>UEXM01000808.1_pt1 | contig 30625 bp, 50 predicted proteins | sample 1796661 | NCBI WGS metagenome assembly UEXM01 (sample SAMEA4772469, study PRJEB27181) | metagenome
ATTACTTCATCATCGTTGATGATTCGTACCTCTGCACCATCCTCAAGTTTAAACCTAGAGCCAGAGTAGCGCCCTATTAAAACCCATTGTTTTTCTTCACACCAAGGTTTATCTCCAAATCTGGCTTTGTCTTTGTAACATTGCGGTCCTTGTTTGACCACATACGCTACGACTGTAGCCAACGCCTCACGACTAACTGTTTCATTTGCTAGTAGAATCCCACCTTTTGTTTTTGTTTTACCCGAATAAGGTAAAACCAACATACGCCAACCGGTGGGTTGTGGCATACGCTCTAATATGGAAGCATCTAATTTTTCGGGATCCAGGACTCTTTCTTCCGGATCGATATACGCTTCTGCTACCTTTTCTATACTCGTATCTTGTTGTATTGCTTCTGACATTATAGTTGTTTTCCTAAGTCACTTATTTCGTCTTCCAAATAGTATATGACACTTAGCTCGCCTTGCAAATATTTATAATGTTCCATATCTTTTAGGCTTCCAGACATAAGCGTTTCGTCTATCTGATTTTTTCGATCAGAAAGTCTTTTTTTTATAAAATCTAAGACTGTTAAATCGTCCATTATTTAGACTTTTTAGGTCTTCCTTTTTTCTTTGCTGGTGCTTTTTTTTCAGCTACCGGTTTTGATGCTTTCTTAGTTGCAGTTTTTTTGACTGTTTCTTTTTTCTCTACAGGCTTTTCTTCAACAGGATCCTCTACTGGTAAACCAGCTTCTATTCTAGCCATTTTCTTGGCTATACGAGCTTGGTTTTCTTGGTCCTTTTTATCTGCCTCTTCTCTGGCCTTTTTAAGATCTGTTGCTTCTTGTGCACGAGCTAATTTCTTTTGTGCTTTGAGCTCTTTGATAGCATCTATTTTGTAAGAAGTTGTCATAATATCCCCTTAATTTTATTTTCTAATTCAAGCAATTTAATATCTGTATTTGTTTTCAGCCTATCTATTGCTACCTCAAGTTTATCATCTGCTATTTGTTTTTGCACATTCATACGTTCAAGTTGCAACTCTGCGTCCATTGATTTCTCTTGAGATCTTTGATTTTGCTTGCTTTCAAACTGTTGTGATTCTATGTCAAGCTCCTTATCTTTAAGATCTAGCTCACGTTTTCTTATGTCAACCAGAGGATCTCCACCGCTATTCATGCCTATAGATTGTAAAAATTCATTAGCCAGCTGGGCCATAATACTAGAGCTATACTGCTCATTTATCATTTGTATTTGTTGACCAATCATCTGTGCTTCTTCTGGCGATACTTGTTGCATTTGTGCTTGTACTTCTGCAATCCTTTGCTTCATTTCATCTGGCATTTGCTCCTGGGCAAGTTGTGATGCAAGGAATTGTAAATGCTGCATGCAGTGACTTATTATTAATGCTTGTACTTGTGGATTGTCTTTTACCAGATCTGTGAAGAAAAGACTTCTATGTGTGTCTATATGAGCCTGGTGATTCTGTTCCGGAAAGGCTTGAGCTGGTTGGCCCATCAATAAACTAGCATTTTCTAATCCAGCATCAACTGGTTTTGGTGTCATGTCTGGAGGTGGTGATAACAGTGAATCAACATTGTCCACACCTAAAGCTGCATACATTCTTTTATATGCTTCGTATATACCTAAAGGACCATGTACCTGTGGGTTAGACTGTACCATCTGCAACAGTTCTTGCGCTAAAGTAACCCTTTGACTTTGTGAAAATATGTTTGGATCTGATACCGGGACAATATCTACCCTATCGTCAAAGTCTTGTTGTTTGATTTGATTCTGTCCAGATCCTACCTGGAAGTTGTAGACAGGAGGTAAAGATTCACCAAATACTTTGGCTAGTAAACCAAACTCTAGTTTTTGTGAATAATGTAGCCTTTTGTGTATGGCACTCATTACTTTTGTGCCTCTTTCTAAAAGAGCTACAGTAGTGCCTACTGGCATTGCCTGGTTGACATCACCAATGTTCATATCAGCCACAGCTGCAAATCTTTTACCAGAGTCTATTAATAGACCTAAAAGCTGCATCAAAACATTGCTTGGTTCTTTTACAGGTAAAGGTATTAAGTTTTCTTTTAAGGATCCACCTGTTGTGTCGATGTCCCTAAACTCTCCAGGTTGTAATGGTTCGTCCTCGTCTCTGATCCTCATACCCCTAGCTTTAAAACCAGCTGGCAGATTCGCAAGCGTTCCGGCGTCTATAAGTTGTCTAAGTATTGAAGTAGATGCTTTGGATAAGCCACCAATCATGTGTGATAACCCTAAGCCATAGAATCCGAGTCCTGGCATAAATTTGTATTGGACGAAATAATTGATCTTATTTTTAAGAAGGTCGTTCTCTAAGTAGTTTCTTCTTATGCTAAGGACTGCCTGTGAGGATTCTTCTATGGTTACTATGTAAGGCAGTTTTAATCCTGTAGTGTTGCCTTCTGCGTCTCTGTCTTCATAACCCTCTATATCAAGCACTGTATGTACTTCATATACTGTTCTGTTTCTATTTTCTTTATATGACGGAGATATACCTTGTATTTCGTCTATGGCCTCTTCGATTTCAGACATATCATCTGCATACCCGTCAGTTCCAATATCTACGTTTGCATAAAAACCAGTAAGTTGTTGCTTCTTGATCTCATTAGAAGACATGTTTATAACGTGTGTAATTCTCTCAGCAGAGCTTATATCTGCTGCCTCGTAAGGCACAATAAGATCTTCTGGCGGTATGAATTTAGACATCGCTCTATTGAGGACAAAATCAAAGTAAACTTTTTTAAACGCAGATCCGGCCAGGGGTAAATAAAATAACATTTGGTCTAGTTCCGGATCGTACTCTTGCATTACATTCATAATGTAATAGTTCATAAACTCTTGTACTCTTTCCGCCTGGTTTTCTGTTTCTATAGTCCTGGCACCGATAATCTCTGTTTTTACTGGACCTTTAGCCGGCAACATTTCTTTATAAGCCTGGGCCTGGAAAGCAGTAACGGACTCTGCCAGGATTGGGTGTATCACACCTGAGCTGCCTTCAAATGGTTGTGATCTGCCCTCGTCAAACTTCATACCCAGATATTTCAATCCATCTGTGTATGTTTTTTCCCATTCGCTCCTGGATTGTTTGTCTCCTTTTATGGAGCTAAGTAAATCGTTAGCTATGCTGCCTAATATGTCGTCTGGCAAAACCTCTGCCAGATTTGCATTGAAACCAATCTGAGGTTCGTCTATGGCTATCTCGTCGTCAATTAAAACTTCTTCATTGGCTACCAGTATTTCAGCCGCTTCTCTAATTTGATCTTCTCTACTGGTATCTGGTTGTATTTCTACAGCGGATCCCATAGATCTTACTTGCGTATCTTCTGTTCCTAATTGTTTTTCTATTGCCATAATGTTTTTAGTTTCTAATAGTATACTGTTCTATTACTTTTTAACAATTTCACCTCGTCTTCATAATCTTCGCGCAAGGATATAAAACCACCTTGCCTAAAACGCATCAAAGCCATTGTAGCACTATCGCAAAAGTCGTCATAATCGCCGAACGGGAACGAAGCCATTTCTTCAATTACTTCATCTGCAAACTCGTCTTCTGGGGCCCAAACCATTCCTGATTCAAATATTGGAGCTACGCTATTCATCCTGGCTATCTTGTCTTGACCTCTGCTTGGGGAGTAAGCCGTTACAGGTATTCCCATTCTTCTTAGCTCTTGTGTTAATGGGGTTCCGGATGCTTTGGCCTCTATTAGCACACAATCTGGCTCCCAATACCTATACTCTTCTAATGCCATTTTTTTTAATTCTGGAAAGTCACATCTAACTCTTTTTGCATCTAATAGTATGATTTCGTCCGCAGTTTCATCCCCCCGGTTAAATATTGCCCAGGTGGTTATTGCCGAGTAGTCAGCGCTTTCTTTTTTAGAAAAAGCGGTATCGTAACTCTGTATTACATAAGAATAAGGCGGTACATCTTCATCTTCCCACCTATTCCACCATTCTCTTTTTACTATAGATCCTTCCTCAGCTGTAGGATTTTGCATCCACTGTGCGTTCCATTTAGATATAGGTAAAGATGCTTTTACGCTCAGTAATTCTTCTTTCTTCCAAAACTCTGGCCATAATGGTTTTTCTGATTCTGGCATGATGGCTGGAAACTCAACAACCTCCCATTGATCCGCATACTCGTCTGATTGTTTTTTTAATACATTGCCTACCAGATCTTTGGTACTCCATCTTGTCATTACTATCACAATAATGCCTCCTGGTTGTAAACGCTGCCTGGGGCCAGAGGTGTACCATTCATAAGCCGATTCCATAGCTTTTGGTGACAGAGCATCTTGTTCAGAGTGAGGATCATCAATAATAAGAAGATCCGCACCACGACCTGTAATAGCACCTCCTACACCGGCATAAAAGGATTCACCCTCTTTGTTTGTGGTCCAACGACCAGCTGATTTGTTGTCTGCCTGGAGCTGTAATTCTGGAAAAATATGTTGATATTCTTCGCTATCTATTATGTTTCTTACTCTTCTACCAAATCGTACTGCTAACTCTGCTGTGTGTGTTGTTTGTATTATTTTGAGATTGCCTTGCCTACCCATCATCCAGGCCGGAAAAAAGGTAGATGCAAACTCAGATTTAGAGTGTCTAGGTGGTAAACATACTATGAGTCTTTTGAGCTTACCTTCCGCTATTTTATTAAATTTATCTGCAATTATTTTGTGGTGTCTGCCTTCAATAAAATCGGGCCACATGTGATTAACGAAAGAAATAAAATCGTTTTGGCAAGAATCTTGTTTTTCTAGTTGATCGTACCGGTTCAACAAGGCCAAGGCTTCTGCCTTGTCTTGCTCAGATAATATATCAAAATCTTTGTACGATACGTCGCTCATAGTCGAGTTAGGTGGTCAGGTAGTGACGTATAAACCACCCAACTCTAAGCCTATGGGCCTGTGGGTAGTATTGCATATCGTTATACTTCATGCCATGGTTCATTTTTAAATAGTAAACTTTCAGCCTCGCGTCTGCGTATCAATCCTTGGAGCGTTTCTCCTCCAGCCTTATTCCAGCGTTTCATTTCGCTTGGTACTTTTTCATACTCGCTGTTATTTAAAACTTTAAGCATGGTTGAGCTACGAAGGTTGGATCCACCAAGATTAAAAGTCCAGGCTACTAAAGCGTCAAATTGATTTTGCGAAAGGGGCACCTCAACACATTTGTTCACTTCTTCTTCAAAATCAGATACATCCTCTAGTAATAATGCCTCTGCTCTGTCCTGTGATATTTCCATATCCATAGTGACTCCGCGTGTTGATCCATAACCAATGGTAGGTACTCCAGCGCTGCATTTATATGCTTGTAATTTACATCCCTCAAAGCGCTTAATAAGCGCGATGCCTTCTTGTGATATTTCCATATTACTCTCCCCATTTTTTAACTTTTGTGCCGCCGTGATAATCGACAGCAAGATTTTGTTTTTTAAGTAAATCAGCGATGTTACCTTTTTCACAAAAGACATCCGCTAACACTCTCCCGTATTTATCTGTTCCATAAGATCTAATTGTAATATCTCCCACTAACCAATCTTTAAGTTTTTGTTTTGCTAGTAAACCAAGCTCTTTTTCTTTTGCTCTTTCCGGGTATCTTTTTATGTTGATCCTAGATTCTGGAGTATCAATCGAGTTGATTCGTACAGCTTTATTGTGTAATTGCACAGAGAAGCCTAGATCTATAGTTTCCAATCTGATAGTGTCTCCATCGGTTACGGATCTTAATTTACATTTATAAACAAAAGCGTCTGGTGACTTACTCATTATTCTCTCCTGGTTTTGTTGTTACAGTTCTATAATACACAACCACTTCTTTCAGTTCTTTTATGTATCTTTTAAGCTCTTGCATGTTATACGCCATCAACTCGTAATCGGGTACTGACATCGCAAAAAATACTACAGCTCCCTCTTCTTTTTCAACTCTTTGTAAAAACTCTTCTATATTTTTTTCTGATACCACATACCAATATGGATCTTTGAGATCTACGGCCCTGGGCAATATCGGTTGCACGATATTTCTTTCAATCGGCTTTGTGATTATTTCTACTTTTTTACTTGGTATCAGGCTGCAACTGCAAGCCATCGTCAAGACTGTCAATGCCAACAGTGTCTTTTTCAATGCTATCAAATACATCTTTAGTTCCTTTGTTTGCCCTGGTTTCAATCAACCCAGGTTTTGCTATAGCTAATCTGGTTAGATTGTGACGTTTAAATATGTCCAGGTATCTACTCATTTCAGCTTCTATTTGTTGGTTTTTAGATTGTAAGTTTAGTAACGATGATGTTTGTAATTCAAAATCATTTTGTAAACTTTCTATGGCTGCCTTTTGTTCGGCGTCCCGGAGTTCAAAAGCATCATTTAGAGCAGATAGTCTTGAGTTTTGCCAATACAATACCGAACATATAAAGACTAAAACCCCAATAACACCTAATAAAATTTTACTCATGTTTTTCCTTTTTAGTGATTTTAATACATTTTTACAATAATTTGCATCTTTTGTATTAATTATCTAACAACGTGTAAATTACGAGTGGTCTTTCTACACCTTTCACTCTAATTGGATCCAGCTCTCTTAAAGTGTAATCTGACTTCAAAGCTGTCGTTCTGCCTATGATTAGATCTACACCGACTTCCTTACAACTTGACTCAAGCCGGGCAGCTTCATTTACCGGACTGCCTATGCAAGTGTAATCAAACCTGGTATCAGATCCCATATTTCCAACGATAGCTTCACCGCTATTTATTCCTATACCTATTGCAACTGGAGGTAATCCTTCTTCTTCTAGCTCTATATTTAGATCCTCCATATTCTTTTGCATTTGTATAGCACACTCGATTGCTTTGCTTTCATGGTTTTCTAGGTCCAAAGGAGCTGAGAAAACGGCCATAAGTGCATCGCCTATAAATTTATCTACCATTCCCCCATATTTTTTTACAGCCTCCACCTGGGCCGTTAAAGCTCGATTCATTATATAGGTCACGTCTTCTGCGGACATTGACTCTGACATGGAAGTGAATCCCCGGACGTCTGTAAAAAGCACTGTTATGTAGCGCCTGGATCCTCCGAGCTGGAGAAGATCCGGATTATCCTGGAGCTGTTGGACCTGGCGTGGATCCAGGTAATGTTCAAATTGCTTTTTGATCTGCTGTCTAAGTATGTATTCTTCCCTGTATTTCAGATAATACGACGTGCTGCCAATTATGAATTGACTAATTAATGACCAGGTTACGTCCAATAACAAACCATCTTGTATGGTGTAATAGCCAAATGCAGCCACAGAGCTGGCCGATATACCGAAGTATATCAATCCTACACTCATACTTAACTTTTGCGTTAGAAACCACGACATGAGCGCTAAGAGCACAAATATTGCTAACTCAGCTCCCAGGTGCCACTCAGGGATCCTGGGCGAGTCCTCGATTAATATTGACTCTGCTACAGCTGCTTGCAAATAGTGAGGGTACATCAAACCTTTGCTAGTGGGTACTTGAGGCATGATGCCGCCACCAGAGGTTCCTATTATGGTTATCTTGTCTTTGGCTCCGGATAGATCATCTAGTGTGATAACTGGCGTATTAACATAAGAGATCCACTTTCTGTGTGCTGAATCTACTGATATAGGTGGCAGTGATGGCACTCGTATCTCACCATCACTCATATTTATAATATAAGTGTCCGCCCCGGAGACTTTCTTAATTATTTCTATGGGAAGGCTTGGAGCGAATCCTGTTTCTGTACGCAACAACAAAGGATATTGTCGTACCAGGCCATCAACATCTGTAGGAGCGGATGCTACCCCCTGAGAGGCATTTTCTTTAAGTATATCTATGTTTTCTACTACACCCCTGGCTTCATATCCTCCTCCTGTATCTTCTCCTAGAATGACTGTACCGACTGTTGGAGGGTAGTTGCCTGTATCTGATTCAAACATAGCCAGGACAGAAGGCCCATAGCTCAAGGCTTCTGCAAAGGCTTCGTCTCCTCCTAATCGATCCGGTTGTGGAAAGGTTAGGGCCCAGGCTTGTGAATAACTACCCGCATTGAGTAGATCTACCTGGATCTCAGCTAATCTTCTCCTGGGTAAAGGCCAGCCACCTTCTTTTTCTATATCAGCCTCAGTTATATCTAGGATTACAAAGTTACCTGTAGGATCTTGTTCTTTTACAAAAGCATCAAATGTTTTGAGCTTGAGGATCTCTAAGGGTGTGAGCTGCATTAGCAAAGGCAGAGCCAAACCAATAAGTAGAGCTGGGAATATGTATTTTTTGTTCAATTTCCTTGCCTTATAGTTATTATGTTTGAGGATCCACCATTAACTTTAACAACGTGTTCTACCCCATTTTGAAACAATATAAGAGTGTATGCGCTTGATCCATCTAAGTCTAGGCGATAGGTATCTCCTACAGATCTACGAATACTTATCTGCTGGCCTGTAATAATCGTAGTTATCTGCGTATCTTTGTCCTGGCCAATATTAGTACCGGCTATAGTTATACCGGTTGCTATTTGATTTAGTTGATCCTCTTCTTCATCAATAGCCAGGGCATCAATAACATTTAAAAGATCCTCTAAAAAGTTCACATCCAGATAATTTATATCGAGCTCTGTAAACTCCAAATCCGCTTCATTATCCAAGAAGTCTTCTGCTAAGAAATCTATATCAAGATCTGAAAAGTCCAGATAATCTGCTGTGCCTTGTTGTTGTATTTCTTCTACAAGATCCTGGCGTTCTTGTGGAGGATTTACAATTAACATGTTGTCTATAAGTTCCAGTGATATGTCTAGTGTTACAGGTTTAGATGGCGCTTGGTTATAAGTCATAGCTGTGGTCGCTTGATAGGCTTGGTTTAGTATGACTTGTCCCATCGCTGTTTCTACTATTATCTCGCCTACTTTGCCGTCAGCACCAGGCAATAGAATCACCAACGAGGCGCCCGTCTCCGGGGTGGTAGTGATTGTAAAATCTGTTCCGCGCACATAAACGTCCGCAGATGGCGTCTGTATGCGTATTTTCTTTTTATTATTGAATTTACCTGTAACGAAACGAGCTGTCCCAGATGCAAAGCGTAAGGCCATTTCGCTCTTGGCTGGGTTTGGATCGTAGATGTAGCTGTTAATAACCAACTTACTGTGGTCCATTACTCGGACGACTGTTTCGTCTTCAAAGGTTATGGCCACAGCTCCAGATTGAGTTTTTACATTGTCCAGTTGTTGTATAGGAAAAGATAACTCTGCCCCATAAGGCTGATCTCTAACTACCTGTGCACTACCTCTAAGCTCGCTTATGGAGCCAATATCAACATCCTGTGCTTGTGCCCTGATCGTTTTGGACCACACAGACAGTTGAAGTAGTAGTACCAGAACTAAGAATCTTGAGCCAGTCATTATCTAATGTTGATGATTGTGTAATATTAAATGTTCTATTAGATCCGTCGTGATCTAAGTAAAAATAGTTACCAGCATAACCCGAAGCTGCATGTGTCAAAGCATTATCATTACCATCTATATTAACGTAGTTAGTAGCTGAATCTGCATTTATGCTAGAGGTTATTGTGTTGCTGTTTCCATTGATAATCCAATCTAAATCTAGCGTACTAGCTAATGCTGTTGTAGCGTGATTTAAAGTAAACGTATTGCTGTTACCAGTGACATCAACATTTACATTTGACGAATCTGCCCCGTAAGTTGCTGTCTTATCGGTGTTCATGTTGAACGTATTGCTATTGCCGTCAAACTCAAAGAAGCCGATATAAGAATCCGAGACAATATCGCCTAAGAACTTGTTAGAATCGCCTATCTGATTTATGTCTAGCAAACCGGCGGTGCCCGTGAATTTGAGCGCTGTCATTGAGCCGGCTGCTGCATCAGCACCACCGATTATGTTGCCAGATCCTAATTGCTCCAAATCTATGTTGGTGTTAGAAGCACCAGAAGATTGGTCCAGGAAGATCTCATTATCCGCAGCGTAAATGGGTGTTGATAAAAAGATTAATAATAAGAGTTTTTTCATTGTTTGTACCTCCAATACCCTTGTGATATGCCTTGGTCTATTATATCTTTCACAGCTGTCTCGAGGGCCATCTGGAGAGCATAGGACATAGGCTCATTTTTTACTGCACCACCTTCTAATTCCACTAGCTCCGTATTGTCGCTAATGAATCTAAAGACATCGTTGTTAAGCGATGCCGATAAAACTTTTTTTGTTGTCATTGTTTCGATTAGCACTCTGCCTGTGCTTACAGAAACTAAACGTAAACTTACTGTAATTATATCTTCACGATAACTTTTATCTGTTCCGATTCCAAGAAATCTTGCTCCCGCCCCCCCGGAGCTATTATTAGCTGAGTACGATAACACTCCCCCGGAAATCACATTATCTGCGAACACCAGAGGCATGAGCTTTTGATCTTCGTCAAACGTATCACGAGTAGATCGTATGAGCTGTCTTTCTTTAGATACCGCTTCTAACGCAACGCGCTCTACAACTTCAAAGAAACCAGAATGTTTTAGTACGCGTATTAGATAAGCATGTGGGGCCTGGGTTATGGCTGTGCTGAAAGTTGCATAAGTAGAGTTACTACGTCGTTGGCCAGTTTCGTCTTTGAAAGTATTAGGATAAACGGCTATGACAGGTTTTCTTACGGGTTCTGGTAAGTCTGCTAAATCAGTGTAAAGAACAACTAATTCTGGTTGTTCATACTTCTTTATCGGAGCAATGTTGTTTTCTATGGGATCAATCATTAGAGTACAACTGCTAAAAAGTAAAGCCGTTGAGAGGCACAATAACCTCTGTAACATTGCCCTCGGCATCTGTAATTGTAACTCTGACTGTTTCATCTGTTATCTCATATTCTATGGTATTTCCGTCAAGCTCCATAGAACCGAATTTGTTTGTGTTTTCTCCAAATAAAGAAGACTCTATTTGTCTCGCCAAATTTGCATAGATCCGGCTGGTAAGATTTCTCATAAACCGAGCCTCTACTGTATTTGTCTTGTCCCGCTCTAGCTTTTCAGCTAGGGCGGCTATCTCGTCCTTAATCGCCTGGGCCCGATTTGTCTCTTGATTCTCAATGGTCAAATAGTGTGAAGACGTGCCTTCACCACTAAAAGAAGGACTTTTAAATTTGTGCACCATTTCATCGGCTTGTACTGACAAAACAACAAACATCACGATTATCATAGAAGCTATCAATAATACTTCATCAGGTCTTTTTTGATTTTTCATGCTCATGTTTTTGTTTTTCTTGGTCTTTCAACCGAACAACAGTGTCAACTTTCTCCTTCAAGCGTATCATATCCTGGTCAAGTAGTCGAAGTTGGTCTGTGAGACGAATGATTGTGGTTTTCATTTCTTGCACAGCTGGATCTATAGTTTTTGTGATAGTTTGCCAGACGAAAAAAACAAAATAACCTAAGCCTATAACCATGACTGTAGGGAAACCAAACTTTTGTACGAGCTCAACTATGTCCATTAATCTCTCCTGGCATCAATCTTCCCGTCTTCTACAAAGTTTTCAGATCTGGCTATGCGGTCAAGATCCGGGGGTAAATTGAGTGCACTAGATACTATGGTGTCTATGCGTATGATGTCGTTATTCATTATCGATGCTCTGGTAATCAGCATCGTAGTTATGCCCTGGACAGTTTTGATTTCTGATACCAAACCATCCATAAGTTGTTTCATTATTAGGAATATGAAGTAGGCCATGATTAGGCCGCTTGCGATGGGTAGTCCTAGATCTCCTATAAGACCTATGGCCTGTTCCATTAGTCTTCGCCTTTGAACTTCTTACTTTGCCCGGATGTGCCCGCGTAGATTCCAAATACAGCTGCCATTGCGCCTACTACTATTGAGACTAAGCCAGCTTGCTCTAAGTTTGGTTCTGGTAAATCCATAAACCAAGTTACAACCTTATAAAGTAAAACAATATAAACACTTACAAATACTCTTGGAAATATTCTCCAGGCATCAACTGTCCTGGCTAAGTGAATCCACTTTTGAAAAGGATTTTCACCTTGGTTGTGTGGGGTTACGTCAATGTCGAGCTCTAGTTTCTTTTTGATAACTGGCTCTACAGTTTTCTGGACGTTTACTTCTTCGTTCATACAAACTCAGCTAATACGATAGCTCCTACAATAAAAGGATATACGGCCCAAAGCATAGTCTCAAGTCTGTCGAAGCGTTTGGATCCGTCCTCTAATCTTCTCTCTATGTTTTCGTAGCGAATAGTGCACTCGCGCTCATGCGCTTCAATCTTTGCCATGGCTTCGCTTACGTCGGACATTACTTTTTTTTCTTTTTGCCTTTTTTTGTTTTTTTGACTCTGACTTCTTCGTAAGCCTCGTTTACGTCCGGGGTGGATTTGTCGTCGGCCACAAACTGGCCTTCTTCGTCTCTAGCTCTGACTTTTTTTCTTTCTGTGCCAGTCCAGAAGTCAACTACCTTTTTCCAAAAACTCACTACTTTTCTCCTATCTTCTTAGTGATTGATTCAACTTGAGGTTCTTCTTGTTGAGAATCTTCAGCTAAGTTTTTAATCTGCTCCATAGTTTGTTTGCGTAACATAGCTATAGACTCTATTTCAGCACCTTTCCAAGCACCTCTTTCTGTTGCTACGTCTAATATTTGTAGCACGTTTACAAAGTAATGTTGTTCCATATTTTTATCCTAATGTTTTTTGTACTGATGTTGGTGTGACTTTTTCTGCTATCTCTGCATCTAAGCTTGCTTTCATTTCTGTAACCTTATCAGAAGTCAAAGCCGCTTCTACCCAACCTTGTACTTTAGCAGCATCAAGACTTCCAAAAGCTGTAAAGCTAGAGATACTATCCGTATCTAGTCCTTGGCTTCCATAGACATCTGCTGTCCAGTTGTTACCATCTGAGTCTTTGTTAGTGCCATCAGTTGCTGTTAGTCTCCAATGTACATTGTGTACTACATCACTATTGCTGTCTTTTGTTGGGTAAGTATCAACTGTACTTACATCCCATGCATATGAAATTGCCATAATTTATCCTAATGTTTTTTCTTTTGATGTAGGTGAAACTTTTTCTGCTATTACATTATCTATGTTTTGTTTTAAAGACTTTACTTTATCTTCCCCTAAAGAACTCTCCACCCAACTTTGTACTTTGGCAGCGTCAAGACTAGACCAGTTTGTAAAACTAGATAGATCAGATGTATCTAGTTCTTCAACCCCAACAATGAAACTTTTTTGTGGGTTTCCGTTAGCATCGTTATTACTATCGTCAATTCCAGTCAACATCCAATGTACTGAATGTACTACGTTAGATTTACCGCTTTTTGTTGGGTAAACATCACAAGTGTTTATATCCCAAGTATAGTTTATTGCCATAATTTTATCCTTCTAAAGTTGCTACTCTTGTTTCTAGTTCTTGTATAGCTTTTACCAAAACTGCTGTTAGCTCTCCATATATTAAAGTTTTTTCACCATCTACTCCATCAACTACTTCTGGTACAACCAATTCAGCTTCTTGTGCTACAAAACCAATTTTCTGATCAAGACCTTTTCCATCTCCTAAATCAGTACCTTTCATTTTATACGTTCTAGGTCGTAAGGCTTTTACAGTATCTAACCCATAAGGAATATCTTGTATATCTTCTTTATAAGCTATATCAGAAGCATTAGACCAAGCACCCGCATTTGTTAATGTTGCAGTATTATTACTACTTTTAAAACTATGAATACCACTAGATGCTGTATGAAAATATCTCCTATATCTATTAGTTCCATCTGTACCATTACTTATACCTTCACCACCATTAGATAAAACATTTGCATATCCTCCATCTATAGGAGAAGTTAAACCAACACAAAATTGTCCACTACCTTTTAAGAGCATCCTTAAACTTGGATCAGAAGTATTGTCATCACTTACAAGAAATCTTATATCTCTTCCGCTAGTAAATTGATAAACACCAACTATATTAGCAGTAGACCCTGTTGCTGCATTGTGACCTAATATTAAACCCCCACTTACACTATTTACTTGTGATATGGCACCGCCTCTTGTTACTGCAATATATTGTCCACCATCTGATGCCCCTGTGTTGACACCTTCACCTGTAAACATACCAATAACTTTATTATTAGAAGATGCAGTATCTGTAACAGCAAGTTTATTGGTTGGGTTAGTTACTCCTATGCCCACGTCGCCATTCGAGTCGATTCTCATTTTTTCGGCATTATTAGTAGCAAATCCTAACCTTCCAGCATCCGCATTAAAGATGTCTATGTTGTCACCACTTTTTTCTATAAAAGCTGATAGAGTGTCACCTGAACGAAAAGCTAAAACCTTTGAACCAGTACCAGAAGCGGATATGCCAAGATTTCCTCTTACTTCTAAAGCATCTGTAGGGTCGTTGACTCCTATTCCTATTCGATCAGTACCAGCATTAACAAATAACATATTAGCGTTGCCATTTGATTCAACTCTAAAGTCTACGTCTACTGAACCTTCATTAAATACTGTGGCTGCTGGAAGTACAGACATCCTGTTTACTAATGAGCCAGCTACCATGGAGTTTATATGTATTATTCCGTCTTCTGAGCCATCAGAAGCATCATCTATAAATCCAGCTATTGTTGCAAAGTTGGTAACATTTGCACCATCATCATTAGCGTTAAAACTAATTTGTCCTATAGCATCATTATCTGCTGGAGAACCAGAAGCTCTCCATAAAGTAAGTTGTGGTCCTACATTAGCATCTGCATCTGTAGATTTAAGCACTAAATTTTCTGAGTTATCAGCAACAGTAATTGTCGCTCCAGCAGAAGAAGTTATAGCTCCATCTACTTGTAGTGTAGAAGCCATATCAACGGCTCCATCTATATCTACTACGTCTAGGTTAGTTGTGCCATCTACATCTATAGCTCCTGATATATCAAGAGAAGTAGCTGTTAAAACACCTGTTACACCAAGAGTACCGCCTATGGTTGCATCATCTGTAACTGTTAAATCGTCCTCTACTTTCAGATCTACTGTATTTAAACTAGCAAAAGCATCTACTACCGCAGCTCCAGAGCCAGCACCATCTAAATAGACCGCTTTGGTATCGCCAGCTGGTATAGTTACGTTAGCACCTGTGCCTTGTGAAATTATTATGTTTTGAGATCCGCTTGTACCATTTTCGATGAAGTGCATCCTACTCATGGTGTTCGGTGCAATCGTAATCGTACAGGCCGAATCTAGTGTTCCTGTATATTTAAGGTACATAGCTCTACCAGGATCTGTAGATCCATCGGCTACAGTTGTGGTGTGTGTGTCTGCGTTTGTTGTAATTGCCTCGGTTCCAAAGCCAAGCGCTTCACCAATCAGCTCCAAATTGACATTCGTTTCAGAGCCCCAGGTCCCCGAAGATTCACCAGTACCAATCTCTTTTAGTCTTAAATCATTTACATAAGTTGCCATATTTTATGTCCTCTTTTATGCTGCGTCCCTACCGCCTTTAATTGTAGTATAGTTTGGAGTTTGAGTTGTTGCAACGTCAGAAAAGTTTGGTGTCTGACTTGTATCAACTTCACCATAAACCAAAGTTGTACCGACTGAGAATGTAGCAACTTGTCCGGTTGGTACCACATTTGCTTTAGCAATCGTAGATACAGAGCCAACAGCACTTGTTACCGCAAAAGACGGCATGTTAATTACTTCGTTTTCATGGACTATTACTGAGCCTATCGCGGAAGTTATAGATCTGCCTGTTAAGGTTACATTAGCCTCTGCGTCTACAGCTGGAGATCCTAACCCGGATGTTATGACTTGTGTGGCTGGTGTTACATTGGCTTCTGCGTCTGTTGTTACAGATCCCAGGCCAGATGTTATTGCTAATGTCGTTGGTGTTACGTTGGCTTCTGCATCAACTGTTACAGTACCGAGAGCAGAAGTAATGACTCCTACAGTAGATAGCTCAACTGGTAGTGCCGTACCCCAGGCGCCTTCGTTCCAGGTACCACGGCCCCATCCGTTAATTATTGCCATTAAAGGTTATCCCTTACTAATACTAACAATACTTTAACGTCTGTGAGCTCTTGTCTCACCGGGGCAGTCATAAAGTCTAACTCCAGCATCGCGTCGATTTTGTTAATCGCGCTGATAATTTTTTCTTTATCGCTCATAATTTGTTATTCTACTCCGAACACATTTACATCATTGGGATTGTAATTATTTGTAAATTTTTGTAAACTTGGTCGTATGGAAACATTATTTTTTACATGGGAAGAAGGACCGGCCGTTTTAGATCCGGTTGGTGAAGAAGACTTCGGATATTTTATATCTCCAGGGAACGACGATTGGACTGTGGCTACGCCTGGCCAGGTCGCTGATTTCTTTGTGGATGGTGAGAAAATGTCTAAAACATCATTTGAAAATAAGTTTGGTGTTATCGGTAAAGATCTTCCGGTGCTTCCAGAAGTCACATAACCTCCACTAGCAAACTTTTTTACTACATCATAAAAACTTGGATCTATCTGGTCCTTTGCGTTTTTAAATATAACCGCCATTTCTTTTTGTAGTTGTTCGCCCTCTAGCCTTATTTTTCTACCAAGTTTACCGAGCTCTGCGGGATCTGTGGGCATGCCTTGTGGGAACAGAGTTCTAAACCTTTCGTATTTTTTGTGTACTTCATCGCCAGCTCGCCACATGGGAGCTGTAATTATTCCTACCTCTGCCACTAATGGTTCACCATTAGATCCTGTAAATTTAAGATTTATTTTGCGATCTACAAATCCTGTGCCTGGTTTTATATCCCGGCCTTTATCAAAAACATCGTATCTTTGCCCTATAAGTTTAGCTACGGCCTCTTCCTCAGCTGGAGTATTAACTACAATCCTGGTTCTTATAGGATCTGTGAGTTGTGAGGTATCTCCTCCATATTTGGTTCTGGCCTTTTCTACCATTCTTGGTATTTTCTTTGTGGTGCCGACCGGTAATAGCGTATCACCATCAATTCGAATACCGAACTCTGGCAATGTAGTCTCCAGGTTAAACTCTTTGGCTATATCGTCCATCTGAGTCTTAAACTCTGGCCCAATCCTAAGAGCTCTATCGTACATTCTATTTGCGTCTGCTACCGGATTACCGGTAAATAGATCTTCTTGATGCCTGGTTAAACCATAACGTGGATCTTTGGGTAGGCTGCTTATGCCTCCGGTTGGTGTGTCTCCCTTAACCATTCCTTTAAGAAAAGATTTAGGGCCCCTGGCTAGATCTCCGACAACGGGTATAACGCCAAGGCCGGACAAAGCGGCGATTCCTAAATTGGCTCCGCCTTCTCCTAGTCTGCCCTGGCTAAAGTCTCTGAAAGCATCGCGGCCGTATTTGGTGGCGGCCGCAACATCCGCAGCCATACCTGGAGGGGTAAATCCAGCTGCAATTTGCGCGACTAGCGGTACGTTTTCTTCATAGCCAGTGACCGCTTTATCCAGGAGATCTGGTGCAAATACATTGATGTTATCTTGGCTCGCCATTTCAAGATTATAACTGAAATGACGAGTTTTTCTATGCGTGCTTGCCTTGGAACTTTCTCTTCAAGATTCTGTGGACTTTATGGTAGGGGAAGTCTTCATATCCAGGGTGTGAACTTTGGATCTGCCTGGCTATCTTCCTGGCACCCAGGCCTTTGTCTCTCAAGGCGTAGATGTGCTCCAAGACCGCTTGTTCTTCCGGAATAGGAACCAACTTGGTTCTTCTTCTGCTACCAGAGTTGTCATACTCTTTTTTGTAACCAAAAGGCGTTTGTCCGCCAATCGAGTAACCCTTTTCTGCGTAGACAATCTTGCCGCCGTTTAGCCTGGACATAATCATTTCTCTCTCGATCTCCGCAAACTGTGCCATCAGAGTAATTAGTTGTTGATTGGCCATCCTGGTCATGTCCATCTTTGCCTCCAGGCCAGTCTTTTCTTTTTCCCTGGGTAGGACCACCGGTACATCTGCAAACTGATCGCAGAAGTAAAGTTTAATCCCAGACTCTTCCAGGGTAGGGATCATGTTGACCATTTCCAGGGTGCCCCTGGCAAGCCTGTCTAGTTTAGTGGCTACTATCACATCATGCTTGTCCATGACGTCGGTGAGCTCCCTGGATCCAGGACGTTCGAGTAATGGCTTCATGCCGCTAATCCCGGCATCAGTGAAGAACTGATCGACCGGTCTGCCGCCATACTTGTTGGCCACGAACTCTTCTATGGATCTCTTTTGTTCTTCGAGTGAAGATCCATCCTTGGCCTGTTGCTCAGATGAAACTCTGATATAGCCGTAGATGTTATTGATTTGTTTTTTGGGTTGTATCATGCTGCCTCCTGTATTGGTGTGAATGAATTACTGTTTTGAGCAAAGTATCTTCCTACTTCCTGGCCGGCCCATTCGCCCAGGGGAACTGAAACTCCGTTGCCAATCATCTTGTAAGCCTCGTTGTTGGTGCAATCGAACTTGTAGCTATCGGGTACTCCTTGCAATCTGGCATACTCTCTGACTGTGTAAGGTCTAACGCCACCCGGGAATCTTTTGTCCACCACAACCCTGGTGCTTCTGTCCTTGGCGTAGTGGGCCACACAACATGGCGCGATGTCGCCTTTGTCCGGATCACTAATGATTGGTAGATCTCTGTACTTGCCGTTGAGTCTGTTGACCAAGGCCTTCGGATAATTAACGTCCGGATCTTTTTCCAGGATGTCCGCTAACTTGATTGGATTATTGAACACCGGTGCTCTCCAATTAAATGGTTTCTTAGATCCAATGATGATTAGCCTGTCTCTCTTTTGCGGCAACCAAGTTTCTGATTTGATCGGGCAAAACGTAGTGGTGTAGTAGTCAGGCAATCTAGTCATGGCCTCCATGACTACCTGGAACTTTCTCATTCCAGGAACATTCTCGATGATGAATATTTCGGGCCTGGCTATCGCCATGTGTCTGAACGCGTGAAGGAATAATTCCTCACCGGTCCTGGTCCCGTGAATATCTGCGATCGTAGAATACTTGGTGCATGGATAAGTGTAAGCGTGGATGTCTGATACCGGGCCATCCTCCACCAGCTTTTGCGTCAAGTCTGTCTCAAAGACTTTGAAGCCGTTATCTCTTTGGACCTGGCAAGCAATCGGATCCAGCTCGTAGCTTGCCTGGATGTCCAGGCCGGCATTGGCCAATCCTATGTCGAGCAAGCCGGCTCCAGAAAAATAAGAATTGCAAGTTATTGTCATGCTGCCTCCCTTATTTTATCTTTCCACTTCTTAACTATGTCGCCCATTTCCCAATAGTAGCCATAGTCATAACATTTCACTTCTCCATATTCGTTTAAAGGCTCATTTGGGAAGTCAGCGTCAGGCTCGTAGGCCGCGTAGGTTTCAAAAACCATTTCTATATCTCCAAAGGCCGGCTCCTCAATCCCAGCTGTGAAGTTCACAGTCTTTTCAGTTGGAATCACAATCTTTGGTTTCCTAATTTTAATAGTTACTTCGGTCATTTTTTTCTCCTTGTTTTTGTTACTCACCATAGAATAGTAACATATACACAAATATTTGCAACTATTTGCAATAAAGAATATACTGCGATTTGTGTTACATAGGAGAACGATATGGCCCGACTAAAAAATGAAGATCGATTGTGTGGAGCTTTTTACCAAGCACATAGTTTTTTAGACTTTGATATAAAAACTCATAACCAAAACACAGGACCTTTATCCGATGCTAATTTGCTAGGAATAAATTTGCCAGGTGTTATGCGTTATCAAGAAGAAGCCACTCCGGATGTGAAAAGCCGAATGGGTGCGTATGCCGGCATTTGTAGAGCTGAATACGATACCTGGATAGATGCACTCAAGTTTCAATTCAGCTCTAGCGGATTGCACGACATTATTCCACCCAAAGCAGTGTTAAATGATTTTTTTGGAGATCTTCATATACGGGTGCCGCATGAATCTACTCTGTTGATTAATCAACAAGAGGCCATGACTACCATTATGAATGTTACAGAAGTAAGAACAGATAAGATGATTAAAATTTTTAAGTCCAAAGCCGTAGCCAAAGGTGGTTTGTTTGGAGATAAAACGTCTCGCGCAATAATAAAAAATATCAAAAGTTGGAAAACAGAATCGGTTTTGTCTTGCCGCGTAACTTTTGTTTATAACATGTCTGTAGAAAATATATATAAACCCAAAAGGTTTAAAAAAGAAACGATAGATCTTTTGACTAGGCCTAAAGTAACTCACTACCCCATATCTTTTATATTTCCATGCGGTCTAACGATTAAAGAAACGGAAGGGATCGTGCCTACGATTTTTGAAGATAGATTTGAACTTAGTAAGCCAGAAGATTATGGGCCATACGCGCCGATGATATTTCCATATAGCACAAAACCAATAGAAGGACATTATTTACAGTGGGATCACACTGAAAAAGAAACCTTAAAAGACAAACTCTGGAAAAGAATGAGTAAGCAATATCAAATAGACGAAAGAGAATACGTCAAGCCAACTGCTACATTGTGGAGATCCGCATTTCAAACCTTGGTCCACATATCTGTATTGACGCACCCGGACTTTAAAGATTTCTGCGTGAACATGCTCAAGAAGGACGGCATGCAACCTCACAGAACACCATACAACAAAGACAATCCTTACAACAGTCGTCCTGGCTGGCGACCAGCTTTCGAGCACTATGTCGTGACGATCAATGTTCCGGACGATGTAAGCAAAGAAGCCGACGCCAGCTCACATAAGAAACGACGTCATTTAGTGCGCGGTCATTTAATGAGATCTCACAGTCCTAACTCAACCGATGGTTTTGTTTGGCGTAAGTCTCATTGGCGAGGTAACAGAGAGATTGGCCTAGTAACGAAAGACTACGTTATGGATATAGACGAAAGAATTAATCAACCAGGAGAAAACCATGGATAAACCGAAAAGATATTCTTTTCACTTTGAAACGGATCTTCACCCAGACCTAGTTCGGTGGAGATACACAGACGAGGCCGACCACGCTGCAAACGTCCACAAGACGTTCAAGCCTAAAGTGTCGGATCTCGTGATTGAAACCAAGTTGGATGGCAAGCTCAAGACACAGATTCGTCGCGAGCTGCTTGAAGACATATTGAAGGAGGAGTTATGAACGGACCTACACATATATCGGATTCTTTATATCCGGTGATGAAAGACATCTTTGTGAGATACCTGGTGAATAAACACAAGAAACCTTACAGAGATATTGCGATAGCCGATATGTCGGATGAAGACATAAAGCGCTGGCAATGGATTGAAGCTCTCAACAACGTCAAAGTCGGTGTTCGGTTTGTCGGCGATGTTGAGAGAAATATAGTACATTAGATCTATGAAACCAGAAGATCTTACAGAAGAGGAGAGTCGGGTAGCTCAACGCTTCCGGGTTATCTGCAATGAACAGATAGAAGACCTGGAAGATAAGCTACCTGGCATTACTCACCCATTAGAAAAAGATGAAATGCTAAAAGAGATAGACGCTTTATTGGATCTGGTTGACCAGGCTAATGAGCGAGCTGTTGAATTAGTGAAAGCATATCACCAGGAGAAACGACATGAACTTAAAGGAAGCTGAAAAGATATGGCGCGATAGCCAACCACTAGAGGCTAATGGATTAGTGGGTAAAAGAAACTTACCTAAAAGGTGGGCAATGAAACTCACTGCTCACAAAAACAAAAAGAGATTAAAGCAAAATGCCCAGGATTCCACAGCTTAGTTTTATGGATAAGAAAGATTTTGATTTCGTTCAAAATATCTATCTCACTATGAAGGCTTTTATGCCTGAGAACACGATACTGGACCTCAGAGCTCATTGGCGCGACAATCAACGTGCCCTGGCGCTCCTGGAGAGGATGGATCCTAAGCTACACGCGCAGCTGATTGAGGATTTTAAGATCCGAAAAGCTGAGATCCACGAAAAAAACTTTGGGGATAGGGATCCTAACGAAACGGCGGGCCAGTAAACCAAGCAACAACGACAAAACGCTCTCCCTTGGTAATCGGCTTGACCTTGTGACTCAAGAATGAGCTGAAAATCACCACTTCACCCTTCTCTGGCCGCTTGCACATTTCATTCTCGTTGTACCTAAAGCATATTTCGCCGCCCTCGAAGTCGTCGTTCAATAAAAGGCTCATACTCATCTTCCGGGTTGCAGCTGTGCCCTCCGGTCCGATGTCCATGTGGTACTCATAACCATTAGAAGGCGCTTTATAGGTGATTATTTGGGCCCTTTCTATCCCATTTATCTCGTATTTGAAGTGTTTATTGGCTGACATAGCAACTTTATTAAGGATCCTATACAAACGTGTCTGTTTTTCGTCTATAAACCGGGTTTCAGCATCCCGGACGGACTTATTTTCAGATTTTTCTCCCTGGGTATGAATCCTAGCCGGTTCTGGATCTGTTTCTACCAGGTAATCCAGGAATAAATCGACTTCCTCCTCAGAAAGTAGGAGGCCTGTGACTCCATGCTTAGGTAATATGTTGTTCATACGATGTCCAATTCTTCTTGAGCGTATCAAGCCAGTCGTCCATGGACATAATACAGATCTTGTCGTTTTCCCTGGGCCAGTCCAGGTTGATTGCATGTAGCGGTATGCACACACGAATCGGTTTACGATTGAATTTAAAAATGAGAACCGGGATATTCTGGCCCGCGCTCTCGCATACCTGATTCCACCAGGCAGATTTTAGCCAATCACCTTCTTTGTAAAACTTACATTCGACAGAATGGTATGGGATGTTTAGATCGCATAGATCTTTTTGTTGGTATTGATCCAGGTTACGTTTGGTTTCGTAATCGATGTCGTTGTCCAGGAAGAAACCATTTAGGATCTTTGCTATATCGCGCTCGAATTGCGCTCCCTTGTTTCTGCTGTTGATGGGCATTGCAAGAGTGTCTCAAAATTTGCACAAAATTACAATCGTAAGCAATCATTTTTTTTGGTGATCTTATGTGTAAAACCTAGTTATATACATACCCGCATACGTCAGCTGGCTCCAGGGGGCCCCCAGGCAAAAAAAAGGCAATAACCAGGGAAAAAACCGGTCCCAAGGGACTCCAATTTGTTACGCGTTACTGTTGTGCTCACAAGTTGCACATAGTTGCAGAAAGATATACATGTAGATACAAGCAAAAAAGCCTGTAAAATCAATAGCTTAAGAGCCTTTTTGTTTTTTTGTAAAAATATTTGGCGCCTGGCTGGAAGAGGGCCATAACTAAGTTGCCAGCACTACTTGTCCTTTGGTGAGTAGTCGCCCTTCTCTGCTCCCAAAAGCTGGCCCAGTCTTTCCTTAATATCATCCCTGGACATCTTCTCCAGGTTGGCATTGATATTGATATTCTGGGATCTATTGATCGATAGTCCGGCAAGCTGGTTGAGCTCCTTGATCGCAGAAACCGCAGCATTGAACTGTCCATTCTCGTAAGCTGATTCCATCACCTTCCACAACATGGTCCCGGTCTTCTGTGGTGTGATCGCATACTTCTCTGCCAGCTCGTCTTGTTTAATCCGGATGGCCTTAACCACATTCGGGTAGTCCTTACCATTCAGCAGCTTGTTAGCAGACTGACTTGGAAATTCATACCCAGCTTTCCTGGCAGCTTCGGTCATACCACACGCACCTTCGGTGTAGTGCCAGACAAAGCTCGTCTGCATTTCAGTCAAGCCATGTTCTTCATCCTTGTCAAATTGAACCGGTGTTTCAACTATTGGCTCTTTGTTCTTTTTTGTTCTTGGCATATTAGATCTCCATTAAACAGGGTACAGAGGGTAGTGTATAGCTGTTTATAAATACCCTAAATGCAACCCATAAGAATACGTTCTTATAGGCTATACTTAACTACCTCTTCTATTTACTATACACTATACCCTTATATCTCTTATAACCAAGTAATATAAGGCTTTTTAAGAGTGCACAGTAAATCCTTACTATACCCTTTGCTATACCCTCCCACTGTAAACTTACACACATACATACAAATATACGCACACATTCGCACATATTCATACACACCCCTACGACACCTGGCCACCCAAATCAGTGTACTATGCACTGTTCCAGTCACCTGGTATACCACCATTCTTGTACTCCAATCACCATCTTATGTAACGCCATCGCTGGCATAAGTAGCGCAATAATAATCAGGACCACACCCAGGACAGCAACAAAAAACCACACCGACAACCACTCCCGGATCGTCTGTCTAATCATTGCCATAGTTGCTACTGAACCCACCGCTATCTTCCTCTACCGGAGTGTATTCTAAGTCATAGATCTTCTTACCATTACTCCTCCGGGGTTCGATGCCTCTCTCGTGTAAGACACGACTCGCTTCTTTGAAGTCGGGCATCCTCGGTGCCTTGATACCAAGATCCCGGAGTAGCTTAGTCATTTGTACTGGCTTCGCGTATTCACTGCCAAACTTGACGTGCTCTAGGATAAGATCCTCCACGCTGGATTGTGTTCGATATGCCTCGTTACTATCATGTAAAAGCTCACGCTCGTCCGGTGATAAAAACCAATTCTTCTGGCCAGGCACATACATAGTGTCTTTCACCTGGGCCCACAGCTGTTGCATGTTCACCCCATGATTAACATTGATGTCTCTCACCGCGAGAACCCAAAATCTACGATTACCCGACGTGTCCGTCAAAAATTCTCGCGCGTTGACACTGGCGTAGAAAGCCGTACGTCTTTGATAAGTAGTGAAGGCTCGGTCATACGGCAGCCTCAGCTCGTCTGTCTTCGACGTAACAAAGGCCTTGAGCTGATCTATGTCCGACTTCTTAAAGGTGGACTCGATCTCGCCTAACTCCACAATCCAATGGCTAACCGCCCGCTTGACGCTGTCCTTATCCGATGGATTCAAGGTGGCACCTTCCAACAGCCAGCCTTTATTGTAGTCACACAGGCGCTTGAACCATAAGGTTTTACCGAGTCCTTGTGCGCCTTGTAAGACCAAGATCCCTTCGAGCTCAACGCCATTCTTTTCATAAGCTGCGGCCACACAAGATACCAACCATTTCTTGAGTAGCATATCCTTGAGCTGCGCGGACTCCTCGGTGGTCAGCGATCCCAGGAAGTCTGGCAGTCTGTCTGTTCCATCCCATGGCTCACTATCTATCCACTCCTTCACAGGATTGTATTCTCTGGCGAGCACCTTGAGATAGTCTCTGACCTTAGTGTGTGGGATCCCCATGTTGATACAACGATCCTCTATCTCTATAAGGCTGGCTTCCTCAAACATATCTGCGATAAACTCCATGTCTGGTATGTCTATCTCCAGCTTCTTCTTAATCACGTTATACCGGACATCCACATCATGCACTTTCAGTACACCATTAATATTATCTTTGGTATTCAAGAAGCGTCCGTTAGCACTGCGATGAAAGTCATACTCAACCGGTACATCTATATTCTGGAGGATCACCTCACCTTCCAGCGCTTCCTCTGTAGCGTGGTCGTTGTAGTCTCCCTTAGTCTCTGGCATCTGGACCTCGGCATAGCCGCCACTCTTTTGTATATAGGCTGCCGCCTTCTTAGCTTCGTTCTCTCCGGTATTACTATCGTCATTATCAGCCACGAATATGTGCTTATGGTTCGGGAAGTATTTATACATGACCTCCGCTACCTTGATTAAGTTGTAGGCATCAAACGCGACGACCACCGGCTGGGAGCGATCAGCGTATATAGAAGCAGCGGTGGCATATCCCTCTGCATAATTAAGACTGTCCGACGCGTTGAAGATCTCTCTACCGAGAAGAAAAAAGCTACCGCTTTTTTTGGAACCAGTAAGAAAACGCTTTTCTCCTTCGTCGCTAATGTACTGTAGGCCAACGATAGTGCCCTGGCCGTCTTTGAGCGGTAGGACCAAGTTATCGTGATTGTCTTTGCGTAGGCCATAAGATAAGACTTGTTTACGCTCCAGGTATGGATGCTTCTCCACTTCCTCGCATTGGTCCCAGATAGACTGAGCTCTCTGTGCGGCCTGTGTGTACTTCTCCTGGCTTTTGACTTCGGCCTGTCGTCTGAGCTCCTCAATCTCGGCCTTCTGTTCTTTGGTCATTCGGTACCGGCCACTGTTCTCCGGTTTCCAGGTCGCCGTGGGTTGGTCAGCACTGACTCTATAGTCACCAATGCGCCCAAAGGGGGAAGATTGATCTAACCATGCTTGATACCAACCCACGAGCTTCCTTTGATTACCAATGTTGATGTATGCTCGACCAACTGAGCCATCGGTTACCAAACCTTTTTTCGGATCCGGTTCAAAGCCATTACTGGCTAAGAAGTCTCGGAACTGCGAAATATAATCTTTTGTAAATGGGGCGTTTTTATTCTTGGTTGGTCCTGTAATTTTTAATGACATCAATCATTCCTATATTTGTTTATTTGCTTTGGATTGCAAATGTCTGTAAGATACTACATAAATTTATTTTAATTTGCAAACACATAACTTAGGAGATTTATATGAGTTTAACAATAACCGATAAAGGTGGGAACGATGATTTCCCAAAATTAGATAAGGGAACTTACACAGGGACCTTGTATTCAATCGTTGATCTCGGCACAAAAGAATATACTTTTGGTAACGATGAACCAAAGAAACAACACAAAGTATCTTTGGCTTTTGAGATCACTGGAGCAGTAGATCCAGACAGCAACCAAACCACAATGGAAGATGGCAGACCTTTTGCAGTGTCTAAAAAATATACACTGTCTCTACATGAGAAGGCAGCTCTCAGACAGGATATAGAATCCTGGCGTGGCAAAAGTCTTAACGACGATGAATTAGCTGGGTTTGATTTGGTTGGATTATTAGGACATACCGCAAAGATAGAAGTGGACCACACTAACCCAATGCCGGACGGCAAAGGTGGTGGCAATCCTAAAATCAAAGCATTGCGTGAACCATCTGGCGGCACTGATAAAGTTGCAACCAAGAATGAACAACGTGCGTTTGACCTGGAGGTTTACTGTGATGAATTCAAAGGTAATTCTTCACCGGACACCAAAGCCATGTGTGATGTATTCGATGCACTACCAGCCTGGCAACAGAAAGAAATTGAAGAAAGTTTTGAGTATCTAGCTGCTAACGATGGCAGCCATGAACCAAGAACAGTTAGCGCATCAGTCGCTACAGACAACTTAGAAACTATATCCGAAGTAGGATCTGAGGGATTAAAAGACGACAGTATTCCCTTTTAAAGTTTCGGTGGGTGGCCCTTCTCCTAATGTCTCACAACAACGGAAACGTGTGGCTACCCACCACCCCCACCATGTATAAAGATAAAGCACAACAGATAGCAGATCTCTTAGATCTTAAAGGTGAAGACTATTCTTCCCCGGATAATTTCTTTATTCAGTTAGCTAATGCCTGGAGCGGGTTGCTGGGCATTGAGCTCACACCCTCACAATGTTGTGCGATGATGATAGTTTTCAAGTCCTGTAGGATTATGAATAATCCAGAGCACCAGGACACAGCCGACGATCTAGTCGGTTACTCACTCATAATGACAGATCTTGTTAAGATCCTGGAGGAGCATGAATGAGTGCACAAATAGAATACGAACTTTTTACGTTGCCAGCTGCATTGATGCTGCAACACAACCTATCCGATCAGGTAGTGGCGGATCTCAACGATTACCTGGACACACTAAGAAATAACAAAGAGCGCGCGTCTGCTGCCGACACCCTAGTTGGCCAGATACACCAAGGCGAGCAACTTGTTATGGACTATGATGATGTTCAGTTAGCACCTTTTGTTAAGATTGTTGAGAGCCTGGCTATGGCTTATCTTAGGCATTTTGTAGAGCAAACTAAATCTCCTCTTAGAGCTAAAAAAATATCTATGGATAAGCTATGGTCAGTGCATAGCTTTGAGGGCGATTACAACCCCATACACGACCATTTAACCTCTGCCCCTATGGGAATATCATTTACCAGCTGGACCATGGTTCCAGATCAAATAATGAAGTCTGACGACGAGCGTGTAGATCTATACGATAGCTCAGGAACCATAGATGGGTATATCAATTTTACTTATGGTTTAAACCAGGTGTCGGATCCGGAGCGACTCAGGCCGTCGCAGTCCCGGTATATAAAACCAGAACCAGGCAAACTTGTTTTGTTTCCTTCCTGGATGCAACACACTGTTTACCCTTTCTTTGGTCCTGGTGAACGAAGAACAGTAGCGGGCAATTTGAATTGCTTTGATGTAACAGAAGAAGAAATAAAGGAGCTAGAAAATGAAAGAATTTAAAGTAGGAATATATGAAGATCTCACTTATGAGGATTATGCTGAGATCCCAGCTTTTAGATCTCACGATCTGACTGCGATCGCAAAGGATCCATTTGCCTGGAAGTACAGAAAAGGCCTGGTCCAATCACCAGCTCTCCTGGAAGGACGAGTGCAACACACAGTCTTCCTGGAGCACCATAAGTTTGATGAAGAGTTTGTAATTCAACCCAGCATAGACAGAAGAACCAAAGTAGGCAAAGCTGAGTATGAAGACTTCTTGGCCACTGTAGGCAACCGCACACCAATCACCCAGGATCTATACAACACTTGTATGGACCGCCGGGAGATAGTCAAAGACTACATACCCAAGGAAACCGACAAAGTAGAATACACTTTAGTATTTGAATGGCATGGACACCCGTTTAAGGCCCGAATGGATTGGTATGACAATGAGTATGTCTGGGATCTTAAAACGTGCCGTGACGCGTCTCCTCGTGGCTTTAAAGGGGCAATAAACGCTTTCAACTATCACATGCAAGCTGCGCTTTATGTTGATGCAGCTAGGGCGTCAGATCTGCCAGCCAAGGGATTTAAGTTTTTGGCCCAGGAGAAACAAGATCCTTACCCTTTCGTTGTTTACACTTTAACCGGAGAAGCATTGAAATATGCCCAGGCAAAAAATGAACAGGCATTAAAGTTATTGTTGGAATGTGAATCTAACCAGGACTACAAACCTTACAACCTGGAAGGTGAGCAAGAGGTCGGACTAAAAGATCTATACTAAAAAAAAGGAGGCTTTCGCCTCCTCTTTCCAAACAGTGATTCATTGCCCCCTAATGGGTAACGCTCGCGTTACTTGCGGAGACAGGGCACTTCATTCATCGGGATTTCGCCACCTGTTTGAGCAGCTCGGAAGTGTCTCCGCTAATCTGCAAAATCCTCTGCGATCTCCTCCAGCTCGGCCGCGAAGGCCTTTTGCTCCCTCTTCTTTTGGTTCTCTACCATTCTTGGGATGGTCGCTGCCGCCAGATCTACACCCTCCCAAAATTGTTTTGTGTGAACAACCGGATTGCACTCCACACAGAATTTGGTTTCTGTTGCTTCATTAGGACACAAAATACAAGTTACTTTTCCAAACATTACACTACCTCCTTGCTAGCAGCTTCGATAAAAATCTCAGCTACTTTTTCTCTGTCAACAGTGTCTCCGCCACCCCAAAGATGTTTGCCATCGTGACCTTCATAGTCACCTTCAAGGTAAACATTCATGCACTTAACTGCGTCCTCTACAGTCATACCAACATCAGGATATATTGCTTTGTAATATTTATCCTTGCCGTAAAAATGTAAAATGTATTCAACAAAATCTGCCTTTTGCGTCATGGTCGGCACTCCACCATTAAATATTAATTTTTCCATTACGCCACCTCCATTACAGTTAGATCGTATTCAGCCTCGGTAAGATAAGAATAAGAATTTAAAAACTCCTGTTTAGTTAGTATCTTGAAGTCTCTCATTTTTTCTTCATCAGCAATAAATGATGTGTGATTCATTACGCCACCTCCTTATCTAATTTATCTTGAGTCTTGTAATAATCTTTAGAAGAGATCATCCACAAATCTTCTTTGTGTCCAAATGGACCTTTTTCTATTGATATTTCCATGTATTCACTTTCACATAAAGAGCCAACAGTTCCTTCGGCGGCTTTAGTAGTCCAACCTTCTGCTACCAACTCATCAATGAGTTCGTTGATAAAAACATACTCCATTGGATTCTCCGGATTTTCGCCTGTGAAGTCTGAGTTGTTGATGAATTCTCTTTCAAAAATCTTCATCGCTTTTTCTTGGTTATCAGTAAGATTTCTCATTACGCTACCTCCAATAATTTGATGATTGCTTCCACCGCAAAGATGAACACAGTCAAATTGAACAATGCAACGGGCAAGGCCCAATGCTCCAGGATGTTTAACACTCTTATCATTTGTATGCTCCTATTGGTTTCCCACCTCTAATTTTTTCAATAATGTCCACAGCCACATCCCAATCTTCCTCACATCTTTTTTCATAATCAGGGTGGTTATAGTCACAAGGTTTTAAAACGGGAGATCCATCCATACAGGCATAAGCAAGTTCAAGAGCATTGTGTATGATCTCGACTTCATCTTTTTTTAATTTGACATTAATCATTTCTCCTCCTTTTTGGTTTTTAATAACATGTCTCACATAGATATATTATCAAAAGTTGCAACTATGTGCAACTATTTATAGAAGAAAATATTAAGTAATTTGTTCGTGTAATTCGACGATTCTTTTAGCGTTATTCAGCCAAAAAACCAACAGGTATCTATC
>UEXM01000810.1_pt1 | contig 30578 bp, 34 predicted proteins | sample 1796661 | NCBI WGS metagenome assembly UEXM01 (sample SAMEA4772469, study PRJEB27181) | metagenome
AAATACACAAACTCTATTGTTGGGGGTAATATAGCAACATACTAATGGCATACGAGATTTCACCATACGATGAAGAAGCAACTGTTTTTGAAGTATTAAACGATGGCACACCAGAATTCTACGGAACAGAAGAAGAGTGTCAAGTATATATAGACAATCTGTCAGAGTAAACAGATTTGTACTATATTTGTAATAGTTGAATTCAATTAAACAAAATTATCATGGCTAAGAAAGCTAAAAAACTTACTAAAGACGAATTAGAAGCAGTGCGTAAAGCAGTGCAAATGGCTAACACGTTAATTTCTCAATTAGGTCAAATAGAAATCCAGAAAACAAATTTGGTTTCTCAGGCTCTAACAGCTCAGGCTCAAGTTGCTGAAGAGCAAAAGATTCTTGAAGAAAAATACGGCTCTGTTTCCGTTAATTTAGAAACAGGAGAAATTACTGAAACAGTAGAAGAGTAGGACTCGCTTACACTATACTGATTACGAGGGGGTTACGTTTAACGTACCCCCTTTTTTTATACCTTTGTATCTATGAAAGCGAAGAAAAAGGACTCACGTTTAGAAAGAGCAGGGGTGTCTGGCTATAACAAGCCAAAACGCACACCTAATCACCCTAAAAAGTCTCACATCGTTGTAGCTAAGTCTGGTTCTACGATTAAGACTATTCGCTTTGGCGAGCAAGGGGCATCTACTGCTGGTAAACCTAAGTCTGGAGAATCCGCTAAAATGAAAGCAAAAAGAAAATCATTCAAAGCTCGTCACGGCAGAAACATCGCTAAAGGTGTTTTAAGTGCTGCGTACTGGGCAAACAAAGTAAAGTGGTAAAATGGCAAAAGAGATATCTGAAGATACAATAGTAGGTCTATCATTAAAGACAATAGGTGTAATCATTGCGGGAGTCGGTGTGGTTACGCTAGGCTACTTTGACTTACAAGCAGGTATTGATGAAGCTAAGGAACTTCCTGTGCCTGTTATCAGCAGAACAGAATACGACCTCAAGGATGAATTGATTCGTGAGACCATCATGAATACACAGACTGATGTAGGCGATATCAAAAAGCAACTAGACAAAATAGAGAACCGCCTCTTTGAAATGAAGTAGTATGAAACCATTTTTAACCATCGTATTTATTTTATCATCCCTTTCTTTAACAACAAAGACAGAAGATTACGTAAAGCAATGGGGTGATGGTATTGCAGTCGTTCAATACAACGCTGTATTCAATAAAACAAACAGCGTAAAAAACCTAGGGCGTTTATCTGACGCTCGTGTATTCAACGCTTGGATTGACGAACATCCAAAGCTTAAAGAAATAGGACGAATAAAGTCTGTCCCTACCGTAGTGTTATATAAAGACGGAGAAGAAGTACGCAGATGGGAAGCGGGCATATCAATGAAGCTAGACCTCAGCTATAGAGACGTACAGACTTACGTTGATGAGATGACTGGTGCAAATCAATACTAAATGAAGAAGTTAATATTCGTAACGCTATTTATACTGTGTAAGCCATTGTATGGTCAAAACGCAGTAAAAGATTTCTTTAAATATTCTACTGTCTACACAAGCGGTGTAGCGTCTAACCCTATGTATGCCCAAGAGTTCTGGTATACCACACAGGGTGGCGACTTGTTTAATTACACAGAAGAATATCCATTTGACTATACTGCTACATTAGGTATTCGTAAGGTTGCTCGCTTCAAGTACGAAAACAGACAAAACCGCTTCTACGATGGGCAGAGAGAACCGACTACAGCCTTATCAGCTACTGTAGGTTCTGTAAAAGGATTTGAGTATTTAGCTCAGTACGATTTAGGTCGTCAGCAGGGACGTGCTTACGCTAACCAAAGGTACTTTCTTAGATATCTAGGAAATAACTTTATGTTTAAAGGAGAGTATCGTTATCAAGGATTAGCACGTTTAGACTACACACAGATAGAGTCAAGGCTAAGACTACACATAGGTGAGTTAGACTTCTCAGCAGGTGTTGCTGGGCGTTTACACAAGCCATACGGTTACAACCCTATAGCTGACTTTTTAGCGCACAACCCTTGGTGGGACTTAGTGCGTAATATGGGCTACGAAGACGTTTACTACGGCATTGACTATGACAATGATGATGAGGTAGAGAACTTTGACTGGTACTGGCTAGACCCTAACGGAGAAAGAGTAGCGGATACTGATGAAGACTTCCGTAGATATATTTATCCTGGCGTAGTAAACGAGTTCAACAGACTAAGCATTGATAGCGTTGGATTTATTCAGTCTGTATCTGCAATACTTGGTGTAGACTACTATCATTATGCAGACAACTTCTGGATACACACTTGGTTAAACATCCTTCCCTACCACATACACGTAGGAGACAAAGAAGAGTTTTCTTACAGCAACTACGTAGATGGAGAACAATGGATTGACCACTCTGGTGGATTCGTATTAGGATGGAAACTCGGTAAAAACTGGGGCGTATTCACGGAGTCAGAGTATATGAGATACTGGGACAAAAACATATTTAGTGTAAGGGCAGGTCTGAATTATCAGTTTAGATAATTTCCTCATACAAAAGCGTATATATAAAAGTGTTAATTTTGTAACATAATTAAATTTAATAAACATGGAGAATAAACAAGAAGCTGAAATTGAAAATCAACTTGGCGATGCCGGGTTTAGCTTTTCTGATACAATGCCGGAAGGAACAGAGTCTGCTCCTCCACCAGTGCCAGATAGCTTTGATATAGATTTAAGTAGTGCCCCAGCAGTTGAGGAACAGCAAGTAGAACAGGAGCCTGTTCAAGAGTCTGAGCCAATTGCAGAGGAGCAAACTACTGAGCCGGTAGTAGAACCTACTGGCGAAAGTTCTTTAAATACAGAAACACCCGTTGCAGAAGAGCCATCTCTTGATGAGTCTGCTGTATCTCGTTACGTCAGCGAAAAGCTTGGCTTAGAGATAGAGAGTCTTGATCAATTGTCAGCTTTTCTACAACAAACACAACAGCAACAAGAATCTACAATTGACGAGCGAGTTAAGGTTATCGCAGACTTTGTAGAGCAGACAGGTCGCAACCCAGAAGATTGGTTTAGATACCAGGCTTTAAATCCGTCCGAAATGGATGATATGACAGCCATTCGTGTATCTATGTCAAACGAATATCCGAACCTTAGTGGTGAGGAGGTTGATATGCTTGTAGGCTCAAAGTATAAACTTGACGAAGATTATCACTCAGAAGACGAGGTTAAACTTAGCAAGCTACAATTGAAGATTGATGCTGATAAAGCTAGAACAGGAATTGATCAGATTCGTTCTCAATTTACTGCTCCAGCAAAACAAAAAGATGAAGCTGTTCAGTCACCTATTGACGACCGTTGGATTCAGAATATGCAAGAACAAACCAACAACCTAGATGCTGTTACTTTTGAGTTAGCAGATGGTAAGGAGTTTGAGTTCGGTATTAATGATTCTTACAGAAATCAATTGGTTGATAAAAACCGCAACATTGAATCGTTCTTTGACCAGTACATTAGCCAAGACGGACAATGGGACTACGATAAGTTCAACATTCATCAAACGCTGGTTGATAACATTGATGCGATAGCAAAATCATTGTATCAGCAAGGCATGAGTGACGGACAGCGTAGAGTCGTTAACGAGGCGGCAAATGTCAAGTCAGAAGCACCGGCAGTAGGTACGGCACAACCTACAGACAATGTCTCACAGCAACTCTTAGATGCGTTGGGTGTAGATAAAACTTTGAAATTTTTCTAAAACATAAAAACTTTAAACAATGAGTTTAAAAGCAAATCAGCCATCCGTTAGTGGTGGCGTACAAAGCGCATTTAAGCGCTTAGACCCAGCAAAGTACACTTCTTTAGGTGACTTTATTGATGAAGTAAACCGCCCCGATATTCGTGAGGCGTTAGCAAAAACTTACGGTGATCAAGGTATCACAGGTTTCTTGCAAATGACAGGAGCAGTTAAATCTGCTGGAACAGCTGACAAAGTTCAGTGGTGGGAAGAAGCTCGTCTTCACGCACGTCAAACTGGTGACTGGATCTCTGGTGGTAAAATCAAAATTACTGTAGCTGATGAGAAAATCTTTACTCGTGTAAACGATGTATTATTGATTGGTACTACCCGTTTCTTAGTAACAGGTATTGCTGATGTTTTAACTGGTGATCCAGCTGCTGTAACTTCTCGTAACTTGACTGTAGTAAACATGGGCGGCACTGCTGCTAACCCAACTTCTGGTGCTGTTGATGCAGCTATCATTGGTAACTTGTACGGACAAGGTTCAAGCCAGCCAACAGAATACTTGGAAAGCAACGTTGTATTACGTGAAAATCCATACAGCATCTTGAAAGAAACATTCAAGGTAACTGGTTCTCAAGCTACGAACATTGGCTACATCAACCTTGGTAACGGTGACTACCGTTGGTACATCAAAGGTGAGATGGATACTCGTCAGCGTTTCTTAGACAAGCGTGAGATGATGATGTTGTTAGGTCAGAAAAAAGCTACTGATGTAACCATCGGAGATTACTCTGTAAACGGTTCTGAAGGATACTTCGCTGCAATTGAAGATCGTGGTATTGTTGAAACTGGCGGTGTAATTAACTCACTGGTAGAAATGGATGCTATCATTACTGAATTAGATAAGCAAGGAGCTGCTCCAGAATATGCTATCTACGGTAACACTGGACAGATGTTAGCAATTGATGATATGGTAGCTAGCCTTAACGGTGCTGCTGGATTTGGTTCTGGAAATCCTCCAGCTTCAAAGATTGCTGATGTTACAACAGGTGCAAGTGCATTTGGCGCATTCCAAAATGCTGACCAAGCTGTAAGACTTGGATTCAAGTCGTTCGGACGTGGTGGTTACACATTCCACAACAAGTCTTGGAAATTGCTTAACGACCCAACATTGTTAGGTGGTTCTAGCTTCCATGGTGTAATGATTCCTTTGACTTCTGTAATTGATCCTAAAAGCGGTTCTCGTGCAGCAGCTCTAGAGATGAACTACAAAGCGGTTGATGGTTACTCTCGTGAAATGGAGCACTGGATGACAGGTTCTATCCTCGGTGTTACTAACACTAATGACGATAGCTTGCAATTCAACTACCGTTCAGAATGTAACTTGGTTACTCGTGCAGCTAACCAGCACGTTTTGATCCGCTCATAAGAGCACAATACATAGGAGGGAGCCTTAGGGCTCTCTCCTTTTATTTTTTTTAATTTAATATTCAATACAATGGCTAATACGACAGCTAAAAAATCACCTGGTCGTCCTAAAAGAGAGGCTGCACCAGAAGCATTACCAACAGCAAAACCTGTAGACTATTCTGTTAAACAGGTATTCAATCCACAAACCACAAGATTCTACGAGATTATAAACGGTGGTGGTATCATTTGTAGAATTAAATCTGAGGTTACTGTTTACGATCCAGTAAAGCAGGTGACTACAGCATTAAGATATTGTCCTAACGAAAAGACAATTTACCGTGATGAACAAAGTCAATACGCTAGAAGAGAGCATGTAATCTTTAGAGATAAGATGTTAGCTGTTGAATTTACAAACCCGAACCTAATTAACTTTTTAAACATGCACCCAGACAATGTCTCTAATGGTGGTAGTGTTTTTAAGTTAATCGATAAATCAAAGACAGCTGAAGAAGAATTAGACCGTGAGTTTGATTTACATGAGGCTATATCCTTGATTAAAAATAAAGACGTTCAAGACCTCTTACCCGTTGCGTTATCGTATGGTATCGATGTGAACCAGAAGAACGCTGAGATCAAGCGAGAATTGCTTAGAGACGCTAAGATAAACCCAGAGAAGTTTATCAAGATGTTTGACAACCCAGAGGTCATGTGTCGCTCTGCTGTTATGCAAGCTGGAGAGTTTCAGATTCTTAATCTTACGGAAAACGGTGTTTACTGGTTTGACAACAATAGATTAATTGTATCTTGCCCTCCGGGTAGCAGTCCTACTGACGTTGCTGTACGATTCTTCATGACTGAGAAAGGAGCCGCAGTTTACGACCAAGTTGTAGAACAGCTAAACAATATCTAATTTTCTGTTACACAGAATGTTAAGCAGAGGGGTTGCCAAAAGCAGCCCCTTTTCTTTTCGTATATTTGTAGTATCTAATATCAATCAGATGGCAAGTGTAAACAGAGTATATACAGCGTTAAAAGACCTGGTCAACAAAGATCAGAAGGGATTTGTATCTCCAGCTGTATTCAATAGTTTTGCTGGTTTAGCTCAGATGAACATCTTTAACAGATTGTTTGACGAGCACAGAAATGCAATGCGTTTCCGTAGAGCTGGCATTGACCCAGGTAAGAGCTTAGGAAAGACTAAAAATATAGATGAAGATTTATCTGTATTTCAGAAGAAGCAAAAGTTAACTCAAGCAAACGGAGTATTCTCTAAGCCTAGTGACTTAGCTAGAGTTTCTTCAATGACTACAAACAGTACATATGTATTTGGATCTAGTGTAGGTACAAACATACAGATGATGCATAATCAAGAAGATATTGATCGTGCTCTAATGAGTGACTTGTCTAACCCAAGTGAAGCCTCCCCAATTGGTTTAATAGGTGATGATATAGAAGTATTTCCAACTACGATTAAAAGAATTGAGCTAAGATACTACAAGCTACCTCAAGGTTTAAATCCAACAACCACAGCAAAAACAACAGCCCAGCCTAAGTTTGGGTACATATCTACTGTTCCTGGTGTTGAGATATTTGATGCTGCAAACAGTGTAGACTTTGAGTTGCCAGAGCATTTCTTTGGAGACTTGGTTGTAGAAATAGCCCAGCTTATTGGTATTAACCTACGTGATTCTGCTGTCGCTCAATACGCAACGGTGGAAAAACAGAAAGAAGAGAATAAATAATGTCATTAGAAACCGTATCAATAGATCAGATTGTCAACGACTTCATGTTAACCATGGGGTATGATGACTATACAAGCAATGCTCCAGAGGTTGTTGTAAGAAACTTTGCTCTTAGAGGAGTACGTGAGATTGGTTTTGACATGGGTCTAAAAGTAAAAGCAGCAGAGCTAACAGTAGACCAAACAAAAGGAACAGTTACTTTGCCTACAGATTTTGTCGGCTTGTTAAAGCTAGGTGTTATAGGTGGTGATGGTCTTGTTTATCAGTTTATAGAAAACAGAAACATTAACCTTATATCTAACAGAGGCAAGGACGTTATACCAAACTATAGTGCTTTTGATTCAGAGGTATACAGAAACTATATTGCTAACGGATCACAGGGTCGCTTGTATGGTATGGGCGGTGGTAAAGGTGCTGGAGAATACCGGGTAAACTTTGACCAAAACAGAATTGAGCTTTCAACAAATGTAGGGTCTGCTACAGTAGCTATAGAATATATAGCTGACGAGGCTTTATCTACATCACCTAGTGTACATAAATTTGCTGAAGAAACAGTAAGAGCCTATATATACTACAAGCTTATAGAGCGTAAGAGCAATGTGCCTGCTGTAGAGAAGTCTAGAGCAAGACAAGAATATTATAATGAGCGTAGAAAGTCTAATGCACGAATGAAGTCATTTGGCAAGCAAGATGCATTAGCAACGATTAGAAAGAATTTCAGACAGTCGCCTAAATATTAATTATGGCTATAGATAAGCTAACTCCGAGGTATCTAAATAAAGATAGCGATGAACGTCTCGTAAAGAATGTAGAGATGACAGACGCATTAAACTTGCGTATATCTACTGAAGACGATGGCGATGGTATTGTTATTAAAAATGCCTATGGTAATGTTGCAAAGAGTTTTAACATAGCGCCAGCTTCTGGAGCTAGCAAGGTTGTAGGTTCTGTTTCTCATGAGCAGTTAGGCGTTATTATATTCTTTATATATAACAGCAATAACAACCACTCAATATACCAGTACAAGTCTTCTACAGGATCCTCTACAAGGGTTTATCAAGATTCCGTGTTAGGATTTACAGCTGATTCTTTTGTAAAGGGTGATATTATAGAATCTAACACAGGCGATATACTTTTATTCTTTAATGATAGTGAATCAGATCCAAAGAAGATTAATATAACCAAGGCTATAGCTGGTAACTACCCTTCAAAATTTACTACAGGTACTAATGAAGAGAAGTTACTTTTCTTAACCGTTGCCAAACAGCCACCTTTAGACCCGCCTACATATAACATTGTAAACAACTCAGCACTGAAAGAGAATAGAATCTTTAACAAGGTGTATCAGTTTGCTTATAAATATGTGTATGATGATGGAGAGCATTCAGCACTATCTCCATACAGTTCATTAACATCCTCTATAACTCAGTTAAGAGATGGGTTTATAACAGAGTCTGCTAAAAATTTTTATAACCAGGTAAATGTATTTATTAAAAACAGTGTTGCCGATGTAGATAAAATCGTCTTATACGCAAGAGAAGGTAATACAGGTCCACTCTTTGAAATAGAAGAAAAAACAAATGTACATAATAGTAATGCTGTAACTATAAATTTCACAGACGATAAAAGAGGTTCACTAGTTTCATCTACAGAACAAAACAAACTTTTTGATAATGTTCCTTTAAAAGCTGACAGCCAGGAAATAGTTGAAGGTAGATTAATGTATGGAGGCTATACAGAGGGTTATGAAAACATTGATACAACTAGTGAGTTAATTACTAATTATAAATACGCTGATAATTCTTTATCTCTTTCTTTATCTCAATCAACAAATTATTCTGTTTTATTAGATTACAGTGGATTACCCTCCACCTTTACGGAGGATAGAGTTCTGTATTTAAATATAGTTCTTAATGCTGATGAAATTAATTTATCTGATAGCGGTTTTGCTGATCTATCTGTCAATACAGATATATTTTTTTCTGATGAAGATGGAAAAAACGTGGATACAAAATCAATATCTAAAATAAAAAATGGTATTCAATCTGGTATATCGCCTCTTATTATTAGAGAACAAATAAATATTTCTTCTGGAGATAGTAAGCAAGATTTAAAAGATGCTATTTATGCTTTAATGCATAACAATCTTTTTAAAGTCAAGCTTTATCCTTTAGGTGACGGAGACTCTATTCGTGTAATGAACGCAAGTGGATCTTCATTATTTACGGTTGAAAGCGGAGAGGTAAAAGGCTCTTTAACATTTAAATGTACTAGCACCGCTAATGCAGGCACTCTTATTTTTAATCCAGAGTATCTAGATGTTCACATAAATAGTTTTTACGAAAACTCTAAAAAAAGACTTATTATAAGGTCTGGAAGAATAGTCCTAGATAATGCAGATTCTTCTACTGATTTTGTTATGACATTAACAAACAGAACGTCTTATTTTACAGCTCCTTTGTTAAAAAACTTAGATGTAGGTAAAACATTCAAATCTGGATCTTCTCACAAGCTAGGTATTGTTTATTATGATAATAGAAATAGAAGTGGCGGTGTTCAAGAATTAGGAAGAACTTACGTAAACTCCTTAGCTGATAGAGCTGATGAGGACAACTTGAAGGGATCTGCAAGTGTGGTAATGAGAGTCTCCCATAATCCACCTACTTGGGCTAATAGTTGGGCTCCTGTATACACTGGTAAAGGTTTATCTGTTAGTAAATTTATATACGGAATAGGTGGTGGTTTTATTCCGTTTAATGAAAACTCAGGAGTATTTAGCACTCCTAATAAAAGAATATATCTATCATTAAACACTCTCTTTGAAAAGGACAATAGTTATGTAAAGGCATTTGGATCTGACAAAAGCTATTCTTACGAACAAGGCGATAAATTAAGGATAATATCATATGGTTCTTCAGGTTTAGATTTAAATATATTTAAAGTTGTAGGTCATGAGATATTAGTAGATGATTATAATACAAATCCAATACTTGACAGCTCTAGTCCAGATACAGTAAATTACACAACTGGATCATTTTTAATCATAGAAGAAAATCAAGAGGCTACTGGATTCACTTATAAAAACTTAGAAAACAACGACAGCAAGTGGTTTGACAATTGCATTATAGAGGTGTATAATGACAATCAAGAAAATAAAGAAAGTATATACCACGAAATAGGAACAAAATACAATGTTGTATCTGGAGCTCATGAAGATGACAGAGTAACTACAAGTCCTAGTTTTATAATCACTGCACAAAGTGGTAGTGATGTTGAGGGGAATACTACGGACAGAATATTTAAGGGAGACGTTATAACCTCTGGTAGCTTTAGTATTCTTATAGGTAATGTGTACAAAGAAGGTAATACCTATTATTTCTTTGCTGAAGAGACAACAGATTCTACGTTTACACTAAGTTTCGCATACGCTGGAACAGTTACAAGTACTGACAAGGTTATTGAGATTATTCAAGGTGATGCATATATGCGCCCTAGAGTTATGTTTGCAGCTCCTGATCAAATATCAAAAGGAAGGTTTAGAAAAATGCCTGGATATAACGGAATTGTTAGGTTTATAGATGATTACTCTGTAAGCGATTTCTTTAATTCTGAAAGCAGTTCTATTGGTAGACCTATTGCTAGAATCGATAATGCTAAACAGCAAAAAAGAAAAGCATCTATAACCTATTCTGATTTTTATTCAGCAGATAGTTCTGAGTTAAATCTATCATCTTTTAATTTATCACTAGCGAACTATAAAGATTTAGCCATAGAACATGGTTCAATAAAAAGTCTTGTTAGTTACAACCAGTCGTTATTCTTTATACAAGAGCGTAGAGCTGGTGTTCTAGCTGTTGGTAAGAATGTAATACAGACTGGTAGTGGTGATAATTTGGTTACATTAAGTACAAATGTTTTAGGAAATGAAAGATACTTTACTGGTGAGTACGGGTGTGGGAACAATCCAGAGTCCGTAGCTCATTATAACGGTAAAATATTTTTTGCTGATGTAAATAGCGGAGACTTAGTAACTGTATCTTCTAATGGATTAACATCTATTAGTGGTAAGACAATGTCATCTTTTATAAACAAGAAGTTCAATGCTATCTCAAATGAGACTAGCCATAAGGTTATTGGTGGCATTGACAAAGACAACAAAGAGTATATTGTTACTACACCAGCAATAAGTGGTAGTGAAGATTCATTTACGTTAGGGTATTCTATAAACAATAACGTATTCACCACATTCTATAGTTTTGAACCAGAGTCTATTGTTAGCCTAAGAGGTTTCTTACACACTTTTAAAGACGGTTACTTATACGAGCACAACGAAACAGCTAGTAGAAATACGTTTTACGGAGCTTCAGCTGCTCAATCTTTAGTTGAAGTTATTTCTAAAAGCTCTCCTTCTGCCGTAAAGACTTATGAGTCACTATCCTTGGAGGGTAACACAGCGTGGGACACAACTATTTCTACAACTAATCAATCAGCTGTTATAGATGATACGTCTTATGGTGAGAAAGAAGGTTTTTACTACGCCTATGTACACGGAGCTACTACTAGCAGAAACGGAACAGATAGTATCACTACAACAAAAAGCACAGATGAGTTTTTTGGACTAGGAATTGTAGATAGTGTATCGACTAATACCATTACGTTTAAGAATGATATATCCTCTATGAGTTTTCCTCTGGGTGTTTCTTCTTTCTTATATAAGGTAAATAACACGCAGCTTGTAGCATTGTCTTTAACAGCTTCTAGTATTTCTGGATCAAATCAACTAACTTGTAACGCAAATGTCTCTGGATTAGCGCAAGATGATGTCGTTGTATTGGTCGCAGATTCATCTATTGAGGGCGACCAGATAAGAGATTATTTTGCTAAAATCAAACTAACAAAAACAGAAACAACCCCTATAGAATTATATGCTGTAAACGCAGTGGTAACAGATTCTAAGGCACATAATTAAAATACGTAAATTTGCACTATGGATCCAATTACAATGTCACTTCTCGTAGCTCAAGGTGTAGCCGGTATAGGTAAGACTGGTTATGGTTTGTATCAGCAGAATGCTGGTAAAGCTGGTTTAGCTGGAGTACAAGAAGCTTCACGCATGAAGCCGGCTGAATATGCTGAGATGTTAAAACAAGCTAAGTCTGGTCAAGCTGTACAACAGCGTATTGGCGAGATAAACAAGGCGTTATCCACATCTACAGAAGCTTTACAGCAGTCGGGTTCACGAGCTGTTATTGGAGGGATAGGTAAAATTGTTGAAGCAGGAACTAAAGCTAACAATCAATTACTAGGACAAAAGCAAAGAGATATTATGTCTGCGTTAGGCGCTTCTGCTATGGGTTCTGAAAGAAAAATTGGTCGTGACACTCAGCGTGAAATGATAGAAAAAAGAGGATTCCAAAACGCTATTAATGCAGGTGTTCAAAATACTGTTGGAGGACTAAGCGATATCGGAAGAACTATTGGTTATGGGGCTTCTATGAGAAATGAAACAGATGTAGAAAACCCCTTAAATACCGAAGCAAGAGCTGAAAATTTAACTAATCAAATGCAATCAGATCTTTTTAAAGATCAGTTTAATCAAGATGGTTTAATGTTTAACCAGCAATCACCTGCCAATTCTGGAATGTCAGCTAAAGAGCTTAAAAAACTTTTAGAAGGGTTTAATGGAGAACTATCTTTAAATGGATTAGAAGAATTAGAAGATCTTCAGAATATGGAGCAAGGTGGTGCTGTTAAAACTTCTGGTGAGTTTAACCACGACACCAACCCTATACATATGATACAGGATGGAGAAGTTATTGGAGAAATGACAGGAGGGGAATACGTTTTGAACCCAAAACAAGCAAAAGCTATATCTAAAGAATCAAAGTTCTTCCGCAATTTGTTAAAGACAAAAAGATTTAAATAATGGAGGAGTTCGTACCAAGCACTGTAATTCAAACACCAGACTTCCTTGGCATGGCGCAACAACGCCAGGACCAAATGAAGAAACAAAAAGCGGCTACCTATAACTACATTAAAGATTATAAGCAGACAGGTGAAAACTACTTAGAAGGTTTTATACCAGCTGTTCAATCACAATGGAATCAAGTAGAGCAAGCAATGAGTGGTGTTGCTTCTGATGATAATATAGGAACTAGACGAGCTTTAGATAACGCTTATGCTAATTATTCCCGTGTCGCTGGAACAGCAAAACAACTAACAGAAAGCTATCATACAAACACCTCAGCATTTAGATCTGATCCTGCTGGATTTGGCGTAAGTTTTGACGAGTATGATTTAACATCACAAGCATATAGATTCACACCTCAAACTCCTAATAGCTTGTTGGCTATGAGTGATTATGTTTTACCAAAGCGTAAGGAATTTGAGATAAATGATCCAGTAACAACAGCTAGACAGTTCTATAATGATTTAGGCGACCGTATTAAAAACGAATTCACTAACCCTACTACTGGTCAAATAAATATAGGCGCTGCTGAAAATGCTGTTAGAGATCTTTTAGATTCTAGGATGAATGACCCTTACTCAGAAAACGTTTTAAAGGCAACTGTTTGGGGAGGTATAGATTCGGGATTGCTGGGTCAGGAAAAACAAATAAGAAACGAACAACAGTTTCAATTTATAGTACAGCAACCAGAAGATAAGAAAGAAAGATTCTTAGGTCGTTATAACGAAGCTGTTGTAAATGAATTTTTATCGTTAGTTCCTAGAGAAACCAAACCTACTAGTGAGGCTGGCAAGACTATTGAATCTTATGAAAATGTAAGAGGTTATAAAGTACCTAGTCTATTGATATATGGAGCTAATAAACCTAGCGCTAGTGACGTTACGGCATTCCCTATACCGGAATCTGACATTATTGAAACTTCTAATAAATACGATGGAGCTAAAGATGCTCAAGGTAGAGCTAAAGAGCTTAAGGAGGATATTGTAGAAGTTATGGTTGATGGTAACGGAGAGATATTAGTCAAGGTACAGGGAGCTTTTAAAGACAAAAAAGGAAACAGCTTACCTCCTGGAGTTATGGCTATTGTAGGAAACTTACCAGGTGTTGACGCTGACGCTAACAGAGATGTATATACAACTGTTAGACCAGCCAAGCCAGATGAAATTGCTAAGATTCAAAGTAATCCAGGGCTATTAAGCCTGTTAGAAAAAACAGCAAAGGGTAAGATGCCACTAGCTTTGGATGTTGCAAACCCACTGGGTGTTAGCGGTCAAAATTCCGTACCTTCGTCTAGTGGTAATCCACTAAACTTACAATTACCTAATCAGTAAAGAGATTAATAAAAAATAATCAATATGCCTCAAGATAAACTCTCTGTACAGGATTTTGCATCACAGATAAAGGCTAAGTATCCAGAGTACAACGAATACGATGATTCTGTATTGGTTGACGCTATATTAGAAAAGTACCCTGTATACAAAGGGCAGGTAGATTATACTCCAAAAAAAAAAGAAGCTACAGCTGGAGAGTCTTTGGTTGGACCATCAGTATCTACAGAACCGACAGAGGTTGAGACACCACCAAATCCTTTTTTAGGGTCACTTAAAGAGGCTGATTCGGCTTTTGGTAGGGGGATGGCAAAGACTCCTTTGTTGTCGGAATTATTATCTGGATCTAACAGCATTGTAGGTGGTATACTTGACTACGTTAACATGGCTTACGACTTTGCTCGTTCTTCTGGAATGCCAGGTGGTTTTAACGGTGCTTTGTTTGAAACAATAACTTCACTTGAAGACCCTAACTGGATTGAGCAAGCCGCAGATATTTTTGCTGAAAACTCAGAGTACATAAGAAATACCCGAAATTCAAATGCTGGGATTACCAAAGAAGAAGCTGAAAGAGGTATTATAGGTTTAGCACAAGACGGTCAATATTCTAAATCAGCTTTTTTATTATTTACCGGTGCTACAGAAGCTATACCCTCAATTGCTTTAGCGGCTACAACAGGTGTTGGTACAGTCGCTGTAAGTGCTGGTGGTAATAAGTATCGTGAGATTGAAAACAATCCAGCGTACTCACCGTCAGAAAAACTACTATTTGCTACCGCATCTGGTTTTGTAGAAGGGTTAGCAGAAAAGATGGGTGGGGCTGACCTTGCAGCATTTAGAAAGATATTCTCTAAACAAGCTTCTACTGAAGCGTACAAACAATCCTTTATACAAAGTGTAAAAGCTAGTGACATCTATAAGCAGATGGCTAAAGGCGGTATGGAAGAGGGTTTTGAAGAGGCTCTAGTAAATTCGTTTGATCAAATGGTTGCCGGAGTTAAAGAAGGAAAACCTTTTGATATAAACAAACTTGTTGACGATTTCTTAGTAGGTATGGTTGCAGGTGGCGGTACTATTGTAACAGCAAACGGAATGAGTGCTCGTGGCTCTATAAAGAACGAGAAGGCTCGTGCAAAAAGCGCACAACAGCTAAAAGACCTACAGGGCAAGAAAAAAGAAGCATCACAAGAGCAGATCAACGTTATTGATGATATGATCAAGAAGAACATATCCTCGTTACGCACATTGATTGATCAAGACGTTGAGTTCTTTGGTAAGTTTTCTACCGATGACCAGAAAAGAATCAGGGATATTGATAGTGGGTTAAACAGTATAGCTAAGAAAAGAGAGCTTACTTCTGATGATTCTCAACTATATCTTTTGCAGACAGAAGCTGTAGAACTTCTTGTTGAGAAAGATGCTATTGAATCTAAGTATCGCAGCAACGAGGAGAATGCACTTATTGAAAAAGCTACTGACGAACAAATTGATGAGATTAGAAATCTTGAAGCTGTTATCGTTGATAAGAAGCAGAGGTTAGAAAATACAGAATCGGAAACAGCTGCTGGTTTAATTAAATCTCAAATTGAAACATTAGAGTCAGAACTAAATAAGAAGATAACAGATATAATTGGTACAGTTGAAGCTAAACCAGCTGCGCCAACAGAAACATTTGTACCAGAGGACGAACCTACTCCAGTTACTATTGACTTAAATGTAGACAAACAAGTACAGCCAGATCGATTTGAGGATCTTATTGACGGTCGTGTAACTATGAAGTCTCCTTCTGGTAAGCAAGTTGCTGGTCGCATTATTGATGAAGGTGCTGGTAAGATGTCTTTGCTAACTGACGATGGAGATATAGTTGAGCTTGGTAATATGGATGATCTCAAGGGTAATTTTGCCGATGAGATAGGATTAGCTAAAGCAGAAGAGATAGTATCAATTGATGGTAATAAAATTACTATTCGTGGCGAGCAATATGAAAACAACTATAGCGACCCTCTAGCAGCGATTAACCGTGACGACAAGGGCAATATAGTATCCGTGAATTTAGATGCTGCAAACGGCACTAAGAGAACGTTTAGAGGTAACATAGGTGACGAGGTTGCTTACAACATTATTACTAGCCAATACGAGCAAGAAGAATTAGAAAAGCAATTAGAAATTTTAGCTAAACAAGATGAAAAAATCAACCAACAGCTTACCCCGGCTCCAGAAACTGAAGTCGCTCCCACTCAAACAGCAACTACAAATATTGAGCAAGCTCCCGAACAAGAGCCAGAAGTAGAACCTACTCCTGAACCTACTCCTGAACCTACTCCTGAACCAAAGGCAGAGCCAGCTGTTGAATCAAAAAAGACCGACAATACTGATATGATAACCAGATTTGCTGGTGCTAGTGATATGAGTAGCGGTAATCCTAATAGACAGTGGGAAAATGAAGAAGATTTTTACTCTAAGGTTACCAGAGGTACAGGAATGTCTGATGAATTCAGAACACAGATAGGTATTGCAGCTGTAATAAATAATGCAAAAAGAGATCGAGATGTTATCAATGGTAAGAAGCCTACGTCAAATAATGAATTGGTAAGTAAACCTCTTGATAGTATAGAAAGATTTAGAACTGTAGGTAAACAGGGTAAAATAGAATACTTTACTGGCAGAGAAATGAGTCCAGGAAAGGGCTGGAAAGCTGTATATGGAGCTCCTTTAGCTTCTAAATTAGTAGACATTGATGATGTATTAATTAAAGCGGGTTTAAAGAAAGAGGAATCTGTTGAGCCGGTAAAAACAAAACCAGCTGTTAAAAAAACTACACCGAAGAAAGAGTCTAAACCATTACCTAGTAAAACTGAAATTATTGATGCTGAGTCTTACGGTGTTGAGAGCTTGAATTCAGAATCTGATAAAAACAACATGCTGGATATAGCTAATCTTGGTATTGGCGTGATGATAGAGGCTGATAAAGAAGGCACTGAAAACAAAAAGTTTACTGAACAATCAAGTCCACAAACTAAGTATGGGTTTGTCGGTCCCGGATTTCAAGAGAAGTCTATACCTACTGTTAAAAAACAAATTATTGATTTCGTTAAAAAATACAACGCACAAATCAATAGCATAGACAAAGAAGCTAGACCTGTTAACCAACTTATTGATTCCCGTAAAAAAGCTATTGACGCTATTAAATCTTTTGTAAAGGAAAAAGCAGATGCTATCGGTGTAAACAAGATACTGTTTGACTCTGTGACTATTGATGGTGTAAGCAAGGTACTGACATTTGCTGATGCTATTAAACAGATGAATGACAGTGAGTTCTCTAAACTAAAAAATTATACTGAGGAGAATATTAAAGAAGAAGAAACCATCATAGCTGGTGTTAAGCTGACTAAAGAGGAGGCTGAAATAGCTAAAGGATTTGTTCCCTCAGCCGAAGATCTTAAAAACTTCTTCACTACAGAAAATGGTAAAGGCGCTGAGTTTACAGTACCTAATAAAGAATGGTGGGAAGCCGCTAAGAAGATAATGAATCTTGGTAGTGGAACATCTATAAGATTAAATATTTATGAAGGTGGGTACGACAAAAATCCAAAAAGAAAAAAAACAAAAGACGCTCCTAAAAATGTAATGATACACGGCTCAGACAAGGGAGCTGCTAAAAGTGTAAAGGATATTCTTGATTTTAAGTACAAGGGCTTAAAAGGTATTGAGGCTGTATCAGCATTAGAGCAAGACTACTTTCATAACCTCGCTAACCCATGGCTTAAAAGAACCATTACTGGAAACAAAACAAAATTTGATCCGAAGGAAGTAGGTCAAGTAATGTGGGGTAATAACGGAATGTATGGATTTGAACTCATTACACAAGCCAGAGCGTTTGATGCTTTAAGTAAAGGCAAAGGGGCTAAGAGACTTGTAATGGACGGGTTTGATGCGGATAGTTTTAGCGATTACGCAACTGAAAGCACATTAATACAAGACATTAAAGACCTAAGAGCAGAAGGTTTAGATGTGGTAAAACAATACGTATCAGCTGTCGCTAAAGCTTTTAACGAAACAGAAGAGAATGTAGCTAAAAGATTAGGGTTTGATGCCTTGACAGAAAATGAAGAGGTTGTAGCTGTTAAGTATCCAAAGACAGAAGAGCTTACAGGAACTGATGCAGCGCCTTCTGGATCTTATACCGATCAAAAAACTCAAGTAGTAAATAGTAAGCAACTCGGACCAATACGTTTTAAAAGCTCTATGGTAGCTAAAAACAAAACTGAAGAGTTCACCTTACAGCAAAGAATATACGAACAGAACGATGCTTTCAGTCTTACAGGTCCAGAAAAAATAAACGGTCCTAGTGATGTAGCGTTTTTATTACGTCACCTTGAGTCAGCTACTTCTGAAAACACGTTCTTAGTAGTCAGTACTAAAGAAGGAGATTACAAAACTATTTGGCTTGGAACGGGTAGTCAAAATTCAGCTGTAGTTGATATAGTACAAGTTGCCGGTCTTATAGATGCTGCTAGATTTGATTTAAAAGGAAAAGAGGTTTTTGTGACTTTTATCCATAACCACCCTTCTGGTAATTTAAATCGTAGTTCCGCAGACGTAAGCGTATATAAAAAATTCTCAAAATATATAAAGTCAGTACCTGGAGTTACGCTATTAGATGGTTTAATTATCAATCTTGATAGCGGAAAATTCTCAACTTTTAATTCTACAACATCAGAAAAATTAGATGTAAAAACTCCAGATAATGTTGTTCCGGCTACAGTATATTCATTTTCAAGAAAAGAATTATACGAGCCGTTTTCAGAAAGACCTGCGGTTTTGACAGATGGCGCAAAGGCTGCAATGTTTTTAAGTAAGTTAAAGATTAATAATAGCGGAAAGTTTGGTCACCTTATATTAGACCAGAGTTTAGCGCCAACTTACTTTGCGTTTGTAGATCCTAATATATCAGCTTCTGAATGGGCAAGAACAATTGCTGTAGATGCTGGTAGACATGGTATTACTACAATTATAGTGGGACCAAGCGGAGATCCAAAAGTGTTAAGCACTGAGAAGACATTGAAGAAAATGAGTGACGTTAAAGTTATTGATACTACAGATACAAGTGGTAACACTGCTGTATTTAAAGGACTTAGACAATTACTTGAAGGCAATATTGAATACGTAACAATAGAGGAAAGCACCCCAGAGTTTAAAGAAAAACAAGGGTATACTCCTTTAACGGGTGAGGAATTAGATTATCCATCAAGACTGCAATCTGCTTTAGAGAAGATTAAAGGCTTTAAATGGAACCAAGTACAAAAAGAGATTATTAAAATGGAAGAGATAAGATCTTCTAAAGTCTCTATAGGTATGAAAGGTCTAGGAAAGATTTTACGAGATCTTAACAGAGATCTTGGTGGTAACTGGGTGAGCCGTAAGTTGAGGGGTATAGATACTGAATACGTTATTAAGGCACGTATGTTAGCTAACAGATTTATGATGGAGGTTGACAAATCAGCTGTTGTTGATGATATACTTGAGTTAAAAAACGGTGAGCGTATACTTAAAAATTTAAGAGCTGTTCGTGCTATTATAGATGAAAAGTCTGCTGCTTTAGTAACAGATAGTACATTTTCTAAATTACCAAGAGAAACAAAAGATAACATCTTTGAAAACATTGGTACATATATGCACCGCTCCTACAGGTTCTTTGACGACCCTACCTACAAGTTTAAGTTCGGATCTATAGGAAAGGTTTTAAATCTAGGAAAAAACGAAAGAAACAAAGCTGTAGAAGAGGAGTTTTTAGTTCTTTACAATAACTGGATCAACAAGCTTATTGACGAAGCTGGATACACCAGAGAACAAGCTGTTGAGTCAACATTGATAAAGGCTTCAAAAGGAAGCAACAAAGGATACTCTAAGAGAGAGTTGATTTTAGACGATGCTAAAAGAAACATTGATAAACTAGTTAAAGAATACAATGAGCTTCTCAATAACAGAAAGAAGATGAGAGCTCAAGGTAAGGGAACAAATATTCCCAACAGTGCTTTTTTAGAAAAGAAAGATTTACCAAAACACATTAGAGAACTTCTTGGTGAAGTGAAAGATCCTATTGCACAGATGGCTGCAACAGCTGAAGTACTGTTTAACATCTACGAAAAAGGTAAGATGGTTGAGATGATTGCTGATGGCATAGAAGACAACCTAAAAGATGTTTACGCTAAAGAAGAGTTTAATAAAAATTTCTCTGAGCTTACTAAGCCACAGAAGAAACTAATATTAAACCGTGTTAATCAAGAGCCGATGATCATTTCCAATAAAAATATAAAGGAAAGACAGAAGGCTACATACAGACAGATTAACGATCCAAACAGTCCATTAAACACAAAGTGGGTTCACAATGACATCATTGAAATCATACAGTCTAAACCTATTTACGAAACAAGTATGGATGGTTTAGCGGGTGGATTTTTTAAAGGATACTTTTTTGCCTTGAAAAACTTACGAATGGTCAATGTTATATTGAATAGTCCTACATGGGGTAAGAACGTTATAGGTACAATGTATTTTAACTGGGCTAACGGATGGTTTAACCCTACAAAGCAGGCGAGTAATGTAAAAGCAATGGCTGAGGGTGTTCTAAGTAAAGACCCGAAGTACATGGATATGCTTACCGAGATGGCAGAGAACGGAGTAATAGGTCAATCCTTTAATGTAAATCAGATTGGTCTTTCTGGATTCTCATACTATTTCTCTGTAACCGGTGACAAGTCCTTCTATGATAAGTATGTAGCGAGGATACGTAACATGGGGAAAAAGGTTATTGCAGACCTAGGTTCTACTTACGCAGCAATTGATGATTTTGGTAAAATGTCTATCTATCAAAACGAAAGAGAGTCCTTTGCTAAGAAACTCTATGGTGATGAGTATGCTAACCTAAACGACACACAGCAGAAAAAAGTTAGAGCTGCTGCTGCTGAGCGTGTTAAAGATAATACTCCTACATGGGGTAGGATAACCAAGACTGGTAAGGCTGTACAGAGACTACCTTTTGGTGACTTCCAGGGTTTCCGTTTTGAAGCCTTTAGAAGTACTTACAGAATTGGAGCGAACATAAGAGATGATATTAAAACGTTAACATCTGACGACACATTATCTGATAAACAAAAAACAGAATACAGGAAAGACATTCGTAGAAAACTTGCCGGTCTTGGATGGGTAGGAGTATCTGGTCCTTACGCTATAATTAAATCTGTTGCTTATGCTTACGGTGGTATACTAGGGATGCTAGGCTTTGATGATGACGAAGAAACAGAACAGCAAAGAAAAAAAAGAGCAGAAATGCTTGAAGCCGCAACAGTTGTTAGACCAGGATGGTTAAAAGACCACAAAATTTGGGTTAAGTCTATTGACGATGACTTAAAGGTTCGTGTATATGACTACACTGGGTTTGATCCTTACGCTGAGGTCTTTGGTTTTGGTGGTTACTTTGGGGTTTTGGGTAATTCATTAATGCCTAATATCGCTATAAATCTTGGGACAGCTCTAGTTAAGAACCAGGATCCGTATGGAAGACCAATCTCTGATCCTTCTGATCCAGCCTTTAAGCGTGTTATGGACATGGCTAAGTATGGAGGATCTCAGTTCTTACCTTCTTTAATAACATCTTCTTACAGAGATGCTTCTAAGAAAAACGAAGAGATAGAAAAAGCTGAAAGATACTTAAAGCTACAGGGTTTGAATCCAAAAGACTTTGACTTGCAAAGAGTAAATGTAGCAAAGGAAACTTTAAAGCTTATTGCTGAAAGGGCTTTTGTACGTGACTATGAGTATGATTTAGTACAGCAGTTTAGATACGCTGTTAAAGGATATAAGAGAAGCTTTGACGAGAACTACCTTACTACAGATTATCCAGAACACAGAAAGAAAATCTTAGACGATGTAAGAGATATGTATTATTCTGTAATTAAGGTCGCTGCTTACAAAGGAAACATGCAGAAAATAACGGATGCAAATAAAATTATTAAAACCAACTTTGATGATTTTGAAGAGTCTTATATTTTAAATGGTACTGATTTAAGCAGTAAATTCCCTAAAGGATATTTTGATTAACTAATATATATAATTATGAAAAAGTTTGTGCAGATTTTTAAAGATGACAATGATTGGAACGAGAAAACAATTATAGGTTTTCTCTCCTTTGCGGTAATGGTAGCTGTTATGCTAGCTGATGTAATCACAGGAGCCTGTGGTAAGGACCTGCCTATTAATGAGTTTACATATAACAGCTTTGTTATAGTAACCTTGGGTAGCTTTGGTATCGCTGGTATCGAGAAGTTTGCTAAGAAAGCCGAGTAATGAAGCTAGAAGTACTAAGATTTAGCAGTCAAAAGGACTCCACTAACGGAGCCCTATTTGACGTTACTGGTGGTATAAGAAAGTTCTTGTGCTACACCCTTGAGGATGAGTACAGAGAAGATAAGGTCATGGGTGAAACCAGAATACCTTCCGGCACTTATAACATTACTCTTAGAACAACAGGTGGATTCCACGGTAGATATGTAAAGAAGTATGGCGAGATGCACAAAGGAATGCTATGGGTACGTGATGTTCCTGGGTTTGAGTATATCCTTATTCATACTGGTAATACTGACGAACATACTGCTGGGTGTCTTCTTCTGGGTGATTCTCAACAAGCGAACTTTGGCTCTAGCAATGGTATGGTGGGGTCAAGTGTTAATGCGTATAAAAGAGTCTATCCTCCGATTGCTAAGGCACTTAAAGAGGGGGAGTCGGTAAGTATCACATATGTAGATTTTGATACTGTATGAAAGCAAGAAAGAAATACAACAAAGGAGGAATATTCCCTCCGAAGATTCAGCAAATGAAGAACAATTTAGAGCCTGCTATCTACGATGGGGTTCTTGATGAGGTCACTATTACTCCGTATACTAGAGATGAAATAGCTCTCCAAGAATGGCTTGCTAATAAAGCCACCGGTGGATTGAAACCTGTATACCCTATTTTTGATGTAATGACATTAGGTTTAAAAGCTCCAGCTACTGTAGGTGCTAAAGCTGTACAAGCGGGTATTAAAAAAGCTCCATCTAAAATTAATCCTAGATACTTTCAGCCTAATTCTAATATGTACTATAGAGGTATAGGTAGAGAGGGTATGAAAGATGCCTTAGAATCCGGACTGTTTAGAGCTAAACCTTCTGATAAAATACCAGCACGCATGGTAGATTTAGGACCAAATCTAGGTAAACTAGATATGGCTAAGCGTTTTAATAAGACTTACTATAGTCCTCGTTTTAATATTGCAGATAAATATGGTGCAGGTTATATTGCAGAAGTCCCTAAAGATGCAGCTAAGTTTAGCAAACGTTATAAAAACACTGACTGGAGTATGTCTACTAGAGATCAAATTCCAGTTAGTGAAGGAAGTATACTAGAAAAAAATTGGTGGTCTGGTTATAGACCCGTTAACAGTTCTAAAAAATGAAATGGCTGGTAAAATTAACTCTATTGCTGTTATTAACGAGTTGCAGCGCTCAATGGCACTTAAAGAAAGCGGTGCAGAAGGATCCGGCAATTTTGGAAAAAGACACGCTGGTTGTAACGACCACGGTTGTCAGCCCACCTGTGGCTATCACGGATACTGTGACTTTGAAGCAACACGATACTATTACTCTGGTGAAGGATCGGCTGAAAGTACAGCTAATAAAGGTGAACGACACGATTACTATAAACGCAGAATGCGCCTCGGATACGATAGTTCAGACTATTAATGTTCCTTACGATAGGGTAGTATATATAGAAAAAGAATCTATATGGGACAAGATAAAGAACCTAGCCATCTATATGGGGCTGGCGTTCTTATTGTTTAAGTTAATAATGAAACAATTTGATAAGTAACAGAAAAAAGAAAAATCAACATACTGTAAAATATTGTGAAATAGAACCTAAAGAATGTGACGGTAAGTGCTGTTACTCAAAGAGGAAAAACAAAAAAGGAGGCTAATGCCTCCTTTTCTGATCTGTTAACTTAAACTCTATGAATCATCCAAGAGTGGGGAGAGAGATGAAATGATCAATAGAACTGGCACTAAGATACTAATATTCTTTATATAAAAATAAAGAGGGGCAGAATAATTTCCACCCCTCCTGTAATTCTAACCGCTACAGCTCTCGCATTCTGGGTTATCGATAGAGCATTGAGCGTTATCGTTTTTTTCACTGGTTTCAAGCTCGTCAATAAAGTCAGCAAAGCTGTCACTCATCTGGAAATCAGACATAGTTTTTTTGTTTTTAAGGTTAGAAAAATAAAGAGCTTGTAAAGGTAGTTAATTAACCCTTATACTGAAAGCCATGGTAACCCCTGTAATGCAGCTGTGTTTCTAAAAGATGGGCTACTTTAGGATTTGAATACTGACCTACAATCTCGTAACCCTCAATTATCTTACCCCTTTTTCTGTGGTCTTTCATGCGATGTAAAAGGTCCTTTGTCATTCCTACGTAGTGTTCTTCTGGTAAGTAGTATACGGTATATATTAATTTACCATCTTTGTCTACATCGCCATATTTACGCTCTCTTAGGAAGTCAGTTTTTTTCTTACAGCTCTTGCAATAAGAACCTACACCAGACTTCCTGGATTTGTCTTTATGGAACAGGTGTTTTCTTTTTAACCTATTACATTTAGCGCATTTAGACCTGCCCCTTTGCATTTTCTTCCAGGTGTTGGTGGACAGAAGACTTGATCATATCGAGCTCTAAACGCATTTTGTTTTTAAACTCTTTTGTTAACTCAAGTATCTGTTCTTCATCAAGAACTGGATTGCCGTAGCCATCATGTAGGCTTTCGTACAATTCATTGATCATTTCGTGCATCATTGCACAGGCATTAAAAAAATCACTACTCACGGAGTTGGTATCCATAGAGCTTGATACGACATAGGAACTCATCTTTATTTAGGTTTTTGTTGAACTTGGTACTCTGTTTTATAAAGTATTTAGGTGTGTCATCAATTGCGTACTCATTATCTTTTAAGAAGTCGCTAACAAATTTAGCACACATAATAGCGTTGTCTACATCGTACCTTGCGTTGTACTCTACCTCTAATGCATATTGTTCTGTTGTAAAAAGATCGTAATTAGCTAATGCTTCTTTTAGGCTTTTCGTATAGCTCTCTTTATGTTTTTTTCGTATTGTCCAGTGTCTTCCAGCGTAAAACGCATTTAATGATGGAGGTTTAGGCAAATACAGTACTATTTCGTTGTTTGTGTCCATATACTTTATAACAAAATAGTGATTAGCTGTTTATAAAACCAGCTCTCCTTGCATTTTTTTCAACATAAGAGGCTTGTACAGTGGACCTTGTGCTGTAAACGTTCTAAAACCTGTGTTTGATTCAGTCATTTGGAATAAGAACGGCTCATTGTATACAGTTGGAGCGCCCCCGGTTTCTGTCTCACGAACCTTGCGCACATGGAATTCCATTGTCCTACGAGTGTCGTAGTCCGGAGAAGACACTTTTCTATGGAACGTAAGGAAACAATCGGCTCTATTCACGAACTTACCCCCGCCTTCAGTCATTGATGCTGTTGGCGCTACAGGTAGTCCATCTTCACCACGCATGCGTTGTGCCTCAGTAACTGCGTGCATATTTAACCAAACAGCCATCTTCATACGATTGGCAAACGTTAAGAATTCAGAAGCTGCTTCATAATGGTACTCGTGGCTATTCTTATTTATCCCTTGAGCCATATCTATGCGTAAACTGTTGTATGGATCTACAAAGAACCCATCGTAAGCGCCTTCGTGGTGTATAATCTTTTCAGCGAATAGTATAAGCTCTGAGTAGCTGTATACATCGTTGTTGCTTATAACCTTGTAGTGTTTATTTACCCAGTTGTAGGCATACTTAATCATCTCGGTATCCATCTGTCGTATAGGCATATCAACAATGAACTCCATAAGCCTCATCTTAATAGATGCTGTTTTATTCTCAGAGCTGTATATAATCCACTTCCAGCCGTGTTGTACAGATGCGTTAATCATAAGGTGTAGTGCTAATGTAGTCTTACCTACGTTGCTGATACCATTTATGATTGTAAAGTCTTTCTTGTATCTAAAGTTTCTGTCAAGGATGTCGTTACCAGTTGTTAGACCCACCTCTATAAGACCAGAGGCATATTCTGTAATCCAGCTAAAATCAAGGTCATCATTAGATACAAAGCTAAAGTCATTATCGTTGAGTTGCATCTGGCGTATTGCCTTACTCTCGCCATCTATGACATCACGAATAGGCATCTTCTTACCCGATTCAATTGCATCGTCTATAGCCTTACGTGCGTTGTCTTCGTTATCTACTTCTTTCTTTAGTATCTCACGTAGCAATACTCTGCGAGCTTCTTCTTCCTCTATTCTACCAGCTGCTACAAAACCCCCGGCTAAATGTGCGGCTTTTACGAGCTCGGTATGCTTCTCTCCATCTTGAGCACGTCTAATTATAGAAGAAATAACAGCAAGCTTGTTGTAGTCAGTTATAACCTCTTTATGTGAGGCAACCTGTACATCTTCAGTATCGGATACTATAGATGAGAATGTCTTGCTGTTGGTGTTTATTATTATGTCTGGATCATACGACTCAAAACACGCACGAGATTCATTTTTACCAGAGGGATCTACTTCTAACCCATAGGTGCGCTCCATGTATTTCTCAATAGCTTTGAAGTGCTCACGGTGTTTTGAAGGTGTACTTATCTTGACTAGAGCCTTGAGTCCATCTCCACTTGGCGATACCCAACAGGCAAACACGTAGTCATCTGTAGCTAGAATAGTTTTTGAAACCTCTACATCTAGGTGGTCAAAGTCAAGAACGATAAGACCATTATGCGATACGAGTGAGTCATCTTTACGTAACTCAAACTGACCGCTAAAACATACTACTGGTAGCTCTTTCTTAGCTTCCTTGTCCGGAACCTGGTTCCCGTTCTGATCTATACTGTGAATCCCACGGACCCTCTCTATCAAGGATTTGCTCTTGCCACTCTTTATACGCTCCAGTGCTGTTTGTAACGTAATAAGGTGAGGACCCTGTATGTCTCTTATATCCTTGAATATCGTTACCGTTAGATTCTCCATTTGCTCTTTGATGTTTAAGTTCAGTTTCCAGATGTACTATTGCTTTCTCAATATCTTGAGTCGCTGGGTTACCCTCTTTCTTACCAGCTCTCAGTAGGTAGGCTATTGCCACACCAAGGTTGTAGTTGTCCTCTTGAAAATCAAGAACGACATCCATTGCTTCTATGTTTTTGTACTTACCAATGTAGTACTTAGGTGTGTTATCAGTCATCGAGTGAGTCTTTAATTAATCTACCTATCTTCTCTGGATCAAGGTGCTGTATTTTTCTAAGCTTTCTACGTTCTTCTCTTTTCGCTTTGTCGTAATCACTCTTTGAGTTCTCAATCCCAAGGTTAACAAACATACATGCGTTTTGCATAAGTACGCAGTCAATAACCTTCTTGTGTTCTTTGTTGTCTAAGTATCCCATTGGAAATCTTCTATAAAAATTGGTGTGTATTCTCCTACGTAAGTATTAAATGTATTGTACTCTAGGAAGTCCATAGCATCCTCTACAGAATCTCCTTCTTCCACGAGTATATCTATGCACTTATTCCTTGAGTAAACAGCTCTAAGAGAGTTTGGATCAATACCTATTAGGGCATCATCAAATCCAGAGGCTAACAAAGGTCCTTCATCACTGTGGTCACCATAGTGTTCAATGATTAAATCTTTAATTGACATAGTCCTATTTTTTCTCAAGGTATAAACATTTACTTATTTAAACAAGTTATGTTTTCTAACGTGATTAGTCTTTTTTCATTTTATAAAAGAGGTAAGCTACAAACATCAGAGCAAAAAGAATAACTACCGTCCATTCTATAAACAGCTGATTAATCATTTTCTATACCGTTCTTACGTAGGTCTTCCATACAGGCGTCTACGATACGTGCGTAAACGCTACTCTTTACCTTTGTGCGCATCATATTCTTTGAGGCGTATCTAGCTATGCGAACTATTGTTTCTTTGGCTTCCGGTGTTCTCGATGATTCGTAATTCGTTTTCATACTTTCTTTCATTATCTAATGTTTGTCCACTGGACGGGTTTAACAGTTTTAGGTGCTTCGGGCTTATAACTTATACCCCACTTATTTATATACCTGTGTATTGTTCTTGCTGTTATTCCTAAATGCTTTGCAGCTATAGTAGGGCTATTGTACTTTTTCAACGCATACATAACGTACATGCGTGTGTGGTAATCTATGTTTAAAATCTCAGCCATCTCTTTCTTCTCTCGTATTTACGTATTAATCTCCCTAAGTTATCCAGATGATTTACAACAGACTCACTGTATTCTGTTGAACTTGATATGATCACTGTATTTATAATCTCCCAGCGTATTTCATTTAAGTACCTATTTACGTACCTATAATGCGCTCTCTTGCGAATGTAGTTTTTCATTCCTCAAATGTTTTTATAATGTATCGATATACTTTGTCGTATGCTTCCCACTTAGCTCTTATGGTATTGATATTGTCTTTAAGCTCTTGATTCCGGGGATCTGTGGTAAGTTTTCTTTCAAACTCTTCCAGATAATACGACAGGAATTCACACTCTCTACCGACCATCTGTTTTAAATCTTGATGTCTCATTTATTTGGGCTTTTATCATATACTGTTTGTGCTTCTATCCAGGTACACTTTTCTTTAGGAACCCTATAGAATAAATCATTACCTAATCTATCAGACGTTTGTATTTTCAACTCTTCAGTATACTCCTCTTTATATATTATTGATGAGTGAGCAATACACATTGCTGTTGTTTCTTTGCAGATCAGTGCGTAGTAAAACCCTTGTTCTTTCCATTTCTTCTTCCTACCTAGGAAAGAGACGGTACTAAATTTAAATGACTTCATATCTGTCCATGGGTAATTGGTCTTTACCTCTGCTTCAAAGCTATGTTCGTTACCGTAATGATCTAATACCGTTAGGTCTACTCCATAATCTTCTATATCGTTAAAGACGTGGACCACCCAATCTTGTTTGCGAAGCCATCTAATTAAGATGTTTCTACCAAACGCATCATTTTCATCGTAAGATGACTGAACAAATTTTCTTGCTTCGTACATATTTCATCTCTCTTAAGGATTAAATCTTTTCATCCATTGTCCATAAGCACTATCGGGATGTATCTCTTCTTTGGTGTTAAAGGTTTCTAATTTCTCAAGGGTGTCCTTTAGAATCACATTCCAAGCGAACTTGTCTTTGTCCGCTTCCCAGAGCTTCTCATACATCTCAAGTAGTATCTCTCTCATTTCTCGTTTGTTTTAAAGGTTTCTAATTTGCGCCTATTATTATCGGTGTGCGCCTATTTTTTGGTGTCAAGCATCTTGCGCAGTTTACTTGACATCTTTTGTTTTAAAGGTTTCTTCGTAAACTTTATTGAGCAACATTGCCCAAATCTGTAACTCCTCTTTTTCAGTTACTATTGGAGTATGCTCACATCTCTCAAGTTTCTCTGCTACTTGGTTTAATAATTCTTGTCGTGTCATTTCTCGTTAGTGTTAAAGGTTAAAAAAGACCCCATTAACTGCGTGTACTTTGCAGAACCTACTTCGCCTTGTTCTTATGGGTAAGGGGTGGGGTCAGTTTTTTTTTAATCAGTGAGTTTCTTCACTACTACGATTTGTGCCTCATTCATACTAAAGATGCCTCTAAAATTTCTTATAGCGTCAACATCTCTTCTGCCTTCAATGATGTGCTTTTTGTACTATTGCGTTTGCAAATCCTTGTAGTTAATTTGGTACTTGTTCATCACTCTTTTGTTTCATCTGTTGGTACTTCAATGATTTCTACACCGCATCTATCTGCATTATCCCAAATCGTAGAATCATCGCAGTTAAGAATCTCAAGAAGGTGTGCTGCTTCTTCTTGCGTAGTCTCTTTTGTGTTGTAAATAATTAGTGTTCTTTTCATTTCTCTTTTGTTTTAAAAGGGAGGTTTTACCTCCCCTTTGTTAATACTATGCTTCCTGTTCGTTTAACTCTGCAATGCACTTGTCAAGATAATCTTGACTTGCCGATGGTCTTCCGAACTTTAATTCAGCAAACAATTCTTGTAGCGTGTGTTCCGCAGGATTTGATAATGGGTTCTTGTGTTCCATTTCTTTTTTCATTTCATTTTTTGTTTTCATTTCTTTTTTTGTTTTAAAGGTTTCTATTTTTCAATTCCTCTTCAATGTTTTGTTTAAAGACCTCAAGCCAATGTGTAGGCACATTCTCAATACCTCCACTATTCCATTCAGTTAAAGCAGCATCGTGTGT
>UEXM01000811.1_pt1 | contig 30575 bp, 48 predicted proteins | sample 1796661 | NCBI WGS metagenome assembly UEXM01 (sample SAMEA4772469, study PRJEB27181) | metagenome
AAATAAAAAATAGAATTAAAAAATAGATAAAAGAAATAATTACTGATTAATAAATAAAAAAAGTTATCAATGTGTTTGGTGGATAACTTATATTTACATATATTGCACTATGCTTAACGAAGAAAAGCACAAAACAAAACGTAAAACACTAAAAATCAACAAGTTATGACACTTACAAAAGAATTATTATTAAAGCAAGATTTTGAATTTACAAATGAAAGAGGAGATTTAATCGAGGTATCATTTTTAGCTAACACTTTTGCTCTTATGCTAAATGGTAGATGTGTAAAAGCTACAAAGACAATAGAGCCGATACAAAACAAATTGAATTTTTTATTATCATTATAAACCAATTAAAAAAAACAAAACAAAAACACAAATTATGGAAAATTTAAGTAAAAAAGAAGTTGAAAGTTTATTACATATAGTGGCTAATCATTATGATATAGAACAATTTGATAACGATAATAGTTACGCATATAAATTATATTCTAAATTATTAAATATAAAAGAAAATAAATAAAATGAAAAAATCAAAAAAAGAAAGTATCGGATCTAAAGCTGGAAGATTATTTAAGAAACTAACAAAGTGGTTTTTAATCTTTGCATTATGCTACTTTGCATTCAGAGTATTTGCATCAATTTTATTTAACGTATAGTTATGAGCTGGGACGATTTTTTAAATCCACACGAGCAATCAGATTATGAATGTTCAGAATGTGGAGTAGCAATGGAAAAAGATAAGGGCGTATGCTCTGGAACTTGTTTTCAAGCCTCTTTATTATGAAATTAGAAGATATTGTAAATAAAAATATGCAATGGAGAATATGCGACTGCTGGTTAGATGTTAGCAGTTGCTTATGTGAAATAGAAACCAATAAAACAGAATAAAATGGAAAAATTAATTAAGTGTATTGAAATAAAAAAAGATTATTTTATGCTAATTATTAGAGAAATAAATCTTGGAGAATTTGAGAAAAGCGAGTTAAGAGAAATCATAGAAAAAATAGACAATGAAATTTAAGAACTTAAAAGTATCATTCACAATAAATATTTCAGAGCAAGATTTTATTCAAGCCGAGAAATTTTTATATGACAATTTTGACGTTAGAGATTTTAGGATTTTACCGAATACCAAAAACCTATATGAAACAGACAAAGCATTTCAAAAACTTATTAGCGAGAAACGAAAAGCCTCCAGAGTAATAGACGAGTATATAAATAAACATCACGATAAATTATGACTCTTAAAGACAAAATAAAACAAAAAGAGCAAGTTGTTGCTGACTGGCTAAATACCACATTTAAACTAAACGTTAAATTAGTTAAAGACGAATTTAGCACTTATGATCTTGAGGACGAAAAACATATTATTGAAATAAAGCATCGTTTCGGAAAAGTATATGCCACCAAATTAATTGAAAGTATGAAGTTATCGGTAAACTATCAGAAGTCACAATTAAAAAATAAAAAATTTATTTATATTGTAATGGACGAAAACGGATTGACTGCATTTAATATTACGGAAAATATAAACGAAATAATTAAATTGCCAGAGTATAATAAATTAATGGAGCATAATCATTATTACACCAAAACAAAAATATTTAAACTGCATAGGAACTTACCAAAAGGTTTAGCATCTCTGCTGGAAGTAAAAATTTAATTTAAAAACAAAACAAATGGAAAGAAGTACAACACTAATGAAAATTGCATTTAGACTTTACGACAAATGCGTAACCGAATTAACAGACGAAGAAAAAAATCACGTAAACGATATATACGATGATTTTTATTAATAATTAAAACAAAAACAAAATGGAAAAAAATAATGAAAACACAATGAAATTATTTGTAACTTCAAATTATGGAATGTTCAAAAGCCATATTACAAATAGAAATTTACACGAAAAAACAGTTTTACAAATGATGAAATCTATTGTTAAATATGGTTTAATTCAACCAATAATTGTTTCAAGTGACGGATATGTTATTGACGGACAACATAGACTGTCTGCATCAATGAGATTGAATTTACCAGTAACTTACGTTGTTAATTACAAAATAAGCAGTAAGGCAGTAATGGAGGCAAATAATACACAAAGAAAATGGACTGCTGATGACTGGATAAAGCATTATGCAGAACAAGGAAACGCAGATTATAGGTTATTGAGAGAGAAAATACAATATTGGGATAAAATTTTTACAAGTGGAAAAGTACAACACGCATATTATCAAACTGCAATTAGCGTAAGCACACCAATTAAAAACGGAACTTATAAAGTTAACGAAAAACTTGGAGATCAATTATTAGATAATTGTTGCAAAATGAAACAAATTTTTTCAGACGCTTTTCATACAAGGTTTGTAAGAGCTTTAAAAACTGTAATGACCAGAAACGATAATTTTAATATTGATATTTTATTAAAAAATTCTACTAAAAAGAAACTACATTTTTTCTATAACGAGAGCGATGTTGTTGACGAAATTATTGAGGTTTATAATTTTAAAATAAGTAAAGAATATAAAATTGAATAAATTATGAAAACATATTTTAAGGAAAGTGAATTTGACAGTCCAGATTTAAAAGGCTCTGGAAGTAAAATGAAACCAGAGTTATTAGACAAATTGAATATAGCACGTCACAGCGCTGGTATTCCATTTAAAATAAATAGTGGATATAGAACACCTAAACATAATAAAAAGGTCGGAGGAGCGTCCCAATCGAGTCATTTGAAAGGATTAGCCGTTGACATAGCTTGTAATTATAGCACAGACAGATTTATAATAGTTAATGCTTTATTAGATGCTGGAATAAATCGCATTGGAATAGCCAAGACTTTTATACATTGTGACGTTGACTGCGACAAACACGAAAACGTTATTTGGGTTTATTAATTTGTGCATAAAAATTAGTAAAATATGACGATATTAAGCATAGCAAATTTTATATTTGAAGTATAAATCTTCGATAGTAGATTTGTTTTGTTTTGTTTTAAGACGCTTAAACCTCTCAAGTTTAGGCGTTTTTGTTTTGTTAATAACTTTTACCTAAATTTGAACAAGTCAGATAAAATGCTCAAGGAGTTAGCAAAAAACGATAGCAAGTGGAGAGAAATGGCTTATTACATTTGTAATAGGGACAAACAACTCGCTGACGATATTACTCAAGAAATGTATTTTCTGGTAATGGATAAACAAAACGTAACGGCTGGATATATATTTACAACTCTTAAAAACCTTTTTAGATCAAAAATGAATAAGGCAAAAAAAGAGCCAGTTAGTTTAGAAAGTTTTTATTATATAGAAGATAGCACGAAAAAATTTGAGCCAACAGATGAGGAGCAAGAAATATTAGACAAGGCACAAAGTATAAAATGGCATAGGCTGGAATTTATTAAGGAAAGCTACGACCGAAGTAATAGAGAAATTGCAGAGACATACCACATAAATTATGGATTTGTATTTAGAGAAACTAAACTAGGCATTCAAGAAATATTAGACGAAGATTATTATAAATATCAAAACAGTAAATTAAAATGGCAAAAAAACAAGTAAAGAAGAAAAAAGGAACAAAGGTAAAAGTGACTCCTCAAGGTCTTGGCGATGTTGTAGAAAACGTATTGGATAGCAAACCAATCAAACCATTGACTAAAGCAATTAAAAAAGCTATATTCAAAGATAATGACGATTGTGGTTGCGAGGAGCGTAAACAGAAACTAAATAAATTGTTTCCAATAAGACGCAAAGCAGTTAGATGCTTTACAGAAGATCTATATAAGAGATATTCAAATTATATTAAGAATAGAACTTTAAAACTTTGGAATGACAAAGAGATTGATTTACTGATTGAGTCTTACGCTTACATATTTGCGACACAATACAGAAAAATAGACTTATGTAAAAACTGCAATGGAAGTGGAAAACTTCTTTTAAAAATGAGCAACGAATTAGATAAAGTGCATCAAAGCTATGAAGCCTAAAAATTATACAACTAAACAAAGATTATCGGTATTGGAAACAGTAGTATCAAAACTATATGTTAAGATAACAGAAATGGACGAAGAATTAAAGGCTTGTCGTAACGAAAAAAAAATTGATTAAACAATAAAAATTCAATTATGGACAAAAGAAAAAACAACGGAGGTAAAAGAGACGGAGCTGGTAGACCAAAGAAAGCAGACGAACTCAAATTGATTGAGAAGTTAGATAAACTTATTGACAATGAAAAGGTAATTGAAACTTTAGGTAAACAGATCTTTAAAGGAGATAGCAGAGCAATGTCATTATATTTTGGTTATAGATATGGAAAGCCAAAAGAAACAGTTGACATAAACTCGAGCGAGGGTTTCAATATAAACTTTAAAGATATTATTAAATTTAAGTGATTGAGATACATAGAAAATTTGAGCCAATAAAAACCTCTGATGCAAGATACTTTATTGTTACTGGAGGGCGAGGCTCAAGTAAATCATATTCTATAAACACCTTATTACTACTTTTAACTTACGAGGCTGGTCATACGATATTATTTACAAGACTAACGTTAACCTCTGCATACGTTTCAATCATTCCAGAATTTTTAGATAAAATAGAGACTCTTAATTTAGAGGAACATTTCAATATTACTAAAAGCGAAATCATAAACAAACTTTCTGGTAGCAAGATAATTTTTAAGGGCATTAAAACTTCGAGTGGAGACAATACGGCATCGCTAAAATCTTTGACGAATATAACGACTTGGATAATGGACGAGGCAGAAGAATTAATTGACGAAAACATATTTGACAAAATAGATATGTCAGTTAGAAATAACAAGAACAAAAACAGAGTTATTTTAATCTTAAATCCAGTCACAAAGGAACATTGGATTTATAGTAGATTTTTTCAAGACAAAGGAGTACAAGCTGGAATTAATACAACAAAAGGAAATACTACTTATATTCACACAACGTATTTAGACAACAAAGAGAATTTATCAAAAAGTTATTTAGAACAAATTGAAAACCTTAAATTAAATAGACCAAGTAAATACGAACATATAATAAATGGCTGTTGGTTAGAAAAAGCAGAGGGCGTTGTTTTCACAAATTGGGAATATGGAGAGTTTAATCCAAAAGGACTGCAAACTATATTCGGTCAAGATTACGGATTTAGTATTGATCCAACTACTCTTATTGAGGTGGCTATTGATAAAAGAGAAAAGATAATATGGGTAAAAGAACATTTATATAAAGCAAAACTAACTACAAGCCAGATAGCAGAAATAAATAAATCTTTTGCTGGTAATAGTTTAATCATTGGAGATAGTGCCGAGCCAAGACTTATACAAGAGTTAAATAATCAAGGTAATAATGTAATGGGAGCAATGAAAGGTCAAGGCTCAATATCTCTTGGTATTAGTTTGCTATTGGATTATAAATTAATCGTTGAGGTTAACAGTACAAATATTGCAAAGGAGTTAAACAATTTTACGTATGCAGACAAAAAGAGCAAATTATTTGTAGACGATTTTAACCATACAATCGATCCGTTAAGATATGTTGCATCTTACGTTTTAGGAAATCAATTCGGAATAGAAATAAGATAAATAACAAAAACTTAAAAATTTTATTATTAGTATATGAAAGTCAAAGTAACATTACCAGAAAACAATAGCGATATTACATTATTGCAGTTTCAGAAGTACGAAAAGTTGACAAAGAAAAAAGGTTTAACCAGCCGAGAGTTTACTGCAAGAGTTGTAAGTATATTTAGCAATTTAGATTACCACAGTTTAGACGGAGTTAAACTTGGAGATTATGAGGATATTGTTGCTCAAATAACGACTGCATTAAATACGGAGGTTGAATTTAAGAACAGATTTAATCTTGAGGGAGTGGAGTATGGTTTTATTCCAAACCTCAACGATATTACAACGGCTGAATATGTGGATTTGGTTGAATACGGAACAAAGCCAGAAACACTAAATAAAGTAATGGCTATATTGTTTAGACGAATAACCAATGAAGATGCTTTTGGAAATTATAGAATTGAGAAATATTCTGGAACTGCATTGACTGGCGAGGTTATGAAACAAGCTCCAATGAATATTGTAAATGGAGCGTTGGTTTTTTTTTCGAGTTTATCGAAAGAATTAAGAATAACTATCCAGAAATATACGAAAGAGGCAATAGCGAGGGAAATAAAACATCAAGATACTTTGAAAAATGGGGTTGGTATGCAACAATAGTTTTATTGGCAGATGACAACATATTAAATATGAAAAAAGTGTTTAAAATACCAGTACACGAAATGCATATATTTTTGGCACATAAATTTGATAAAATGACGCAAGAGGAAAAGTTAAGACGAGGCAGTAACGCAATAGAATTATAAATGAATCAATACACAGAATTATTAAGATATTTAAGACAAAGACTTGAGGAAAGCGAGTTTATTAATACCATAACAACTGGTCAAGATATTGATATTAACAAAGCTAATATATTTCCTTTGGCTAATATCGAAATAAACAATGCAGTTTTTACCAGTAATGCAACTATTCAGTTTTCAGTCCAAATACAATGTTTAGATCTTCGAGATATAAATAAGGAAATAGTAAACGATAAGTTTTATGAGAATGACAATGCAGTTGACAATTGGAACAATACACTTTCAGCTTTAAATGGCGTTTGGGTAAAAGCACACAGAGGATTTGTAAATATGGATATAACGGCAAGTGACAGTCCAACAGTTAATAAAATAGAGTTGGCTAATGAAAATCTATTAGACGGCTGGGAGTTAGATTTTAATGTTGAATTACCTACAAACCAAATAAGTATTTGCGAGGACTATCTGGCACAAGAAACAAGAGAATTAATATTACAAGAAAATAATGCAAAAATAGAAACATAATGGCAAATTTAAAAATATCAGAATTACCTCAAGCGTCAACGTTACAAGGCACAGAAGAATTGGCAGTAGTGCAAGGAGGCACAACTAAAAAAAGCACGTTAAATGACGTAAGAACTTACGCAACAAGAAACTATATAACACCGACTAACTTAACAGTTATTCCAGATGAGACAGTAAACCTCAACGATGCTACTTATCAGTTTGTAGATATGCTCCGTTTAAGTTGGAATGGCTCAAATGGTAATATGACTTTGAATCTACCAGACGCAACAGACAGTATAAACGTGAATAGAGTAATAAGATTTATTTCAAATGGTGGATTTGCAACTTCAACAAGAGTTAATCTAACACCGATTTTAGGACAGACTTTAGACGGAAGTACTGACGCTTATGTTATAAATAAGGCATACGAGGGAATACAAGTTTGGAGTGACGGAACAGAGTGGTTTATCATACAGAAAAAAGCATCTTAAATGTCTTTAGAAAACACTTTAAATTTATTTGGTACTAAAGTCATAGATAGTGCAAAACGTAATCTACAAAAAGAGGACAAGGCTGGTGGTAAATTAGAGAAAACTTTAGATTATAAAGTAATTGTCAGTCCAAATAGTTTTCAATTTAATATATATGCAGAAGATTATTGGACTTATGTTAATTATGGAGTTAAAGGAGTCGGAGGAAAAAAGGCAGATAAGACAGAGTATGTAAATGGTAAAAAGACAATAGTTAAAGGCGAAAAATGGAAAGTTAAAAGGGTAACGAATAACAAATATAGATACAGAGATAAAATGCCACCGACAAGAGTTTTTAGTAATTGGTCAGTAAGAAAAGGATTAGCACCAAGAAATAAAAAAGGTCAATTTACAACACGAAAAGGATTAATGTTTGCATTGGCAAAATCTGTTTATCATACTGGAATTGAAACAACCAATTTTTTAACAAAGCCTTTCGAAGATCAATTTAAAAAACTACCAGATGAGGTTGTCGAAATTTATGGTTTGACAGTAGAAAATTTATTAAAAACAACAATAAAATGATTAAGAGTTTAAGTCCATATTATGTAACTACTCCTTGGACAAATCCAGTTGACGGAGTTGTATGTTCAAGTTACACAATGCTAATATATGTTTGGAATGGAGACGGAAATTTGGAGCCGTCACCAGCAACCTATCAATTTACAAAGAAAAATGTAGCTGGAGAAACTGGAAATGACAAAGTAGATATTGCAAGATTGGTTTCTGACTATATTGATTTTACGCCAAAGGATATAACTACAACATCGATAGTTGACGGAAGCAATCAAATGTGGGTTGAACACGAGGTTTATTACAATGACGTTGTTACACCTCAACAAATGTCAAATGATATTATGAGTCTTGCTTATAGCTGGGGAGACGAGGGCGAAAATGTGACTACAATCGCAAATGATATTTTAATAAGACCAATAGAATATTTAACCAGCAGACAAAGTATGTTCGTTGTTCCTTTATTATCTTCAAATAAACTTAATTCTGTAACAATAAAAAGTGAGCCAAATAACGAAATAGATACAAGCTTTAATGTTGGAGCAACAAATTTTAGTAGTGAAAAAGTACAATATTTATTTGTAAGAATTGCAGACGCACCAACAGACGAATATATTGACATTACTTTTAAAGGAGTAACAGTTACTTTATATCCAGTTGAGGATTGCAGATATGAGCCATTAGATATATACTTTCAAAATAAAGAGGGAGCAGAGCAGATATATACTTTTTTCAAAGAGAGAACAGAGAGCTTTACAACAACAGACGAAGAATATCAAAGCAGTCAAGGTCAAGCATTAAACGGCAAACATCAATTTGTAAGATACAACGTAAACGGCAGAGAAAGTTTGGATGTTAATACTGGATTTATAGACGAAGAAATGAATATTGTTTTGACTGAATTGTTATTATCGGAGAAAATATGGTATAAAGAAAATAATAATCTCTTGCCATTAAATATCGAAAGTAAAAATATGACTTATAAGACTCGTCAAAAAGATAGATTAATTCAGTACGATATTAAATTTAAAAAGAGTTATAATTTGGTAAACAATAGCTAAAATGAAGTCAGATATTTACATAGGTGGAACAAAGCTTGACCAATTTAAAGATGAGTCTGCAACAGTTGTTTCAAATGTTTTAGATATTTCTAATATAGAAAAGAATTTAGGCGACTATTCCAAGACTTTTACAGTACCAGCCAGTAAGAATAACAATTTATTATTTAAGCATTGGTATAACGCTAATATTGATAATCAGTTTGATGCCAGAGTAAAAGTTGACGGAAGAATTGATATTGACGGAATGCCATTTCGAATTGGTGCTTTTAGATTAGCGAAAGTAAATGTTAAAAATCAAAAAGTTAGTAGTTATACAATAAACTTTTTTGGCAATTTTGTATCGCTAAAAGATATATTGGGAGAAGATGAATTAAAGGATTTAAGCTTTTTAAATAACTACTCGCATACATTTAGCTATAATAACGTAAAAACTGGCTTACAGAGTAGCCTATTTGCTGGAGATGTAAAATATACATTAGCCTCTGGCAAAAGATATTATTATAACTCTAATAATTCACTTGACGAAACAGAGCAAATGTCCAATATAGATTGGGACGGAATTTCTGGAGGTAATTCGAGCAACGGAGTTAATTACCAAGATCTACGACCGAGTTTAAGACTAATAAGAATTATTGAGGCAATTGAACAAGAATACGGCTCAAGTCAAATAGTACAATTAGAGGTTACAGTCAGCACCACAAATAGCTTTAATTCTTTTTGTAAAATAACTTTAAATGGAGTTACTTATGAAATACCAGTTACATTCGGAACACCAACGACAAACGCTTTACAAATAAGACAATATTTAGAGGCTTTTGTTCCAGCATATAGAGTAATTCAAAATGGAGCAGTTTTAACAATTACTTCTGTTGTTGGTGGTTTACAATCAGACCCAATATTTGAGCAATATACGGCTACTGATATGGTGGCAACTTTTACTGTTATAAAGTACGGAACAGATGAGGAGGGTTTATCATTCTCAAGACAGTTTTTTGACACAGAGGAGTTTAAGAATTTATATTTATGGTGCGATGACGATGCGACCGAGGGAGTTGGTCAGCTATTTAGGAAAGTTGAATTTGATACCTCAACAAGTCCAAATATAAGCACAACTACAAACGAGGGTACTTTTACTTTAAATGCTGGAGATGAGTTAAAATGTAATTTTATAGCTGAAAGAGTAATGCCAAGTCCATTGCCAACAAGTCCAGAAGTAAATTACAGAAGTATAAACATTAAATTGATTATAAACGGAGTTGTTTATGCAGATGTAAATAGAACTTATGGCTGGAGGTTTGCACAGTTTGGAGGTTTTAGCGAGTTAAAAGCAGTTACGAATATGACTTTTATTCCAGAAGTAGCTGGAACTTATACTGCATTTTTTGAAATAACTACAAACGCAAGTGATATAGAGCAAGTTGAATGGTTTGCTCTTGTAAATGGCACGTCAACTGGTAGTGCAATAGGTAGTGGAGCAACTAATAACGCCTTGCCAAATTTTAGATTTACAGATAATATGCCAGAGATAAAAATTATAGATTTTCTCAAAGGCTTATTTGATATGTTTAAATTAGTAGTAATCGCTCAAGATGACGGAACTCTATATATTAACACTTTAAATAATTACTATCAAGAGGGAGTTAACTACGATTTAACGAACTATATTAATTTTGATACCTATGACGCCAACAGAGGAGAGTTATTAAAGGAAATCGAATTTAAGACAGTATCTCCAACGACTAATTTAGCTATTCAGTTTAAAGAAAATAACAATACGCCATACGGAGAGGAGAAAGTTAATTTAAAAGACGCAAACGGAAAACCATTAGACGGAGGTACTCTAAAAGTTGAAACACCATTTGAGCAACCAGTTTATGAAAGATTAATTGACCAGAATACTGGAGATTTAAAAGACATTCAAGTTGCTGGAATTTATGACCGAGATTTAAACCCAGTTAATCCAGCTCCAATAATTCATTATATTAATAATGTAACGATGCCACAATTTACGTCTATAAAAATGCGAGACGAGGACGGAGTTGGTTTTGAAGTAGCTGGAAATATGAATAATATATCAAGTGATTTTCCATTAAGTCAGCCGAGTTATTCTGTTTTATTTGGTAGCGAGTTTTCGACTTGGGACAGTACTTTGATAACAAATACACTTTATAAAAATCATTGGTCAAATTATATCAGTAATATTTTTAATATAAAAAGAAGAATTTGGAATTATACGGCTAACGATTTGCCTTTAAATATTATAAATAATTTACAGTTAAATGACGTTATAAAAATTAGAGATAATCAATATAGAATAAATAAATTTACTATTGATTTACTAAATGGAAATACAACTTTTGAACTTATAAACGCTTTTGATACAATACTAATTCAGATGCCAGAACTAATCCAACTAACAAGCGATGAGCAAACCATACGATATGAGATAGCTAATTTGCAGAATTATACAATAAATTTAGTATCAAATGGCTTTGGGACATCTTGGATAACAATTCCAACAGTACATTGGATTAAATTCCCAAACAGATTAGATATTGAAATTGATGCTAACCAAGATGTTGGAGCAGTACCAAGATCAGTATTTATAACATTAAGTTTAGACGGAGCAGAAATACAAAGAACATTAATCGCACAATCCAACTAATATGATCGCAGAAATAATAAATACATTAAGACAACACGATTTTTATGGTGCTGGAGAGTTTACCGAAATCGCAAAAGGGAAAAATGAAATGATAACCTCGTTAAAAGGGTTGAACAGAAAAATTAGGAGAATATGGCAATCACGAAAATAATAGATGTCAAGGTCAATATAGATGTTGCGAGACAAAATGTTGAGGAATTAAATAAATCTTTTGATTTACAACAAAAATTAGTCAACGAACTTGAAAGGGAGTTAAACGATTATGAAAAGAAATTAACAAAGACAAGTAAAACGGATTTAGCTGGTAGAAAAAAAGTCAATGACTCAATAAAAGATACAACTCAAAAGCTAAAAGACGAAAAACTTGGATTAAAACAAGTAACTCAAGACAGAAAAAAAGCAAATAAAGAACTCGCTAAAACTGTTAAAGAGTCTAAAAAATCTGCAAAAGGTTTTAATTTAATGTCAAAAGCATTAAAAGGAATTGGCGTTGGTTTTAAGGCTTTAGGCATTGGATTGATAGTTTCATTAGTAGCTGGATTGACAGAGGCGTTTTCAAGAAATAAAAAAGTAATGGACGCCATTGGTATCGTTTTAGGTACTATCGGAAATGTATTTAGTCAAATTACAGACGCTTTAATTACTACTTATGAGGCAGTTTCTAAATCTTCTGAAAATTTTGATGCTTTAGGAAAAGTTTTAGGTGGAATTTTAGGGGTTGTTATAAACCCATTAAAATTTGCTTTTTTCTCTATAAAATTAGGTATTCAAGAGGCAATGTTAGCTTGGGAAAATAGTTTTTTTGGAGGTAAAGATGCAGAAAAAATTAAAGAATTAAATGCAGATATATTAGAAACAAAAAATAGTATTGTTGAAGTATCAGAGGATTTTGTAAAAGCTGGAAGTGATATTGTCAATAATTTTAGTGAGGCAGTAGGCGAGGTTAGTAATATTTCAACAATAGCGACAGAAGAACTATCAAAAGTAAATATAAAGTCAGCAAACGAACAAGCAAAATCTTATTCTAAAGCCAAAGAAAATGCCATAATTGCTCAAGCAGAAAGTAGTAAATTGATTGCTAAATATGAAAGAGAGCAAGAAGTACAAAGACAAATAAGAGACAATGTTAATTTAAGCCTTGAAGAAAGGCAAGAGGCTAACGACAAACTTTTAAATATATTATCAGAGCAAGAAACGGAATTGCTTAAAAATGCAGATTTACAAATACAATTAGCAAGTTTAGAATTACAAAGAAATGACTCGGCAGAAAACCAAGCATTATTAATACAAGCACAAGCAGAGAAACAACAAATTTTAGCCGACATAACTGGTAAAACTTCGGAACAAGAAGTTAATAGAGTTGCTTTACTAAATGAAGAGGTTGCTTTAATGCAGACAATTACAGATAGTGAAAATGAGCGTAACAAAATACAAGCTGAATTTGAGGCAGAAAGAGAAGTTGACCCATTAAAAAAACTACAACTACAAAAAGAGGCTTTAGACGAAGAAAATAAATTGATACTTGAAGATATTGAGAAAAAAAGGCTTTTATATGCAGAGGGAACACAAGCGAGAATTGACGCAGAACAACAATATAAAAATCAAAAACAAGGAATTGACAATGCTATAACTGTTAATGAAGAGGAGCAAGGAAAACAAAGAGAGGCAGACTCAAAAGCAGTTGAAGATGCAAAGATTGGAATTGCAAATGCTGGTTTAAATGTTCTTGGTGCTATTGCAGAGGAGGGGAGTGCTTTGTCTAAAGGAGTAGCAGTAGCACAAGCAACAATGAATACTTACCAAGGTATAACGGCAGCTTTGAGTGCAACTTCAACTGTTCCAGATCCATTAGGTCAAGCGTTGAAAGTAGCAAATGCAATATCGGTCGGAGTTATGGGTTTAATGAATGTTAAAAAAATATTAGCAACAAAGCCAGTAGAAAAAACTGCTCCAAATATTAGTCTCGGAGGAGGAGGAGTTGCACCAGCACCACCAAGTTTTAATTTAGTTGAGGGAAGTGCCGACAATCAGATTGCAAACAGTCTAAACGACCAAAACCAACAACCAGTTAAAGCATACGTTGTGACAAGTGACGTAACTTCTGGTCAAGAAATGGACAGAAATATTATTGAGAATAGTAGTTTATAACTTTTTTTGTATATTAGCAAAGTAATTTTTTGAATTGACTTAATTTTTAAACCTCAAGTGTTGTAAAATGCTTGGGGTTTTTTTGCAAAAGTGTAACAATAACCTTTTTTATTTATTATTAGGTTATGAAAACATATAGTGCAAATTTCAAAAAAAATTCTAAAGGCGTTTTCGCCATTTCATTAGTAGACGATCCAGCAACACAAGAACACTTTATTGCAATGTCCAAGCCTCAAGAGATAAGACTGGCAGAAGTAGATAAAGAGGAGCGTATTGTTATGGGTTTAGTATTACAACCAGACCAATTAATTTACCGAAATCAAGGAGGTCAAGAGTTTAATATTTACTTTAGTGCCGAAACAATAAAAGAATTATCACAGAACTTTTTAAAAAGTGGATTTCAATTAAATAGCAAGTTAGAACATAACGAGTCAATCGAGGGCGTTAGTTTTGTAGAAACTTGGTTAGTAGAAAACCCTAAAATTGATAAGTCCACAAATTTTGGTTTTGAATATCCAAAAGGGAGTTGGATGGCTACAATGAAAGTTGACAATGACGAAATTTGGAACAACTACGTTAAGACTGGAAAAGTAAACGGCTTTTCAGTAGATGCAATGGTAGATTTGCAAGAAATTGAAATGTCAAATAATAATTTAAAGACAGAAGAAATGTCAAACGAAAAAAAATCATTATTGAGCCAAATGGAAGTTTGGTTTACAGAGAACATTTTGACTAAAAAGAAAGTTGAAATGGGAGAGGTTAGAAGTGGAGAAATTGTTATCACTTATGACGGAGAAGAATTGGAAGTTGGTATGCCAGTATTCGTAATGAGCGATGAGGAGCGTATTAGCTTACCAGACGGAGACTATCCAACAGAAATTGGGTTAGTGATAGTAAATGACGGAGTAGTATCGGAAATCAGAGCAGAGGGAGACGAAGAAGTAGACAAAGAAGTTGGAGAAGAAGAGGAGCTTGGCTATGGTGGAGAGGACGATATGAAAAAGAAAAAGAAAAAGGAAATGTTAGATAGCGATGTGATAAATTCTATCAAATCAATTTTGGTTAAGTATTCAGAAGATATGGACGCTAAACTTGAAGAAAGATTTAACAATTTCTCGACTGAATTGACTTCTATAAAAGAAGAAAATGCGAAACTAAAAAGTGAACTTACTGAATTGAGCAATCAACCAGCATCGAAACCGATAGTTTCAAAACCAGCTACTCAAAAAGTGGCATTAACAAGAAAAGGGCGTTTGAGACAAGCAATTGACAACGCAAAAAATTAATTAATAAAAAGAACATTTAAAATGGAAAATGTAAATTTAGCAACCACTGTAACAGTAGCGTCAAATTACGCTGGAAAAGTTGCTGGTGGAATTATCGGTTGTGCTTTTAAAGAAGCTGACACACTACGTTTAGGTTTATTAACAGTAGCTGAAAACGTAAATTACAAATTGAACTTGAGAAAAATCGCTTATACAAGTGGTTTAACTGATTACACTTGTGGCTTTACTCCAGCTGGAGCAGTTACTTTGTCAGAAAAAGTATTGGAGATTAAAAAAATAATGAACCCAATACAAGTATGTAAAGAAGATTTTCGTCAAACTTGGTCAGAAGATCAAATGGGAGCATCTGCATCAAATCCAAATGAGCCAACTGAAATTTTAGACGCTATTCAAACAAACTTATTAGATAGTACGGCTGAACAAGTTGACAATGACATCTGGAATGGAAACGCAGCAACTGACGGAGAATTTGGAGGTCTTGTGGCACAATTTGCTGCTGACGGAAACGTTATAAAGCACGGAAACGGAATTACTGCTGGAAACGCTCCAATAACGGAGGCAAATGTTGAGGCTGAACTTAAAAAAGTTTTAGAGGCAGTACCAGTTGCAATCAGAAGAAAAGATTTGACTGTTGCAGTATCTCCAGACGTATTTCAATCATACTGGTTTTATTTAGTATCGAAAGGAATTGCAAATGACGGAAACGCAGAGCCAAAGCAAGTACGTTTTGGACGTTACACTTTAACAGAAGTAAACGGATTGGCTGACAATACAATAGTTGTTTTTGAAAAAGCTAATGTTGTATTTGCTACTGGGTTACAATCAGATTTTAACGAATTATCTTTAGTTGACGAAGATAGCATTGGACTATTAACTGGACAGATAAGAGGGAAACTGGTATATGGAGCAGCAGTAGGTTACTATTGTTCTCAAGACATTGTTTGGTATTTAAGTACATCAGCATAATTATTAACCTTAAAAAATAAAATACAATGAGTTGTGATATTAGTCAAGGACGTTTACGTTCGTGTAAAGACGGATTAGGAGGTAACTCCGTATTATATTTATATAATGGATTAAAAGATGCATTCACTATTACAAGTGGAGAGGCAACTTCAATTAATGCTGGTTTAACGGCAGTTTACAAATTTGAATTAGAGGGAGACTTAAATACTCTTGAACAATCTCAAGTTGGAGACCGAAATACTGGAACAGAAGTTAACACTCAAACATTAACAATTTCACTAAAGAAAATTGATGCGTCTACAAACGCACAGTTTAATTTATTAGTAGCTGGATACCCACAAGCAGTTGTGGTTGACAGAAACGGAAATTACCATTGTTTAGCGTTAGATGACGGAATGGATTTTACAGTTGTTTCAACTACTGGAGGAGCAAAAACCGATATGAATGGATATACCTTAACTGGTGTAGCTACGACTAAAGATTTGGCTCCATTAATGGATAGTGCAACACAAACTGCATTTGAGTTATTAGTAGCGTAATTATATAAATAATAATTGACCAAAACCCTATTCAGAAATGTTTAGGGTTTTTTTTATAACAAAAATCACTTTTTTTTATTATTAAGTTATGGTAATAAATCCAAACAATTTAACGCATACAATTAGAGTTGTTCCAAGATACTATCCAACAGATACAATTAATCTATATTTGTACAACGAGGCTACTCAAGAAACGAGCAATCCTAATGCGACTTACAATAATGCAGATATATATACTGAAATCACTTTTGATTTTACATTTACGGAAAGTGATAAACACCAAATCAAAATATTAGATAGTAACGATGAGATCGTTTATCGAGGTTTAAGTATTGCAACAAGTCAAGAGCCACAAGAGTATTTAATTACAAAAAATGCGTATTATTATTAAGATATGGACATAAAATTAATAACATTATCAAATTACGTAAGACCAAAGGTTGTTGAAAACAAATCCAGAGGCTACGTTTTAAATGGACACCATAATAGCTTTTATCAGTATATCATTGATAGAAACAACGGAAGTCCAACAAATTCTTCAATAAACGAAACATATACGAGTTTAATTTACGGAGGTGGCTTAACTTACAAGAATGGAAGATACGGAGTTAATGATTGGGCGAAATTACAAACAGTATTAAGACCAAATGACGTAAGAAAAATGGTTACAGACTTTCAAGTATTTGGAGAGTTTGCTTGTCAAGTTATTCAGACAAAAGGAGGAGATATTTCAAGTATAAAGCATATTCCAAAACAAATGGTTGTGCCGAGTATATGCAATGAAGATTATGAGATTGACAGTTATTGGTATTCAAGAAACTGGAGAAAAACAAACCAAAACCCACCAGAGCAATTTCCAGCTTTTGGATATGACGCAAATGCTCCAATAAGTATTTTTGTTGGAAGTCCATACACAGTCGGAGACGTATATTTTGCAACTCCAAGCTATTTGGCTGGAATGCCTTATTGTGAATTTGAGGAGGAACTCGCAAATCTAAATATAAACTCAATTAAAAATGGTTTAAGTGCTGGATATATAATAAACGTACCAAACGGAAAATCACTTACGCCTCAAGAGAAAGACGATTTTGAAAGACAAGTAAGAAATCGACTAACAAGAACACCAAACGCATCGCAATTTATTTTATCTTTTAATGGTGCTGACGTTGAAATAACAGTTACGCCATTGCCTCAAAATTCTGCAATACACAAACAATGGGATTGGTTAAGTGGAGAGGCTAAAAATCAGATTATGACGGCTCACAGAGTTATTTCTCCGAGTATTATTGGTTTAAGCACGTCAAGTGGTTTTAGTAGCGTTGCAGAAGAAATGGATATGGCAGAGCGTCAAATGGTAAAACGTGTAATTCAGCCTAAAAAAGATTTTATTACTGAAAGTTTTGAGCATATAATATCACAATTTGGAATGAATTTAGATCTTATGTTTAAACCATTAACGGAAGATGAATTAAAAGATAGTAGCGAGGAGAACAATACTGGGATTGGTCTAAAAAAAAAAGATAGTATTGATGAGTTTATAGAAATGGGCGAAGAAAGTCTTGACGGATATGTTCCTATTGATATAAGACGATGTGACGAGGTTACTTTGACAGAGGCAGTACTTGACGATTACCTTTTGGAAATGACAAAATCTCCAAAGGCAACACCAGAAAAAAAGAGCAAACAAGATACGAGCTTATTTGCAGTAAGATACCGATACGCTGGAGCGCCAAGTCAAAGCAATCAAAGAGAGTTTTGTACAAAGGTATTAAGTGCCAGAAGATTTTACAGAATAGAAGATTTGGATAAGCAGTCAACTGCTAATTCAGACTTTGCTCCAAGTGGAGATACTTCCTATAATATTTTCCTATTTAAGGGAGGCGTCAATTGTAAACATTGGTTTGAAAGAGTTATTTTCTTGAAAGAAAACAATAAAAGAATAACAGTTACAAAGGCAGTTAAAATGATATTGGAATTAGAGCCAAGCGAAAGAAAAGACGCAAAATGGGAAACTAATCCAAAGCAAGTCGCTCAAATTGCAGAGAAAAAAAATAATTACTGGAGTTTAGAGCCAAATTATAGAGATAGTGGAGTAACGCCAACAAAATTGGCGAAAGATGTCGAGGTTGAATTTGAAAGTTATAATGACTATCCAGATAGTGCAAAGAATAACGCTCAAAAAGTTTTAGACTGGAGAGAGAAATACGGAAGTGAAGTAAAAGGAATGACAAGAGTTGGCTGGGTACGTGCAAACCAATTAGCAAAAGGCAGAAATATCAGTCGTTCAACGATTGCGAGAATGTCAGCATTTCAAAGACATAAAAAAAACGCTGAAGTAAGTGCTGAAAACAAATCGACTCCTTGGAAAGACAAAGGTTATGTTGCTTGGTTAGGTTGGGGAGGTACTTCTGGTATTAACTGGGCGTCAAAGAAATTAAAACAAATAGATAAAAAATAGACAAATGGCAGAGTTTTTATTTGTAACACCACAAGAAATCGCAAAGACCACAATATTGGGAGGTAATGTTGACATTGATAAATATGTTTTCTGCATTGCTAATACTCAAATAACGATAATAGAGGCTCTTTTAGGCACAGAACTATATAATTATATACTAACTAATGCCGAGAACAATACACTCGCTGGAAAGTACCTTACATTGTATAATAACTATGTAAAACCAATAACTAAAAACCAAGCTTTAGCATCTTATATAGAAATTTCTCCTTTTACGATAGCAAATGGAGGTGCTTTTAAATATACTCCAGAGAATACTCAATTAATGGATAAGGACGATATTGTAATGTTGAGTCAAAAATATTCTGGATTAGCAGATATGTATATTATCAGATTTGAAAAGTGGATATGTAAAAACCCATTACCAGAATATAAAGTTTGTCAAGAAGAAGTTGACGCAGAAAAAAAGATGCGAACTATTGGAGGCTGGTATTTTGGAAACGCAAATAATTACAATACAAGAAAAACGTATAATGATTATTTATTAGATGACTGTAATTTAGGGTGCGATGAGTAATTGTGATATTTCAAATATAGAAGATAGGATTTGTAAAAATTTACAAGGTGGAATTGACGCAATTTATTTGTTTCCTTTTGTAAAGTATTCAAGATCACAAATCAAAACTTTAGGACAGAAATTAGTAGAGTTTCCAACAACGCAGATTTACACTTATTTTAGTCAAGTAGCAGATTTTAGCGAGTCTACAAGCGTTGAAAGAGGGAATGTGACTTGGACACAGACTTTAAATTTAGAGTTGCTTAAAACGTACGAGGGGAGCGAAGTATGGAAACTGGTAAACAAAGATTACAGAGCAATTTTTATTGACAGAATTGGCAATATTAGAATACTTGGTTTATACAATGGTTGCGAGGCTACTGTTACTGATACAACTGGAACAGATAAGACGAGTGCTAATAGCTATCAAATTACAATAACTGCAAAAGAAGATAACCAAGCGTATTATATGGATAGTTTACTTCCAGAGTTTATAATTGATACAGAAAAGAATTACATATTTAACGAGAGTCCAGATACAAATTACATATTTAACGGATCTCCAGCAACTAATTATATATTTAACGATTAAAAAAAATGGCATTAGATAACGAAAAATTAACGGAAAGACCAGCATTAACAAATTCTCAAGATACAGATGTAATTCACGTTGTTAGAAACAACGTAAGTTATCAAAAAGAGGCACAAAATTTTCGTGCTGGGAGTTTAGGAAATATAAATGATATTGATGACGTAAACGCACCAAGTCCACAAACAAATAACTTCTTAAAGTGGGACACGACTACTAATAAATGGATTGCAAATGCAATTCAATTAGGCGATTTATTAGATGTTGTTATTGACGATAATACTCTTGTTAACGGACAAGTTATTACTTATGATAGTGGAAATGAAGAATGGGTTAATACAACTATTCCAACGTCAACAAATTTTCTTCCATTGGCTGGAGGGACAATGACTGGTAACACACTTCACGGAGATAACGTAAAAAGTGTTTATGGCGATGATGGAGACCTTGAAATTTATCACAATGGTAACGCCAGTATAATAAAAGATGCTGGAGTTGGTAATTTACAAATTAATGCCAGTAGTTTTGTATTAAACAATTCTGCTGACACTTCAAATATGATTATTGCAATTGACGGAGGAGCAACATCGCTTTATTGTGCTGGTGCTTTAAAATTAGCAACAACAAGTAACGGAGTAAATGTAACGAATACGTTAAATGTATTAGGAGACGGAGCGACTGAACAAGGTATTCTTAAATTATATTGCGAAAATGGAAACGCTCACTATGTCGGAATAAAAGGGGGAGATCACGCTGGAGCCAGTAGTTACACATTGCAACTGCCAAATGCTTTGCCAAATGTGACTAATCAAATTTTAGAGTCAGACGAAAATGGCGAATTAAGTTGGATAAATACTCCGTCTGATAGTGCAACTTTTACTGGATTAACAGATACACCAGCAAGTTATAATTGTCAAGACGGAAAAAACGTTAAAGTAGCTTATACCGATACTGGAGGAAATCCAACTGAATTAGAATTTGTTCCAGATTATTTTGATTTTGCTTGTAGCGATGAAGATACTGATTTGGCAGTTGGAATAGTTTTTACAATGATTTGCAATAGAGCTTATCCTTTAGCTTCAGCCGTTGAATTTTCAGTAACTACTGCTCCAACTGGCTCAACTTTAGGATTTGATGTTAGAAAAAACGGAACAACTGTTTATACTACTCCACCAACGATTGATGCTGGAGAAAAATTGACTGCAACTGCAACAACACAACAAGCAATTATTGGAGGGAGTAATTTTAGTTTAGCAATTGGCGATGAATTTCAAGTTAGAATAACACAAGTAGGAAGTACAGTTGCTGGAGCTGGTTTAAAGGCAACAATGGTTTATAATGATAGAGTTTGTATATAAAATAAAAATAATATTATGAATTTAGTAAATTCTTACAGATATGTTGTGCCACCAGTAGCTGGAGCCTTTGAAACTCGTTGGACAACTACAAGTGTAAATGAAGATATTGAATTGCCTTATAAGTCTAACGGCACTTATTCTGGTACTATTGATTGGGGAGACGGAAGTACTCCAGTTGCAAATACTTACGCAAATAGAATACATACTTACGCAACGGCTGGAGATTATAATATAATAATTGACGGAGAATGTTCTCATTTCGACACCCAGTCAAACACTACATCAAGGGATAAATTAAAAGAAGTTTTAGGCTTTGGAACTTATACGTTTTCTACTTTAAGAATGCGACAATGTTCAAATCTTATAGGAGGACCGAATTGTAGAGATACGCCAATTATGAATAGTGGAGATCAAGGTTTTATGTTTTACAATAATACTAATATGATTACTTTCCAGCATATAGAAAATTGGGATTGGACAAATGTACCAAATCCTTTTTGGGCGTTTATGAATTGCCAACAATTTACTGGAGATTTGAGTAATTGGGATATGAGCAATTGCTTAAATATTTCTTATATGTTTTATAATTGTTATGCTTTAAATTTTGATGCGAGTGGTTGGGACTTATCAAATGCTACAAGAGTAAATCAATCTTTTGCTGGTATGTTCTTATATTTTAATAGTGACGCTCCTTGGGATTTAACAAGTGCAACGAGTAACGGATATTCTCTTTTTTATAATTCTCAACAATTTAACGGAGATTTAACTGGAATGGACACAAGCACACTTACAAGAATGGATAATTTTTTAGGCAGAACAAAATTTAATAATTCAAGTATTAACACATTAGATGTAAGTAGTAACCAAAATTTTCAAAATTTCTTTGTTGACATTCATAATGTAAGTGGCGTTTCATTTAACCAAGACTTAACAAATTGGAATACTTCAAGTGCTACAAATATGCAATCTATGTTTAAAGGCAATAATGATTTTAATGCAGATATAACTGGTTTTGATACTGGACTTGTTACAACTATGAAAGATATGTTTTCAACTTGTTACCTTTTTAATCGTGATATATCCAGTTGGAATACTTCTAATGTTGATAATTTTGACAAAACTTTTTATAATGCAGATGCTTTTAATCAAAATATAAGCAGTTGGAATACTTCAAGTGCAACAAATATGTATCGAATGTTTTATAGTTGTAATAATTTTGACCAACCAATAGGAAGTTGGGACGTTGGGAATGTTACGAATATGGAAAGTATGTTTCAAGCTTGTAATACATTTGACCAAGATTTATCAAATTGGGACTTATCTTCTATTACTAATATGGCAAGTTTTATGAGCCAAAGAACACACTTGCAATTTAGTGCTACTAATTATGATAATTTATTAGAGGCTTGTGTAAATGGAGGTCAATTAAATGTGACTTTAGGAATGGGAACAATTAAATATTCAGTAAGTGGACAATCCAGACGAAATGTTTTAATTTCAAGAGGCTGGACAATAACAGACGGAGGATTAGTATAAAAAAATAATTATGGCAAATTCAATAGATTTTCCAACGGAAAGAAAATGGTTTATAACTTACAATGACGAAGATGTTATTATGAGTTGGGGAGACGTTACTCCAGACGAAACAATGACAACTGGGCAACCAGTTTTAACAACTTTTGATAACGAGGAGGATTGGGCAGAAGTTTTAATTGAAAACGGAATAAATCCTTATCCAGAGCCAGAAGATGAAGAAGATGAAGAGCCATTGCCACCAAACCCAGACGATTTTGAGGAGTAAAATTTTATTAGCAACAGTATTGTTATCAATGATAATAATTGCAATGATTATGTCAAGTAATGGAAAATAAAAACCCTAAATTAATAAAAAACGGAGGCAAAGGAACTAATGTTGGAAATGCTTTGCGTTGGTTAGCGATGACTGGAAAAAAGGTTGCTCCAGAACTTTTAGATCTTGCTGGAGAAATTACTGGCGTACAAGGTTTATCAAAATTAGGGAATGCGATTAGAAGTGACAAAAATCTTTCAAATCCAGACAAAGAGTTGTTGCTACTTGAAATGGAAAATGATATGATTGAAATGGTCGAAATGACCAAGAGGCTAAAAATCGACAATGAGCATACAATTACAAGACTTATAAGACCAGTAACCTATGGTTGTATGTTTATTATGTTTCTTTCAATGGTATTTTTTGACGGCAATATTGGTAGCTTTAAAGTAAATCCATTATACATTCCAGTCATACAATCTTTATTTGGCACAATGACTATCTTTTATTTTGGAAGTAGAGGCATTGAAAAGGTTATGAAAACAATTAAAAAAAGTGATTAAAGAAAAAAAATATAAAATGAATATTACAGATATTAAAATGGCTATACTCGGCACGTTGGGTTTATATATAAATTTAAGTGGATTTAACACCTTTATTGCAACACTTACTGGAGTTGTAATACTTGGATATACAATTTCACGTTGGTACTATCTAATCAAAGAAAATAACAAGTCAAAGAAAAAGAAAAAATAATTTTGTATATTGTTGGCTAACAATTTATTATGTCAGAGCAAAATAGGAACACAACAAGATTAAGATTAAAACAAGATGAAGTCGATATTATTAATGAGTATCGAGGACTAAAAGAAGTAGCCGAACAAAGTGGAGTACATATTGACGATGTAAAACACGCTTGGCTTAAAAGCGATAATGCAAGTCTATTTGTAAAAAACCCAAATTTTCAATCAATAAAGAGAAATAAATTTGTTGAAGATCTAATCAAAGAATTAGACAACTACTCTCCACAATATCCAGAAATAAAAAGAGAAAAATCTAAAGCTGGTCACTTAATGGTTTTAGATCCAGCAGACATTCATATTGGAAAATTATGCACCAGATTAGAAACTGGTCAAGAGTATAACTCCCAGATAGCCGTTAAACGAGTTTTAAGAGGTGTAAGAGGCGTTTTAAAATCTTCCAATGGTTTTGATATAGATAAGATTAATTTCATTGGAGGAAACGATATTTTACATATTGATACGCCACATCGAAAAACTACTTCTGGAACTCCTCAAGATACGGACGGAATGTGGTATGAAAATTTCTTAATGGCTAAAAAGCTATATGTCGATGTTTTGGAGATATTAATATCAATAGCTGACGTACATTTTACATTTAATCCAAGTAATCACGATTATATAAGTGGCTTTATGTTGTCACAAACTATTGAGAGCCATTTTAGACATTGCAAGAATATCACTTTTGATACTGGCATTGCTCACAGAAAATATTTTACCTATCATAATAATTTGATTGGTACTACTCACGGAGACGGAGCAAAAATTGGAGACTTACCTAATTTAATGGCTCACGAAAGTAACGATTGGAGTAACTGCAAAAAGCGTTATTTTTACACGCATCACATACACCACAAAACAAGCAAGGATTTTATAGGTTGCACAGTAGAAAGTTTAAGATCTCCAAGCACTTCTGACAGTTGGCATCACAGAAACGGATATACTGGAGCAGTTGAGGGCGTTGAGGCGTTTATCCACCATAAGCAATATGGTCAAATTGCGAGATTAACTCACATTTTCGAGTAGTTTTTTTATTTTTCTTCAAAAAAGTTATTAATACATTTGGTGTATAACTATTTTAGTTGTAAATTGCCGTATTATTAATTTAAAACAAAACAAAATGAAACCACCAAAAAGTTACCTTGAAAACCCAAACACAATTAAAGCCAATAAAGAATTGGTAAAAGTATTAAACAAAATGTTTGGCAAAAAAAAGTAAAAAAAAGGGAGGTGTAAAAGCCTCCCATTAATAACCTTAAAAACAAAACAAAATGATTAAACCAATTGAATTAAGCAAAGAGCAGTACATTGAAACTATATTTCAACGAAAAGGAGAGATATTGTCAATAGAAGAAAAAAACGATTACTGGACAGTAAATGTAAAACTAAAAAGTACTCTTGTTATTTGTGGAACTTATAATGCATTTACTTTAGTATTTGCAGAGCCAAGTAACGGAAAAGCAAGTTATGTAGCAAGTAATGAAAAAGTCCAAATGTATATGGACGCTGGAATAATTTATTAATCTTAAAAACAAAACAAAATGAAAAAACTTAAATTATTTACAAACGACACTAATACAAGTTTTACATTGGCTTGGTATTCATCGCATGAAGAAATGGAAATCAAATCATTTAAAACAAAAGTAAAAGCATTAGAATTTATAAAACAAAACAAATGGTAAAAACAAATTTTAGCAATCAGACAACTGACGCAGTATTGACAGAACAACAATATCGCATTGAAGCCTTGCAAAACAAAATCGAAGAATTAAAGGCAATTCTTGAAACTAACAATTTAATATAAACAAAATGAACAGAGAAAAAGTAGCAGAAATGTATAAGCGTTATAATTTAACGAAAGACGATGTATTCCAGCACAAACATTATTTAATAATTACCAGAAGTGGAATATCTAAAATAAGTGCGTTAGAGGACATTAAAATAAAATATGACGCCATAACATCAACTCCAGAGTTTTGCGTTGTTAAAGCGACTGCAATTAAGGGAGAGGAGCAAATAGAAACATTTGGCTCGGCAAAGTATGGAAAAAAGACTTGGAATGAAGAAACCAAGAAATATGTTGAAACTGGAAACACCTCCAGTTGGTATATATGTGAAATGGCAGAAAAGAGAGCTTTCTCAAGAGCCGTTTTGCAGATATGTAATTTATACGAATTAGGAATTTTTGGCGAAGATGAGTCAGAAGAATTTAAAAAATAAACAAATGAAAACAGAACTAACAGAAATACAAGATCAATTAAGAGTTTATTTATACTCTAATAATCAAGAGGAGATTGATAACGCAGAAGTTTATTTGCGAGGCGTACATAAAAGATATGGAACTGTCGATGTTAAACAAATAAAAAATATTATAAAATGAAAAGCCTTGAGGAGATTTTAGAAAATATTACAAAAGTGGTTTCAACTTACGAAAGTGGAGAATATAAAGACTTAAATTTAATGCAAAGAGTATTAAGTACTAATATGTTTTTTCTGGCACAAAAGCAAGTTGAATACCACCAGAAATTTAACGCTGAATATCACTTGCATAAATCGACTGTAAACGCTCAAAAGCAAAAATATGCAGAGCAAGTTGTTCCAGAGCTTTATATGTGTCGTAAGATAATGGACGCATCGAAAAACGTTGCAATATCAATGCATTTAGAATTAAAAATGAATTAATGAAAAAACTTAAAGGAGTTGACGGAAAACTGGACATCGCTTGGAGTAAATTAGTCAAATTAATAGCTGGTAATAAGTGCGAGTATTGTGGCAAAACAACTTATTTAAACTCGCATCACATTTATTCGAGAAGTAAAAGGAGCGTTCGTTGGGACGTAAAAAATGGTATTTGCTTATGCGTTGGACATCATACTTTTAGCAGTACATTTTCAGCACACAAGACGCCATTGGAGTTTGTTAAATGGCTGGAAAATTACAAAGGAACTGATTATATAGATAATCTTACTTTAAAAGCAAATAGTATAAGTAAATTGCATAAATTTGAAAAAGAAGAATTACTAAAACATTTAAACAATCAAATAATTAAATATGAACAAGACATTAATAAATATTAAAAATCATTTAGACCAAGAGGCTGGAATTGATATTGCAACAAGAAAAAGGCACAGACCAATAGTTTTATTTAGAGTATTATTTTATAAACTTGCTTTAGATCTTACAAGTGAAAGTACTATAAAAATCGCTAAAGTTGTTGACAGAGACCATTCAACTATTATACATTCAAGAAATAATACTTTTGAATATATGATGAGTTTGGAGAGATACAGAAACTTATATAAAAAATATATGGCTCTTTATAATACAGAAGTTATAGACTTTACAGACGAGGAGAGCATTGAAATTCAAAGATTAACAAACCAATTAAATAAGCAATTAGATAATGTTGCAGAACTTGAAAGAATTGTTAATAGTATGTCTGGAGGCTTAACTAAAAACGAGAAAGAATATAGAACATTAACCAAAGAGCAAAAAATTGATTATGACGAAAGAGCTGGATTGTTTTTAAAAAGCCTTAAATGGAAAAAGCAAAATCAAAAGGGAGAAGTCATAAATTGTGGCAATAATGTCGCAGATGCAAGAGGAGTTTTATAATGAATTGGGAACTAACAATACAATTTCATTTTCCTCACGATAGATTTTCGGTAGGGTGGGAAGTTATCCAGCCAACTGAAGAATTTAATTATACAACAATATCTATTTATTTATTTATTGTAACTTTAACGCTCGATTTTTAAACAAAACAAATGAATGTACTGGAACTTTTTGCTGGTAGCAGAAGTATTGGAAAAGTATGCGATAAATTAAATTATAATGTTTTTTCTTCTGATATTAATGCATTTGATAAAATTGACTATGTTACTGATATTAATAGCTTTGATGTTTTAAAAGTGCCTTTTACTCCAGATATAATTTGGGCGTCTCCTCCTTGCACTTATTTTTCGGTTGCAAGTATTGGTAAACATTGGAATAAAAATCATACTCCAAAATCAGATAACGCATTAAAAGGAGTTAAATATGTAAACTCAACTTTAAAAATTATAAATTATTTTTTAAACATAAATCCAAAATTATTTTTTTATATTGAAAATCCAAGAGGTAAATTAAGAAAATTAAATGTTGTAAAAGGTATTCCAAGAACAACAGTATGGTATTGTAAATATGGAGATAAAAGAGCAAAACCAACTGACATTTGGAGTAATAATATTTATAATCCTTTGTTCAATCCTAAAGGTTGGAAACCAAGATCTAAATGTTTTAATGGAAATATTAAATGCCACCACGAAGAAGCACCAAGAGGAGCAAGAACTGGAACACAAGGATTAAAAGATAATTATAATAGGTCAAAAATACCTTATTTACTTTGTAAAGAAATTTTAACAAACAAAACAAATGAATGAAACACCAAACTACTATGCTATTTTACCAGCAAAGGTAAGATACGACAACAGACTAAAACCTAATGAGAAGATTTTATACGCTGAAATAACTGCATTGACCAACAAAACTGGCAAATGTTTTGCCTCCAATAGTTATTTTGCAAAGTTATATGACGTAACGCCTCAAAGCATAAGCAACTGGATAAGTAATTTAGTTAAATATGGCTATGTAAACAGAGAAATTATTTATAAAGAGGGTAGTAAAGAAATCCTTAATAGGTATATAACAATTATTATAGAGGGTATAAAAGAAAACTTTAAAGATAATAGTATAAATAATAATAATATATATATATATCAAGAGCCAGATTTTGAAACAATAGATGTTCACGAAATAAAATATGGTAAAGAGGGTTATAGCGAAAAAGAGTTTTTAAAACATTGGAAAGAATTAAGTCCAAAATCATATATTTTAAAATTAGCAGAGCATCAACACAAGGCATTTAAAAAACTTTGTATATCTTACGGCAAACAAAACATTATTGAAGCCTTAAAAGGCTTTTATATGCAAAAAAACAAATTACCAATCACACTAGAAACACCAGACCATTTTTTAAAGGAAGAAAGTTTCCAAAAATATTATTCAGCATACAAATCAAAAACCCAATTATATGACAAAACAAATAATCGATAATTACGAAATAGACTATCAGAAGAAAACACCAGCTTTAGATTTTGAAAACACTATTGTAAATCTAAACGAGAAGATTAAAAAGCCTCCAATTATTTTAAGTTGTGGACGTAACAATTATAACAACAATCCAATAAAAGTTATGAGCGAGGGCAACTTATCAATGATAATGGGAGAAGAAAAAAGCCGAAAATCATTTTTAAAGAGTTTAATTGAGGCATCAATCGTTGGAGGTAGATCAAATAATTATACTAATGACTTATTAGTTGGACATTTAAACCCAAATAAATATATATTTTCAATAGATACGGAGCAGTCAGCTTATGACGTTTGGTTAAATGGTAAAAGAGTGCCAGAAATGGCTGGAGGATTTCCAACTGTTTATAAAATGTTTAAGTGGAGAGAAAAAACTATTGACGAAAGACTTGAATTGCTACATTATTTATTTATGGAGAGCGAATATAAAGACGAGTTAGGTTTTGTTATGCTGGACGGATTTGTAGATTTTATAAAAGACTTTAACAGTCAGCACGAATGCTCCGAATTTATAGGTTTACTTATGAAATACAGTAGTTTAACCAAATGCCATATTTCTGGAGTTGTTCACGTAAACCCAAATACACAAAAGTCAAGAGGTCATTTAGGAACTATGCTCCAGCAAAAATGCGAAAATGTAATTTTGGTAAAAGACGAGGGAGAATTTTCAAGCGTAAAATGTAAAAGGTCAAGAGGCGATATGAAATTTGAAGATTTTACAATTAGAATAAATAATGATTGGCTACCATATATAAGCGAGGACAAAATTGAAGATAATTTAAAAACAATGTTTACATAATGACAAGACAAGACATAAACCAATTAATGACTGCTAGAAACGTTGGCAGAAAAATGAATGTACAAGACGAGATAGCTTTAAAAAATATTATAAAATATTATAATAAAATACAAGATCCAATCATTGATAAAAATTTACTATTCGCAAAATTGTTTATAGGCTATTTTAAGAGCGAAATAATTAGAACAGAGGGAAACTATAAATTGTCTATTGATAACATAATACGCAATCTTAAAATAAGTCTGGAGGAAAGTTATTATCTATTTGCCACAGAATTAAAACAGATTGAAATACATAATTTGCAACCAGAGGTTAAAGAGTACGAAGAAATAATGGAAAAATTAAAAGATGAGAAGATAATCAATAGACTTAAAAACTTGATACAAGAAATAATTACTGATTATTAAATAAAAAAAGTTATCAATGTGTTTGGTGGATAACTTATATTTACATATATTGCACTATGCTTAACGAAGAAAAGCAAAAAACAAAACGTAAAACAATAAAAATAA
>UEXM01000047.1_pt1 | contig 30538 bp, 61 predicted proteins | sample 1796661 | NCBI WGS metagenome assembly UEXM01 (sample SAMEA4772469, study PRJEB27181) | metagenome
ACGTTCTACCCAGCCTGATACGATGAATGTTGTTTGTTTTGACATGTTCTCTCCTTGGTTGGTATAAGTAATATATGCTGTTTCGGTCTGAATGGGTAGGACAATTTATGTCCGTTGTGAGATTTTCTTTGCGAAGGCTTTTGCAAAAGCATGAGCTTTCTTTCTGTTCGTGAACAGCCTATTGCTGGGTACATACTTAATGTTACCCAAGGGCATAATTCTAAGAATATCATAGTATCGAGTCCCATCGCTATGTTTCTCCGATGCTACAAAAACGCAGCCTCCATAAGGTGGGGTCTTTTGGTTTCGACGACCATGCTCAGCCTGCCAAGAAAAGTAGTGCCATCCTTGTGAGCGGCTGAAAGATTTTAGTTGTTTCATGTTGCGAAAGGTCATAAGTTTTCTCCTTGGTTATGTATGTAATATAGCCTGCTTGCGGGTACATGGGTAGGTCAATTTTTGTCCGGTTTTAGGTTTTCGATGAAAAACTTGCTTATCCACTCTTCTTCGCCCTCGTCTTTCCACAACGGATCATAGTTCCACACGACACACACGCTGGTTCCGTTCTCTTCTACAATAATACCCACCGCTCCTGTTGGCTTATGGGTTATGAGATCACCTACTTGCATACTACCTCCAGACTATCTGGTCTTAACCATCGGTACGCACCATTATCACAGAACATTACTTCTATCAAGTCGGGCCCTATCTGAACAATGAGGCCAACCATTCCATGGTATATTTCTTTAACCAAATTACCTACTTGCATACTGCCTCCAAAAATTGGTCGATCCACCAGTCATCGGCACAAATCTCTGTCTGACAACACAACCAATAGATTTTATATTGATATGCCTGCGTTCCATCAGGCTTCGGTCTATGGTAGGGTTTCCTTTTTACGATGGTTCCGAATAATTTACCATGACTCATGTGGTATTTATCTCTTGTTACCAGATCTCCTACTTGCATACTAACTCCAGATGTTTTGCATGTATGTGACAATTGTAACCGTTGAGCCACTCGACCCAGACATGAAAACGATAACCTTTCCTATGCTTGGTGATGAGTCCCATGTTGCCATGACTGTCTTTTACTAAATTACCTACTTTAAAATTCACTTGATCTCCCTTGCTTATGTATATAATATAGCATGGTGGGTATCACATGGGTAGGTCATTTTTTGTCCGGTTTGTATTTTTTCAATTCTCTTGGATGGAATCGCGCCCCGCCTTGGTCTTCACCACTACGGGTATCATACCACTGGGCTTTAATGGGATAGGTTGAATCATCATGGATTTCCAATATAAGACCCCAGCCACCATACCAACCGTGGTTATGGTTCCTTGCTTGCCCATAAGCTGAGAGTTGTACTAAATCTCCTATTTTCATTTGGCACCTCCAATAAATCTACTCTATGAAAAATAACCGTACTGCCATCTGAAAACGCGATCAGCCATGTGTTAGATGGCTTCAATGTTTGTTTCACTTTTCTGACAACTAAGCCCACCTTGCCAACGTGACCAACCATAGCGGAACTCTTATTTATCCTCACTAAGTCTCCTATCTGCATACCGCCTCCACTTCAAACCGCTCAAACCAATTATCATCACACATATCACATACCCAACTGACGTAGTATATGGCCCTCTTTGTGCATACATCAGGCACTGTCTTAGTTATTACACCCAATACCTCATGGGGGTCGCCTTTCAATCTTACTAAGTCTCCTACTTTCATACTACCTCCAAATACCTCTCAGGATAAGAACACCTGACACCGTTCATCCACTCGACAACCTTTGCTTTATCGGTTCCAGGGATACAGCGAATGATAATACCACATTGTCCTATTTTGGTTTTGCTTTTGTATCTTACTAAATCACCTACTTGCATAGCACCTCCAAGTAAGAGACAGAATATAATTCCATCTTTTTGGATTCAACATTCATAACTTTAACAACATCATATTTGCCAGTTCCCATTACAATAAACAATTGACCGAGCTTTGTTTCTGGATATGAAGAATTAATGTTTTTTACTAAATCGCCTACTTTCATTTGTTCTCCTTGGTTCTGTATACAATGTATCATGGTGGGTAGGAGTTGGGTAGGACAATTTATGTCCTATTTCGCCCAGCTTTGGACCATCAGACGAGCATTTGCCCAAGCTTGGATATGCATGATGATTCCACGATCTTCAAGCTGTTCTAAGCTAAGCTTCTTAGCAAGGTAATCAAAGGCATCCTTGTAAGACGTGACCCACTCTTCTGTTAGTGGCTGCGCTGACTTGCCGATCACCTTGTCTAAGGAAAATTGCTGATGATAATAGCCTGTTTCTGCGTTTCTCTTGTTGATTATTTTTGAAAGAGATGTACCGTGAAGCTTGTTTTTTAGTGAAAGACGATGATCTTTTCCGTCAACCATGACCCTAACGTCAATATGTTGGGCATACCGCTGCCAATCCCATCCACAGTCATAAGCAGTCATAACATTTAAGCTATCCCAATTAACGGAGGTGATGAGTCCAATGTATTCAGTCTTAACATTCTTACTCCCAACCCACTGACTTCGGGAAACTTGCACCGCTGCCCCTATATCAATGCCATGCTCTTTAACGAGAATGTTGTATGCAGCCCTTCGCCAGTTCTCATTAGCTTTGTAGCACTGCTTAAGAAACTCTTCCATCTCTGAGCAGTTACGACGAGTGTGACCAGCATCACCACAAAAACCACAGTGTCTGGTTGTCGATCTTTTAGCCTTGACCTTTTGTGCATTGCGCTGTTGAAGTTCCACAGTCTTTTTACACTCTTCATACCAAGCACCCCAATACTTTGGATACTTTATCCAATGGGCTTGTACCTTTGAGGTCTTCAATGGTATTTGATAAGTGGTAAAGTGTGCCCAGTCTTCTGGTGCATGAGGGCAGTTGGATCTATTGTGTCCTGTGTTGCGGCAATAGCCACAAGCGTTACTGCTTCTGTTTGATGGGCTGCTCTTTTCTTCAAATATTTTCATCGTGTTCTCCTTGGTTCTGTATACAATGTATCATGGGCAGGGGTAGATGGGTAGGTCAGAAAATGTCCGGCTTAAAAATACATCTCGGAATGTAGGTTCTGGTCGAAGTTAGCCAAAACCTCTTTTAATGTTAATCCGTTTCCGCCACCCACTTCAACCCAGTCAAGTATCTCGCCCGTTGGAGAAGCAGAAAAAACCAGCGTCTCTTTTAGGGCTGTGTTCTCTGATACTATATAAAAATTTCCCTTATGGTGCACCAGCACTCTTGTTATCTTGCCATTTTTGTTTCCAAGGCCAAGTTTAAATGGCAGCGGCACCTCTTCAAATATAATATCCATATCAGTCCCTATTTTTTGGTCTTTGGTGTGCGATTCTTCTTTAAATCGCATTCTAAGATATAATAAATCAACGTGCTGCCGACTGGCATAACAGAGTAAACCCTTGCGCCACCTTGCTTTGGTTTGTATTGAAGCGCAGTAGTGATGGGTTTTGCGTTTGCCTTGATGATCAAACAAGGGTGGCTGTTGAGGTTCTCGATCCCAGCTTGCTCCTCTTCGGTGCTTCTTCTTTGGCTCCATATCCGATTGATACCAGTAGAGCGTATTTTTATCAAGTCACCTGCTGAATACAGAGGTGGTTTACTGTGGCTATCCCATACCTTATCAGCGTATTTGTTATTTATCATTTTGGAAAAAGAGTGGTACGGTGGCAAATCATTCTTGTCATTACTCTTTAATGCTATCAGTGTTTGTGTCGCTGCTCTAACGTAGTATTGTCCGGCCCCTTGGTAATATCGAGACACGACCTCCACCTTTTCCCTAAACTCCTTATCTGTGGTAAAGCGTTCAAAGTATTCATTAAAATCCACCAACGCTGCTTTACAATTATCAAGCATAAGTTTGTTCAAGTAGTCCCATTGGCGATCTGATAGACACCCTCGGCTGTCAAGTTGCGTTTTCATATCAGCCATAACCTTTACGGATCTAAGTCTTCCCATTTGTTCTGCTCTTTCAATCGCTGCTGCGATCTCTTCTGATGTTCTTCTTCTCATGGTTTCTCCTTGGGTCTACATATAACATAGCATGGTGGGTGCTACATGGGTAGGTCATTTTTTGTCTGGTTTTAAATGATTGGGGTGGAAAGTTTGAGAGCTTCCATCTGGAAAAGCAACCACCGATCTGCCACCCCATATCTTAATTATGATGCCAACCTCGTGATAGCCGAAGTCTCGCATCCTTTTGGTTGGTACTATTAAATCACCTACTTTCATGCTCACCCTCTTTTGGGATGAGATTGATTTGGGATGGATGATACGCTCCCCAATCTCCGTCGAAAAAGGTTACAAAGATGCTACATCCACTCTCCAAGCCCCAAGCATCCTCAATCTCAGTGATCACACCTATGAACCTTTCTTGGCTCGGGTGAGCGTTACGATATACCCAGACCAGATCACCTACTTGCATATTACCTCCATATCCTCTTCATATTCGCAGCACTCATAGCCACAAGGGTAGGCCACCCGAATCAAAGGCGACCCCTCGTTATAATCATTGTCGGGCAAAAACCCAATGATCATACCATAGTCCTCAAAATAAGGCACATAGACCAAATCACCCACTTTCATGCAAGCACACTAACGGTCGATGCCCAAGACCACCTTGTTCCTTTTAGGGTCTTGGCTGATACGCACCTCACTTTTAGACGTTTGGGGCTGCTACGGTTGGTGCGAACAGCTACAACCACAAACTGCTCTCCTATGTAGCGATGCTTGTACCTTACTAAGTCACCTACTTTTACTAAATCATTTATTTTCATTTTCGTTCTCCATGGCATCAAAAATGGCGGTTTCTAATATTTCTACTTCGTGAAGGTATCTTCCGGCTGCTCTTAGGTCACCTACGCTTTGGGCTTGAAAAGCCTTTTCTCGTAAAGATGCAAGCTTGTCTTTGTTCTTTTCAAGAACAGTCTTCAGTCCAAACAGTTTACGAATCCATTTCATTGATCACCTCCAAAAAGTAAGTTGAATGGTTGCTTACAGCACCATCGGCCCAAACGACTTCTACTTCGCCATCATCACCAAGCTCCTCTGGATCGATGCAGGTGACAACACCTACACAAAGATCATCCATATCGTATCTTACTAAGTCACCTACTTTCATTGGTCACCCCACGTTCTCCACATTCTTTCTTCTTCTTCATGTTCATTCATTTTGTTCTCCTTGGTTATGTATATAGTATATCACAGGCAGGGGTAGGTGGGTAGGACATTATTTGTCCGTTACCCAAGGGGTCAGATGCGTATAGTCACACCAACTCTCGCTCTCATGGTTCTTAACTGGTCTGACGACATATAAAGTACTACCACAGGAGATAGAAACAGGGTCTAAAACCTTTATCACAATGGCTGGATTTGGGCATTTTAACTTGCCATTCCAGCCAATGCCGACCAAGTCACCAACTTTATACTTAGCTGGTTCGTGCTTCATTGATCACCTCCATCTCATAACTAAAAACTTCGACCAATTCAGGGTCTGTGATAATCGACACGCGCCATGAGCACTCATCAGCAAAAACCTCGCCCTTCTCCATTACAATAGCATACTCCTTCCAATCTGGAATATAGATCAAGTCCCCGATCATCATGGTCTTGTACAGAGGCCAGCCTTAATAAGCCCGCTGGCAACTCTACCGTAATGCCCTTGGAGGGTCCAAGCATGACCTGTGTTAATAAGCTCTTGAAAGAAATCTATTACTTCATCTTCCTGCATCTCTCCATTTTCATATCGTATTATCTTGTCAATATCAATCATCACACCCTCCTTGGTTGTGTTAGTATTATAACCCAGACAGGGGTGGGTAGGTAGGACATTATTTGTCCGTTTTTCTCTTCGTGGTTGCTTGGACGCATACCATTCGCTACTTGCCCTTGACCGCAATATTGCTCTCCTAAGTGTCTTACTCATTTATTATCCCTGTTTAGCCAGTTCTTGACAAGGGTGTCAATTGCTGCATACGCTTTGTGTTCGCGAGAAAGACTGCTAAGCACATATTCAATCTCTGAGTTTTCTTTGCTTTCCAGCCACCCAGTAGGCGGCTGCCATGGAGCACTACAAACAATATCAGTTGTTACATTGCCCCATCGTGATAAAGTTAGGCCGTTATCAACAAACGGCTGGATTTTATTGAATGGCCAATTAACCTGCTTGTAATCCGCACAGTCTACAACAACCATGTTGGGTACGGTTCTGTATTTGTCTTGATTGGGCCAAGCAGAAAATATGTTTAGGCTGTCCATGTTAAAAGCAGTAACTATTCCCCTTAATTTATCGTCATCTGCTGCATACCACATGATTGAGGCTCTCGGAAACTCAATGAGTGACCCTATACCTATTCCAGTCTCATTAACAAGTTCAACAAACTCTTTTTTCCAGATTTGGTTTGCTCTATATATTTTTTTTCTAAAAGACTTGTGTTTGGTACAAGTAGTTCTCCTGTGGCCTGCCTCTCTACAAAAAGAACAGCGCGAGCTTTTCTTGACATTCTTACGGTTTTTTCTTTTTTGTTTTCGGTCGGCTCTATTCTTCATTTCGTATATAGCCCGTCTTTGGGTGAGCGTTAGACTTGTTGTGTCTTGGTTGTTCTTTGCGATGGTCTGGAATACTTCCTCGACGTGGTTACAGGAGGAAACATTGTGTCCCCTTTTGCCACAAAAGCTGCAACGTACAGTTCCTGACCCCCACTCTATGCCTATCATCTCGAAACCCTAACGATTGTCAGCTTTCCTCTAAGCAAAGTTCCAGTTATCCCGTCTACTGGCGTGTGTTCGCCATCAGCAATAGCTCTGACTAAGTGCGTGACTTCATGGCCTGAGACATTGCTTAGCTTAATGGCACCAACAAAATCATTTAGCTCACCTCTCCATATACCAGATTTATCGAGCCAATTCTGCCTGATAAAGGTTATTGCTTCTTTGATCGCTTCAAGTTTTTCATTCATACTATCTCCTTGGTTGTGTACATAATATATCATGCTCGGGGGTAGGTGGGTAGGACATTAATTGTCCTTTTTGATTATATTCTGAAAATAGCTGTATGCTTTGGCCGCTATCTGAATGGTTTCGTACACCATCAGGGGCTGTTCTGGCCTGACTTGGATTGCATACATTCCGAGATCATAACTTGAGAGTTCTTCGTACTTACCTAAGTGTTTTTTTGTTATTTTAAATGGCCTAATCATTGGCTTTCTCCTTTGCAAGTAAAATATACTCTATGTAGTTAGGCGGAACCGATTTAACAACCAATCGCCAACCCATATATTTAGGCGGGAAAGGTTTTTTTAACTTAAAGAGTGATGATGTGGCGTTGTGTTCGCTCTCGATAATAGCAGTCAGGTGTGTGCTGGTGTCATCACTCTCGAAACGGACCCAAAATCGGTTATCGGTATGTTCTACCATGTCCCTCATAAGAGCCGCTTCTGCTTCCTCTTTAGGGGCCTTTTCCCCTCCAAAAAATAAACTACTCATTGTTACCTCCAATGGAAAGCAGTATTGTGGTTAAAACTAAACAAGAAATCAAGAAAGCCCATCTTGGATCGGCCACTACGATAAGAAGTGCAACTGATATTAAAATAATTAGGTTGTTTTTCATCACACTCTCCTGTCTTGTCTATAATGTATCATAGTAGGTAGTATGCGGGTAGGACATTATTTGTCCTTTTTTTTATATTTGCGTTTTTTATTTCTTTTATTAACTGCTTTTCTGCCTTTCCGCTTCCACTCTTTCTTGACTTTACGAGATGGACGCTTATTGATCTTTTTTCTTTTTTTGTGTTTGGGGACTCTTCGTATCGCTTTCTTTTTCTTTTTACGCTTTATTTTACGCTTGGATGTCGGGCTTTGTGACCCAACTGTGGGTTGCGATGGTTGGGCCTCTTCGTGATACTCTTCTACGTTGTACACTGTGATCTCTGACTGGGTTGCGTAGTGATTATCCTTTATGAGAACTCGCATTGCACAAGCTTCGTAGAAAGGCGCCATCATAAAAGCTGAAATTGCTATAAACTTCTTAAAGTAACTCATGTCTCATCCTGTGTGAATACGTCGGACGGGAAAACCCATGTACACTTGCCATAACTTACAAAGTGTACTCGAAGATGATCGCCAACGCTTGTTTGTAGAAACTCCACCACTATTCCTATTTCTTCTTCTGGTGGGGTGTTAATGAAAAGTGTATTTATTGTGCTCCTTACCTTGACAAGTTTTCCTTGCCACCATCTACGCTTATGTTCTATATCCTCGAAAGACTTAGATAAGTGAGAATTATTAAAATTCATTTACTCGTGAAAACGCCGGAGAGTGCCCCTATGTCCATTAGGTTAGAGTAGTGCGTGTCTGACCACGCAACATAACAAACGTGCACCCCCCGTGGGTATCCGAGTAGTACGGTACTGTCTGTAGTGACCACGCCAATTCGATTAGTACTTATGTGCATTACCAAATCTCCAATATAATATTTTTTCACTTCCTTCTCCATATATAATATGTAACACGTTTCCTTTTGTTTGTCAACCTTTAATCCGGCCTTTGACCATCTCGCAGGGTACAATATACACGCACCCCTCTATGATCGAAAAAACTTGATAGAACTCATATAACCGATGGTACATGGGTATGGTGGAAGATAAAATTACTGCTATCTCCCTAAAGTTTTTGTCGTCATCAATAATCACAAGATCACCCTTAACATATATTTCTTTCTTTTCGATACCCACATAAGACCCTCTAATTAGTAGATATTATTTCTATAACATCAGCTTCAATGAGCTTTATCAACGTGCTCTCACCTATGATCTGTATATCCCCATCTATATAGCATATTTCATAGTTTAATCTCCACTTGATAGTAGAGACTTCCGTCTGTAGTGCTCCTGATTGTAGTATTTTACTTATAACACCGACCTTTCCTGTGTCTTTTAGTAAAGTGCCCACGGAGAACCTTGATTTATCTTCCTTCGTCAGCACTCATGAATACCTCTTTAAGGAACTCTTTGTTTACAAAACTAAACCTCTCAACATAAACAAGAGTTTCAACTAACTCTGGGAATGGTGACAGGGGGGTATCTAAAACCTTTACAGCAGAGACTACCCCGACAGCCCTTCCCTTCTTGTCGAATACAACAGAACCAGAAGACCCCGGAAGAGCAAAAGACTGAATTAATATTGATTCTAAATTACTTTTAGACACAAAACCTGTGTAAGTAGTCTGCCCGAGATTGTCTGGGAAACCTGTATAATTAACCAAGTTGCCTACAACGTCTGAATCATCATTGATCTTTAGTTTTACAGGCTCAAAGGACGGGTCACTCAAAGGCTCAATGATGGCAACATCCCTACCTCTATTGATGTATATTACCCTCGCTGGTATCTCTTCGTCGTTGTCCATTAGGAATATATTCCCCTCTGCGACAACATGGGCTGCTGTTATTACAAACTTGTACTTCCCAAGCTTAAAATAATTTCCAGAACCCCATCCCCCATAGCCGTCACCCAACGAAAACCCAATACGAACTGAGCTTTTCATGCCACTTATAATCTTTTGATTACAAGATGGTAAGCCTTGGTTTTCAAACGAAAGAGTCGTGGCCTGATCATCTACCTCCATAGATATCAAACACGATAATAACAATATCAACATAACATTCCCCCCTATAATAACTATGAACCGAAAGACCATTGTTACCTAAAAAGAGTTCTTACATAATTTGCGTTAAGTGTGTTTTTCTATTTTCCTTATGCTTGAGGGCCTACAAACGATTTTTGTGTTGTTTTCATCAGTAAAAATTAAAAAACCACGATGATGTTTTTTAAACAAACACGTTATAAAATAATCACTATCAACGAACTCAACCCTATATTTCTGCTCTGGTTCAAGCTCTGCCATGGTCATTCTGTAGAATTTTTATGTCATCATATTGTGGCGTTGAGGCTTCGATCAGTCTAACGTGCCCCTCAATAGGAGCACTAAATCTATAGACTGTCTTTGGCTGGATTCTTACACTTTCGCCTTCTTTCAAGACCACGGTGGACGCTGGTGTGCCGTCTGATTTCGTCCCGACATCAACTATCAATACCCCGTTAAGTACGTGTATGGTCTTATCCTTCACATCATGATACTGCTTGGGTAGGGACTTCATTCTATCAATGTGAATAATTTTGCCAATATACTTGTTGTTTATGGCCCACTCCACCTCATGTCCCCATGGCTTATGGCTCTTCTGTGGTGTTCTTTTAACTATTAACTTCTTCATCGCTACCTCCAAAGATCTTTACAAGATCCGAAAACCCACCTATAAACTCCTCAGTCCATTCCGTTGAGCTTGTTTTTGTGTGTTTGGTTATCATTGGGACTGTCATCCAGTTGTACTTTTCTTTAATGTGTGTTAGTAATTCTTTAGAATTATCAATACAACAAAACATAAACTGCTTGTTGTTTCGGGTGAGTAACTCTTTAGCTTTTATACAATATGGGCATTCAGCCCAAGCATAAATTTTGTAATATTGATTCATATCATCCCCTAAGTAATTGTCTATTTGAGCTTAATATCTTGGCCTCTATTAAGGCCGGGTCCCCCACTACTGTAATAGTCTCTCTACCATCACTGGAAGCAAAAGATAAATCTGAAAATCGAGCCACAGAGTTAAGACCAATCTGGATTTTTCCTTCCATCATCGCCACTTTCATTTGATCGTTTTCAGAAATAAAGAGTATCTTTGCTGGGTTGATCCTTACCTCGGAGAGATAAAATTCACCAGAATGTGTCTTATTTATTTTGTTTAGTTTTATGAACATTGTAGTCTCCCACTAATTGTAAACATTTGTTGTTTATGATCCAAGCTTGCTCGTTCACAAAGACTTTAGTCTCAGTGTCGTTTTCTTTTTTTATGACAACGCCGTATTGCGGTGTCTTAAGCCTTTTTACAAACCAAGGCTCTAAATTGACAGGGTAAAGAAACGTATCTTGCCTTACCCTGACAAGGTCGCCCTTAGTCAGCATCTGGCTCTTCTGTTACGCGCTCGGGCATGGGCTCAGGTGCGGGTACGGGGGTAGAAGGTTTTGGCTCAAGGATGCCTACGTAGCCATTAAGAATGGATGACATATCTTCTACCATTTGGTCGATATCCGACACTTGTCGCTTTATTTCTAAAAGCATCTCTAATACTAACTGGTATTTTAAAGCTGAATTGGAAACTATTTCTGAGGCAGACTCCGCATCCATAGATAATTCCGATACTTTACCAATTTCTTTTCTTATATCAGACATCATGTCTGTTAGTTTTTCAGGAACCTCATCGAGGTTCACTGCATGGTTGATTCTTACTTTCATATTACCTCCTAAATTAAGAATTCATTATCATTTTGTATATCGTGGTTGTTAATAATCCAAAAACTGTCATAATAACACCCCATTGTATTTTGGCTTGGGCTTCTTTCCACTGCTCTATTGCTCGCAGCCTAGCATACAAACCCGAGTCCGGGTTGTAAATCGCAGTCTTTACATCACGCATATCTCTTACCATCTCATCTTGCTTCTCTGCTATTCTTTCGATATCATTTTTGATTTCAAGGATACCGGTTGTTATTTTTGTTATTTGGTCTTCAGTCATAACAAGAACCTCCGCTATAAATAGTACTTTTAAGATACAATAGCATGACTGGTGGTAATCAAAGTGGATGCGACTGAGACAGCGTTCTGTAACGCACAACGAGTCACCTTGGCGGGGTCTACTATGCCTTCCTCAAGCATGTTTACAATGGTGCCAGTCATGAAATTATAGCCCATATTCGGGGCGCACTGCCTTACCCTAGCAACAAGAATATCAGGCGATTTTCCGGCGTTTTTAGCCATTTGTCGCAGAGGTTCTTCAATGGCCTCAAGGACAATCTTGGCACCAATAGACTGCTCTTCGGACTCCGTTCGCACAAGTAGATCTTGTGTTGCTCGAATCAAAGCTATGCCACCACCTGAAACGATTCCTTCTTCCTGTGCTGATCTTACAGCCTCCAAAGCATCATCAATCCTGTGTTTCTTTTCCATCATTTCAATCTCTGTTGCTGCTCCGACTCGAATCACAGCCACACCAGAAGCAAGACGAGTAATCCGTTCTTGGATTCTCTCACAGGCTTTGATGTCGTCTGTTTGTTTGATCTCTGCTTTCAGTGCTTCAATTCTGTTTTCTGTTTCTTCTTCTGGACCTTTTGCACCGACAATAGTACTCCACCCTTTGTTGATAGATATCGATTTGCAATTACCAAAGTGAGGCAATTGTACCTGTCTCAGGGGTATTCCGTTTTCTCTTGTTATGAATGTGGCCCCAGTCTTCAAAGCCATATCCTTTAATATGTTCCTTCTTTCTTCTCCATATCTGGGGGGCTTAACCGCAACTATTTTCATTGTACCGCGAACTGCATTGGCAATAACAGCAGCCAAGGCTTGACCTTCCACATCTGCAACAATCAATAACGGACTGTTGTCTCTTGATGCAAGCTCAAGGGTGGGTAGTATTTGCTCGATGGTCTCAATCTTCTCATCTGTGATTAGAATAAGGGGGTTGTTATATTCAATGGTCCCTGATCGTTCGTTATTGATGAAGGTGGAAGACAGATACCCAGAATCAAAACGGAAACCTTCGATCAAATCGAGAGACGTATTGATGGAGTTAGCTTCCTCCACAAGAACAGAGCCATCTTTACCTGCTGAATCAACTGCTGTGGCTATCAAAGTACCTATTGATTTGTCGTTGTTAGCTGAGATCGTAGCAATGTGCCGAATATCTTCCTCCGATCGAATTGGGGTGGACATTTCACTCAAGCGATCAACAATAAGGTTTGTGGCATTGTCCATTCCACGTTTGATTTCAACTGGGGAGACCCCGGCCATAAGGTATTTTTGGGCTCTCTGTAGGATTGCTCTAGTTAGAACAGTGGCGGTTGTAGTGCCATCACCAGCTTTTGTAGCAGACTGTTCTGCCGCTTGTTTTACAATCTGTGCTCCCACATTTTCCATCGGATCTTCAAAATCCACAAACTTAGCAACAGTTACTCCATCTTTTGTGATGACAGGGATACCCTGCTCCTTATGAAATAGTATTACGTTGCGACCCTTTGGTCCGAGAGTCGTAGCTACGTTGTCTGCCAGTTTATTAATCCCAGACAGAATCTTTGTGTTGAGTTCCTGTCCGTTGCTATAATGTTTTGTCATTTTTCCTCCAATAATCGTTTTGCTTGTTCGAGTTCGTTTATAGCATTAATAATATGTTTCTTTTCTGGATCAAGGGAAGTTAGCCAGTACTTAAGACGTTTAAGTTTCTTAATCATACTGTCAACTGCCAGCCATTGTTCTTTGGGATCATTCATATTAAAATCACTTACCCTTTAATATAACCTCTTTTACAAGTTTGTCAAGTAGTTCATAAGTAATTTTTTCATTTATTTCCTTTTCTGTCTCTCTTTGTTTGAATCCCTGATTCACCCCAGTTTTGATTTGTCCATAGCTGGTTATTATCTTATCAGCAATTTTGGTCGTGTCCTCATCCGAGACAGAGAAAAATATGTTTGAAAGCTTTCTGAAGTTTGTAATCTCTCTAAATAGGAGATCGATGTTTTCGTTATAATTATCCATCAAGGTTTTGGATTTCTTTCGGATATTGATCTGGCTTGGTAGAAATAAGGTGCCACCAACATTCTTTCCATAATCTTTGAATGTTACTCTTGGCTCTTTACCAGTTTCATACTCGTTGAGGCTAACTTCGGCTGATCTTGTATCGTTGTCTTGTTTATTACTAACAGAATAGTTTACACCACCACCCTTAATAAAGATCGCTTTATCAGTTTCTGCCATTTCAGCTTCTGGGTTCATGTTCTCAATTTGTCTTGCAAGATTTAAATAATCTTTATATGTAAATTCACTAATGTAAAATGAAATCTGACTTCCTGCCTTGGAAACTCTTTCCTTCAAGGCTGAGATATGATACATCGGGCTTTCGTTTTTGTTAAAGTAACCAGCAACGGTAGACCAAGCTTGATAAAAGGATGATTTTTCGGACATAAACTTAACGGATATATTGTTAAGTTTATTGTCAATGATGTCCTCGTATGAATCATTGGCAACAGGCAAAGTTCCAGACAGAATAAAAGCTAAAAATGACTCAAACAAGAACCCACCCTCTTTGAGTCTTGTGGTTGCGCCACCCCTAACGTGTGAAACTACTCTTTCTAAAAACTCCACGACCAATATTTGAGAAAACTGTTCGTTCAATGGTTTAGCCGGAGATTTTTCCTTTTTAGCAGTTCCAAATTCACTAAGCATATTGTTGAGCCGTGCAATCCTATCTGCAAGCGTTCCAGAAGAAAACCCAGCGTTTTTGAATGCTTGTAGGTATATCTCTGGTAGTCTGACCATATCATCTCGGTAATGCGATATCGGAATGTCGCCAAGATACCCCGTTTTGGACTCGCCATTATCGCCTGACTTCTTGCTTGGTAATGCAAACTTGCTCTTAATTGTTGCACCAGAGCCTCGAACGTCTCCATCTGTTTGGGGTGTGTTTATTATATAAGTCTCTTCATCGCTTAGGTCCACAATATACTGTGCAAACGATTGTAAGTCTTCAAATTCTTGAGACTTTTGACCATCATTACTCTTAATGCTATAAGACAAGTCTTCGGCTAAGACTCTTGTCTGTTCTGTAATCAAACTATCAAGTAGCTCATTGGTTATCTTCATTCTTAATTTCCTCCAAAATAGATTTTAGGTCAAGGCCTGCACAGTCGATTTTCCGCCTTGTAAGGTGATAATGCGAGACATAGCCACTGTATCTATTCTTAGACGCAACAGGATCGAGAGCGTAACTTGTCTCACCATTGCTATCAACGGGGCACTCCAAGGGAATCCAAGGCATTGCGCCATGGACAGCTTTCATCAAAGCTTTGAGTGCTTGCTTTTGAACTGGATAAAAGTCCGTGAAGGGTTTCATATCTTTACCATGGACCTTCTGCCCCTCAATTAAAGGGCGCTCTCCAAAGCCATGGCGTTTGTACCAAGAGTTGTACTTTGGGTAATATGCGTTGCTGATCTCCACTCCAACCGAAGTGGTATTGAATTTACCACCAGCATGGTAAGCTATATGGTTCATGTCCATGAACTGGAATATAGTCCCATCGTTGTCGATGGCGAAGTGAACACTAAGGCCACGTCGAGAAAGCACCTTGAAGCAGGACTTTGAGCTAAGACAGACGTCCCAATGCGAAACGAACATCTTTGGCTTGCGCTGCTTGGTCACCTTCTTATAACCTTTGGTTAGTTTTAAGCCATTGGCATTAAATGGTAGTACCACTTTATGCCAGTCAATTGGAAAATAATCATTGTTGTAAATAATGTGATTTGAGGAGCCCTCTCGAATTTCTTTATGTTCAAAAGTCTCAAGCTGTTCTTCTCGAACTGTGTTGATTCTACGAAAAGTAGTTGGGCCACACATACCATCGGCTGTTAAGTGATATTTCCTCTGAAATGCCCTGATCTTCTTTAGCAAGTCTTCATCAAACTCGTAAGCACCAAACCATTCAGGCGTCCATCCAAGTTTAACAGCAGACGCTTCATTATAAAAAATCTTATCCATCTGTATTCCTCTTAGTTAATAATTGTATCTGCAATACCATATTCTACAGCTTCTTCTGCTGTGAGGTAAACATTAACCTTACGATCCAGCAATTTCTGAATTGTGCGCTTAGTCATGCATGTTTCCTTTGATAAAGCATTAATATATAGTTCTTGAATGTTCTTTATGGACTTAATTTCATTTTCAATATCGTGCAATTCACCGGCAGAACCTGCGGCTACTGCGTGGATCATGACTCTACAATGTCGACCGATCTTCCTTTGGCCTTTGGTTCCAGCAGCCAGTATTAGTGTTCCAGCCGACATAACCTTACCAAGACCAATTGTGTGAATCTCGCACTTTGTCTTAGTTAGCGACATCATATCATAAATGGAGAACATTTCGTCAGCAGAGCCACCGTAGGTTGAAAGGTACATCTTTATTGGCTCATAAGGAGCCTCTTTGGGGCTAAAGTCCGTAAGCATTAACAGGCCCATGCACAAATCGCCTGCTTTTTCCTCATCTACATCACCAAACATTGCAATCGTTCTGATCTCTGGTTGTTGGGCTCCACCTAGAAGTTCCATTAGATCTTCTTTCGTTTCTTTTTCCTCGGTCTTAGGTTTGTCTGTTATCTTAATCATCATTAAATCCTCCTTTTAAGTTGATCAGTCAAATATTTCATTGCAGAGTCCCAGTCATGGAACACAACGAGGTGGTCATAGTTTCGGGGCACCGAATTCATGAAATTCCTCATGATTGTCTTTTGCAATGTCCTTTGCTGTTGTTTATCTATCTTTTTTTGAAATTCAATATATTTATCGTCTCTCTCCGCGATCTTTAAAGCTTCATATTTGATCTCGTAAGACTCATGAGACGATTGTATGTTGTCAGCCATGACCAACAAACAGTCATTGATTGTGCGCTTCATTAAGATGGAGGCATAACCAAGGCCAACAACATTGTACCACAACCTCGTAAGAACTACTCCTACTATAAATGAAATTGTAATATAAATTATCTGGTCCATTGGTACTCCAAAAATAAAAAAGGACGGTTCCAACCCCCGTCCTTTAAATATAACACGTTTTTAATTCTAAGTCAAACTATTTTAGACTAGACTTTCTTCCGAGAGCTTCATCAAGTTGGGCTTTAGCTTTTTTCGCTTGAAGAATTCTTTTAGCAACACGACGAGCGACTTCTTGTACCACTTCGTCTTCAGAAAGTTCAAGATTAACGCCCTCAAGCATATCTTCTTCTTCTTCATCATCCATTGCGGGCTCTTCAGGAGCAGCGTCCATTGCAGGTTCTTCGGCAGGCTCTTCAGCGTCCATATCCATTTCTCCGTCAGGTAGTGCGTCTGAAAGCATGTCAACAACTTCACCAAGATCTTCATAAGCTTTTACTGCCATTTTGATTGCATCTTCGTCAATGTTAACCTCGCCTTCTTCACCCATTTCTGCACCCATTTCATCGCCCATTTCAGGCTCTTCAGGAGCAGCGTCCATTGGTTCGGCAGCAGCCATTTCTGGTTCTGCGGGAGGCATTTCTTTATCAGCCATGTCCTCTTCTTCTTCATTGTAGTTGTACATTTCGCTAATAGCGTTTGAAACCAGACTTGATTCCATACCAGCGAGTCCCATGAAGCGTCTAACGGTTGCTTCGTTTAAAAGTTTTTTCTTAGCCATTTATAAATCTCCTAAAAATGTTTTTCAGTAGTAAATAGGCACCAAAATGATAAAACACTCAAAATTATAAATCAGGGTGCTCTTTTGCTATCATATCAAAAATATCCTCTAATTCATCTTGTTCAATGCCGAATTGTGACATCAATGTCTCAGCAGCCTCATGATCTTTCATTATTATTTTGATATTCCTTTTACTCTGGATTCGTTTGTCTTCTTTGTAGGCACTAATATACTTCATAACAAAAGGGTCTTTTTGCAAATATCCAGTTATGAACGAACGAAAAAACTCAGCCTGTGTCAATCCATCGTAATCGAGTCTAACCTTAAGCTGAGCGTGTCTGTAATCTGTGTCATCGAAAACTAGTCTTTTAGTTTTATCCTTTGTTTTGTTCTTCATTATTGTTGATCCCAAGCTCATTTAATAGATTCTGTGCCTTTGACCAACATGTTGGACAATAAATTCGTACTTTTTTTTCTTCCTCTCGCACCACAACATTCCAAGTTGAGACCATTTTTTTGTTTGACTTGTCGAATTCAGTATGACAAATCATACAATCCTCTGGAATCAAATCAAACAAGCCAAGCTGCTTATCGAAGTCGGTATTTGCTACACCCGCTTTCTTAATAGCTTTTTGTCTCGCTCTACGCTGTTTTCTGTTCATTGCCCAGTACTCCCAAAACCACCACTTCCTCTATCACTATTAGATAGTTCGCCAACTTCAATAAACTCTACTTTTGGATGAGGAATTATCATTAATTGTCCAACTCTGTCTCCGGCTTTATAAATCACCTGAATGTTTGAAGGTTTGCCAATATCTTTGTATTTAAGCATTATTTCGCCTCGATACCCACTGTCAATGACACCGACAGAATTAGCCAATGACATGCTTGTCTTAGATACGGAACTCCTCGGGAAAAGAAGACCAACAAAGCCTTCGGGAATCTCAAGAGCCAAGCCAGTTTTGTATACGAGGTTACCATGGCGATCAATTTCCATCGAGGTTGCAATTAAATCCATTGCGGCATCGCCAGCTTTAGCATACTTTGGAATAATAGCGTTAGGGCTTACTTTTTTTATTTTAATTTTCATTTTTATCTCCATTTTCAGATAGCTCCAATACTTTTTCAAAAGAAAGAATCTCTTTTTTAGTCAATGCTGCTTTTGGTTGTATCATCCTGTTGGCATACTCTGGTCTTTCAAAGAGAGTGTTTAACATTGACAACCCTTCCTTGGTATATCCCATCTTCTTTATAACCTCTTTGTATGTTGCCTTGTAAACTGATACGATTTTGCCTTCAACGTGGTTAAAAAATAAAATTGGGATTTGCTTTTCTTCTTCCATCATCTGGGAAAATTTATACGGGTCAAGAAATTGCATACTTGTTTGTTTTTTATATTCCCAAGTTTGACCATAGGCATCAACACCATCATAGTATTTCGACGAAACTCGTTGATGTCCTAAAGCTTCTGCTATCTCTCTATCTTTGCCGCCTTTTCCAGACACATCTAAATCATTTAACGCTCGAATCTGTTCTTTACTAAAAATCATGTTAACCTCCTTTATGCTACATTTTCTATTGTAAAATTAAGCTCGTATGAATGCTCTACAGAGATCCCGGTTAAAATCTCAGGTATTGTATCTTTGTTTACATTTATGACAATGAAGTGAACACCATCTAAGCAAACCAAATCACCAATTAATACGGCTTTATTCAAATTATTAAAATTCATATCAATCCCAAACTTTGAATTGTATTATAATATTAACACATTATACAAGTTTGTCAAGAACTATCCCAACAAAAACCAAGAATTGTTTATCATACCATAAGTGCTGAATCCCCAATCTGCATTGTATTTCGGCTTAATCATATATGGCCTATTAATGTGGATGTTATCCCGCTCAGGCTTGACAGACCAACAACGAATCTTGGTCAAAACAGAGTTGGCGTCTATTACCTCAACAACATAAAAGTTCTTTCCATTCTTTGATTTCTTTTGGGTTATTGAGCGGGGGATGCACCAACAATATCCAAGGTCTGGATCGTATTCTGATATCGGAGGAGAACACCATTCATCAATTCTAGCTTGAACGTCAGGGGTTATAACCTTAGACATAGGGAAGATGCCAGTTAAGTCGCTTAAGAAGGTAATTTTTTCCTCTTCTGTGAAGGAACCTTCCGGTGCATACTTCTCAATGTTCTCAATGAGATTTTTGGGCTTTCTTGGGCGATCTACGCACACTGCTGACCAGAAATGCTTATCTCCTGTGAATCGTTCGTCAACCAAATCTCGTAAGGCCCCTGCTCTGCAAAGAACGTCGAACGCTCTCTTGTTGAGCTTTGAGTATACAATGTCCTCATTGAAGATAAACTCCTCTACCGTATTGAACGGACGGTTGTTGAGGATCTGCTCAATGGCTTTCTCCCCCAGTCCCTTGATAGTCGTCAGGGGGGCAACAAGGGTGTTTTTATCAAGTATCTCCCACCTCATGCCAGAGGTATTAAGGTCGATATCCTTGATCGTAAAACCGTGCTGTTTTGCGAGGTTTATGGCCTTCTCTTTGCGCGACTCTGGTTCTCTTTCGAGGAACGCTGCTGTCCACTCTGCTTGGTAATAGTTGCATAGCCAAGCGCACTGATAGCTGATAATAGAATAAGAAACGGCATGTGACTTATTAAAACCATAGCCCGAAAAGTACTCGAAAGTTGTCCATAAAGCGTTAGCTTTTTTATCCGAAATGCGTTTGTCTCTACATCCCCTGATGAACTTGTCGTATATCCGTTCTTTGTCCTCGTTTCCTTTACCTGTTCCCTTCTTGGTGAGCAGCTTACGCAATAGGTTCCCTTCGTCAAGGGTGATATTGTCACCTAGCTTATGAGCTAGCATGGCGATTTGTTCTTGAAAAATTAAGAACCCATGTGTTTCCTGAGTCACGGAGCGAACAACTTTGTTGAGATACTTGACTGATTCGGGTTCTTCCTTGGCTTTTACATATTGCTTATCAACGCCAGCCGATAAAGGGCCGGGACGGTATATGCTAGTAATAGCAGATATATCGATAATGGATCTTGGCTTTGCTCTTTGGGCAAATTTTTGTGCGCCTTGTTCCGCGAACTGGAAGATCCCAACCCACTTCCCTTTGTGGAATATGTTTTCATAAACATTCTGATCTCCTAAATCTATAACGTCTGGGTGTAACTTGGTGTCGTAATAGTCTTTGATCTGTGCAAACGTGGGCTCTGGTATGTCGTGGTGTCTCTTGAGAATGAGAGAGATGCAATCCTCAACCATACGAAGAGTCGATAGACCGAGCAAATCAAACTTGATGAAACCCATAGGCTCAAGGTGTCGAACATTCATGCCCTCGCTCCACGGAGTCTGCCTGACTCCCTTGGATGCTATAAGTGGCATGTACTTATCCAAGTCCTCTCCGATCACCACACCACCTGCGTGACGGGAAACCTGCCGGACTTGCCCTACAAGACCCAACACATGATCCTTAATCTTGGGGTATTTGGAAAAAAATTTTTGGAGCGACTCGCTGTATTGGATAACCTCGTCGAATGTAGGATTATATACCCCCGCTTTGATGCCATGCTTGGCTTTGGCCAACGGTGTAGCCTCAAACAACATCTTGTTTGTTACTGCGTTCGCTTCCACGAATGGCACGTCATAAAACTTACTGATGTCTTTGATGAGCGACTTAAGTTGTAAGGTGCTGAAGTTCGATATAGGAACAACAACATTGCTCCCCCAATCATCGATCAGTTTTTCTTTTAGAGCCATCGGCTCAGACACATCGTAATCGATATCAGGGTAATCAGTAGCATCAGCACGTAAAAACCGCGAGAAGAGGAGGTCGTAAGAAACTGGGTCCACTTGAGTAATGCCAAGAGCATAAGCAACAAGAGAACCAGCCGCAGAGCCTCGACCGGGCCCAGAGATTTGTATTTCATTTGTTTTATCCGCGATTGCCTTCATGGTTAGAAAGTATTTAGAAAACCCACGATCAGCAATAACTTTGAGTTCGTGGTCAAGCCTGAGTTTATATTCAGTGTTGTGCTCCAAGCGAGAAGTCTTCTTAAGTAAAGAGAACAAGCCCTCAGTGGCTATACGCTTGAGATAATCATCGGCAGTATATCCAGCAGGAACCACAAAGTCAGGTAAACGAACGGTATCATCAGGATAAAATCTTTCAATCCGGTTGAAAGCAATATCGTGAGTTCTCTCAATGCTATCAAGTACAAGTTTGTCATCATATTTCACTCCACAATCATTAGAATATTTCTTATATGCTTCCCACATTTGATCTCCGTTCTTTGGATAAAGCTCATACTCCATCTCTTGAACTGATGTCGGAAGATTCATGTCAAGCCATTCGGGTTTTCCCCTACCAAGCCAGCCAAGTCTCTTATATAGTTCTCTGTCGTTCCAAGCGTCTGGTGTTGGGTAATGGGAATCTGCTGTGGAAACTAACGGGATTCCATACTCTTCGTGCATTTGGATAACATAGTTGTTGAGTTCATGTTGCTCCGGGACGTTATTCCATTGAAGTTCTCCGTACCAACGGTCTCCAAGGATTGAAACCATTCTTTCGGTGGTGTCTCGCATAGCCGCAAGAACAGCCTCTTTGCCCTCTTCGCGGTTGGCCCAATAGCAACCAGCATATATACCGCCAAGACAAGCGGAAAGGCAAATAACGCCGCTAGAATATTTGTTAAGTAGTGCATAATCAATCCTTGGTTTACGATAGAAGTAGTCTCCGGTATAAGATTCTGAGACCATCTTATAAATATTGTTAAGACCCTCTTGGCTCATTGCAAGAAGAACAATGTGACGAGAGCGATTAATTGCAGTCCCCTTGCTCTTACTGGCACCTTCGGCTTCAATGTTAGTGCCTGACCGTTCCTTTGAAAGGGCGCGAGCTTTCTTCTTATCAGCCTTGTGTTCTTCGTAGGTCTTGCGCCACTCAACAACATCAGAGATAAAATACGCCTCGACGCCGAATATGGGTTTGAAACTCTTTCCTTGTTTTTGCATCTTCTTGGCGTGTAGTACTTGGTAACTTGTCCCGTTCATATTGCCATGATCTGTCAAGGCCAGAGCTTCGCAGCCATTCTTATGTGCGAAGTCCATGTGGTCAGCGGGGAATCCGAAACCGTCAAATGGAGAACCAACTCCACAGTGAGCATGAAGCCCAACGAATTTAATGTTGTTCATATTTACCTCCGATGTAAACTCTATAATATATAAATAACAAACCCCCTGACAAATGTCAAGGGGCTCTTACGAAAAACTTAAACTAAGTTGAACTTCTTGTTTTTTGAAGACCACTTATATTTTATTGGGATTGACTCCTTCTCTTCACCGGTTAGTGCTTGGTGCAAGAAGTCAACTTCCGTAACCAAACTAACCTTTGACGGTCCCCAGACCATATTGTTCATTACGGTCAAATCTTTTAAAGCATTTTTTCTAAAAGCTTTTAAATCTTTAATCCCACTGCCGACATATTGTTTTGGGGCCCAAGTAACAAGCTTAATATCCAACCGACTTGACGATGTTTTGTCGTGAATTTGATTTGCTCGATCTGTACTCTTAACATAAATCGACTTTCTAACAACATTATAGTCAGAAGTAATATAGCAAGCATCACCTTCAACGGCTCCACTTTTGTGGGGCTTGCCGTGAATTCTTTGGACTTCGACTTTGGCTTCTGAAGGGGTCCAAGTTTTCACTTTCTTTGTTTTAAAATTCAAAGCTTCTTCAAAAATTGATGCTTTTGTACTTGTTTTAATTCTAGGATAATGTTTCGTAAGCATTTGATAGACTTGATTCTGAATCGCTTTTTCATCTTTACCGTATTTGTCAAAGTGTCCCATCGATTGCATCTTTTTAATATACGCAACAGCATCACTTTTTCCATGCGATTTTGATGGGCGATGATTATTACAGTGTTGTAAAAATTCCCACCTCTTTATACTATCTTGAAATTCCAAGACAATGGCTGGGAATTTATTCTTTGCTGATTCTGGATTATCATTGTTTTTGTGCAGTGCCAACATACGATGAAACCCAGACAAAACACGATATTTTACCTTTACAGGGTCAAATTCAACAATCGGAAGTGTTTGGAGTCCGATATTTTCAATATCAGCAGCCAAAGTTGCGATATGTCCAAGATCTGCATCGGCCACCCGTGTTTGATATTGCCTATCGGAAATTTCCAATTGATCCCAGTCAAACCACTTAGCAGCGATATATTTAGCACCCATACTTTCATATGTCGTGATGTTATTTTTGTAGTCTCCAACATTTAAGGTTGTTGTTCCATTTGTTTTTTCTTTTAACATTTTGTTTCCGTTTTTGTATGGCCTAAACGGCCAGAAATTAGTTCCTAAGCGGAACCATATACAATATAACATGTTTGGATCACTTGTCAAGAGATTATTCTTAAATAACTGCAACAAATAAAACAAATACCGCTACCGTCTAGCCAGTGAACTTGTGCAGCGCTATCGCGGCCCAATTCTACAGATATTTTCAGAATTACGCCATATGATCCGGGAGACAACCATGCACCATCACCGTCAGACATGGCGTAGTATCGAACCAGATCACCAACTTTAAAAAATGTAGATTTTTCCGATATGTTTTCTTGAGATGGCAAATTCATTAACTCCGAATATAGACTGAATCAACCATATTCTGATTGTGTCTGTCTGAAGGCACTCTTCTGTGCAAAGTCCCCTAGCTCCTTTTGGTATTGGCCCACAAGCTTCTATAAATGCTATCGATTTTCCCTTTATCCGCCTCACTCTATGCCCCACTCACAATCACACGGGTCACAGTCGCAAGCCACACACGGCTTGTAATCTATCGGGTATTCTCTCAATTCTTCCTCGAACAGCATGATCTCTGTACCATTGACTAAAACCAAATAATCAAAAAAGAAACTGACCATAGATAAAGGCATTTCTGGTACTGGTAGTGAGATAACTTCGACTATAACTCCAAGCTCGCCATTGATTATGTGCTTGTACCCTATCACACCGTCTAACCCCGTTAAAACAACCAAATCACCAACTTTAAATTTATTTTTATGCATCTAATCAAGAGACCCTATAACCTCTAAACCATTTTTGGTTGCTATATTAACTAGGGTCTGCATGTCATAAATGTGCAACGACTCAAGTAAAAACTTGATTTCCGTGAACATGTCACCCGTTGAAAAAGGTTTATAAACATCATGGATATTGTCTGAACCTATCGCTACAACCAAATCGTTACTCAACAACTCATCCACTGGTGTGACCGCATTATGGGTTGGCGTTTCCTCCTCTGATCTTCTTGCGTCAATCCAAGCAGTTGGGCAAGTTATAAATGATAGGCCCGCATCTTTTGACATCTTGTACACATCGTCCCGGTAGTGTTTAGGGTGGCACGACAAACTAATCGAATGAACAGCCGTAACTCGGTTTTCCATACCATGTTTTATCGTCATTCTGGCTAGCATTTCGGTTTCCTTTTCCGCTCTGGTGTTTAACTGGTCGACATGAACATGGAGTCTCTTATTGTATACCTTGGCTAGCCGCATCAGATAGTCCATATGTTCTTTTTCCTGTCCTTTGTCGGCTCCGGGCAATGATCCAATGATATCAATCAAGTTATGCTCCAAACACTCAACTAACATGATCTTACATCGTTTATCCAAAATACCTTTTAGTGTCTGACACGCTATCTTGAAGTCCAATTGACCTTCAAAGTCTTTTTTTACAGAACGTGCGGCCCGCAAAGCTCGATAGCCCGCAACGTGGTCAATGTCTATAAACGACAAACAAGAGGTGGTTCCCATGGATATTTGCCCGACCAAAGCTTGAGAAATATTATTATAGTATTGAGCTTCTGATGCAGACGCCTTGTAGCCATCAATGTAAAGCCATTTTTCGTGAAGATGGTTATAGACTACATCTTGTAAGTTTTTCTCTGTGACAGTATGAGCGCGGTCTAAGTGGGAATGGGCATTAACAAAACCACCATTCTTGGTGATTAGGCTACGTAATTTTTCATTTGGATCGAAATGCATATTAACTCCTATGCTTTGTATTTAAATAACTGAAATAAAAAGTCCTTGATTACCTTGTCTTTGCAAGAGTCGTCTTCTTCGCATTCATATAGCTTCCAACTAAACGCTCTTTTGCCATTGACTATTTTTTTGTTAATATCTGAAATTTCATCTCTTATTACTGAACTAACTCCTTCGTATCTGGTTGGCATTATATCAAGTTTTTCACAAATATCAAGAAATTTACCCCAGTTTCTATCGTTATAGGATTTCGTACAATCCTTAAACATCAGAATCTTTTCTTTTATTTCTGGTGTCTCTTCGCGACCAGCAAACTTATCAGGGTGGATTCTCGAAGTTACCATTCTATACATCTTTGTGAAAACTTTATGTATTTTTGGCGGTGGAGGTTCAGGTGAAGCCTCAACTTTTATTATACCTTCTTCGTCAACCTCTTGTTTTTTTGGATGCGGAATTACTTCCTCTATTCTTTCTTTGTGTTTTTCGTTTAAATCAGTAAGGGGGACATCGTTTTCGGCACAAAACCTCTGGTAGTATGCTTCGAAATCAGAATGGGCGTCTGCTAGGACTTCCTTAACAAATTCCAATTCAGTATAAACAAAAACCAACTCTTTAACTAATTTTTTGTATCTCTTTTGTACCAAGGACATACCTTAACTAGTCTCGGTCTTCTGCAATCCTGTTGAATTCTCTGTAGGAAAACAATTCTTTTGTTGGACGCTGTGTTTCTCTAGCTAAATCGGACAACATATATTCACGATAAGCATCCCAGCCATCCAAATTATAAAAGTTTTCTACATTGTGTTGGTACCCATTGTTAACGTTCACACCGTAAAAAACATCTTTTGGTTCAAAAAATCTAGCACTCCATCTTTCTTCTACTGGCATTTTACTTCTGGGGAGCCCTCGTTCGTCAACAATTTCTGTAGTGTACATTCCGGTTCCTTTTCTAGCATTACGACGATAGATTATAAATTCTTCTTTACCAAAAGTAAAACTAGAATACATATTATCCTCCACAGTCTTTCCCTCAGAGACCACATAGAAGTTGTTTTTATTTCTTATTTTACCTCTAACTTTTTGTAGTTTTCTTGGGTCCATAATCCCATAAGGAAATGAAACATAGTATTTTTCTGGTATTAACCACTTAGATAATTGACTGGCGATCTTCAAGCAAGAGATTGCCCCGGTCAGAACTGACCACGAAAGACTATCTCTTCTGTATCTATCTTTTGCGTGGACCGGGACCCAATAGATTGGTATACGCTTTCTACGAAGACTCGGCAATGCATCAAATTTATTATAAAAATGCACCGGATCTTGGATAAAGTCTCCGACCCTATGCCTAACTACAGGTGCCAAATCATCATTGCAAATAACCCATATCGTATCGCAGCCAGCAAATGCCGCTTCAATGATAGCAGCTTCGATCATCGTGTAGTCTGGTGCTATTGGGACCAAACAATCAGGGTATGGCATACCAAAGTCTAAAGGCTGGCCGGCAACCGGTATGATCCCTGCAAGATGGAAATTTGCTTGTGACGAGTAAGGCTTTTCTTCAACAAGCATGAGACTCCATTTTATTGCTTTTATCATTCATAAATAACTAGGCAGTTTAAAAGTATCTTGTAAAATCTTAATTTGATTATGTCGAAAAAGTTTCTTCGCTAAATTCCATGCTTTACCTTCCTTTCTTTTGTCTTGTAAAATTTCATCTAATGTCCTAGTGGGCGTATAATCCTCTATAACCTCACGGTGCGTGTGCTCAATTTTGATCGGCATATGAACCTGTTGTCCCTTAGTACCGTAACCATTGCTTTGGCCCCTTATGCCAGACCCAAGCATCATCTTAATAGTTTTCAACCTAGCTATACCTTCGGTATGGCCCACATCATTCAAATATCTTATCGGTAATCGAGATTCTGCACACACGTCTCTCATGAAACTGTTGGTCCCGATTCTGTTTGCTTTATAAAAATGCAGTGTATGAACAAAGTCACTCTTTTTGTCCTCGATAACATCATAGGTGTGATTATTGCCAGACCTAACATTAAACCAATCGTAAACACTAACGTGGGAATCTCCCATTTTTTCAAATATAGTCAGTTCGTCATAAGTAATAATAATTCTTTTGTTGAACTCGGTGACAAGAATAAACCTATTGTTTTCCTCTCTATATGTCTTTACTATGTTAGGAAATATAATCTGCCCTGACATTGATAAAAGGAAGGATAGTCTGTCCCACATCTCTGATTTGTAAGTCTTTCGATTGTTGTCATATCCTAAAAACTTAAGACTATTAGTATATTCTACAGTTGATAGTTGGAAAGGATACAGCGGGTCGATTAATAGAACTTGCTCATTATTTATAAACGAATGAAGCAAACACTCCACAGACCCACCAACATTAAGCTTATTAAAGTGATATTCAGTTATCATTTACCACTCTTTGGGGTCTCGAATGACCATTTTTTCCACTGATTTATTATTTTCTTCATCTTTGTCCATCCTCATAATAAATTGAATTGGTATCCTCTTAATTAGTTCATCACCCAGCATTATATCATATGCTATGTAGTATCCCTCTGGTTCTTGGCCTCCCGGTAATCCCATACTATAAGGCCCTTTTACTATCACACCGTATTTCATCTCCCAGTCTCCGGCCATAACTTTTCCGAAATCACTTAGCTCCACAAGATCTCCAACTTTGAACTTATGTCCCACCTCGCAGTTTCCTGTATGAATTAACAGTCACAGGCCATAGATCTGTTGCTATTTCCAAGCAGGCCTCCGCCACTTTTTGAATCTCCCATTGCGCTCCTTCGTGTGTGCGAAGGTCAATAAACTTCAAGAGGTTGGATAAATTGACTGTGCCGTAGTATTCAGTGTAGAGGTTCTGTGGTAGAACTCCGCGAGCTTGTTCTCTACATACTCCTTTGTCAATGAGTGTATAAAAAAGCTTTAGACTTGATTCGTGATGAACTTTTACCACTTCAGACGCGGTTCTCGTTTTAGTTGGGATAACTGAATTGTATATACGACTCCAATTAGGATCTATTAACTCGTCTGGGTTGGAAGCTTGTCGGTTTGACTTGTGTTGCGTTCTGAATTGCTTTGGTTCATAAAATTGTAGATCCTTGTCGGTATATCTTCTAGAAATCTCATTGTAGGACCATGTTCTATGGCGATGGTGCTGAGAACGAACGAACAAAGGCACAACAAATTTAAAGGTAACAAGATTATGTTCCAATGTAGAGGTGTGTCTATGCTTGATAAGGTAATTAATAAGTCGCTTGTCACGCCCATCAAGATCAGACTTTTGCACACCAAAACTAACCCTTGCGCTGTTAACAACGGTAATGTCGCTGCCCATATGATCAACGTAACATACCGAACCAATACTGTCACTATATAAATTGATACTTTTATCATACTCTTCCATCATTTACCTCATGTAGGATTTTATTTCACTTTCAGGATCAGAGGCGACTACGCCAGATTCATCACCCATTTTATGTTCAGGGGCTTCAGAGAAAAACGGAATATAAAACTTTCGGCCACCGATCTCGCTGTAATAGTCTTGTCTTGTGTCATCAGATACAACCATGTCTCTTGAATCAACTAGATAGTATTCTTGAGGGCCATAATCTGGATCTTTTTCTCCATCTGGTTCTGTTTGATAATAGTCAATTCTAAAATATTGAGATTCTTGCCCTTCACGATAGTTTCTCTTTAGCCTTTGGCCGTAAATTACAGCAGCTTGACCATATTTCTTACCGAATGATATAATGTCCATCTTGGTTGGGTTTAAAATTAACAAACTGTTTTCTGGGCTTCCGTACTTTCCACCCATCTCAACATAGTCCAGTGAAGATCGATCTAGAGTTTGTTTGAAATCTTGTAACATTTTCATGTTTGACTGAGCGTCGCTCTTAACACCTCTTGGATTTTCAGCAGTCATGATACCCACTCTCTGCAAGGTCGCCTTTGGGTTTTTGTCTTTCAACATATTCATGATATTATCAAGGCTGAGATCTACTCTGGCCTCAGACAGGATCATTGTGTTCTCTCTCATAGTCTCAGTAATAAGTTCTTTTAAAAGCTCTCTAGTTATTTTCATCTGTAATACTCCCATAAATGTAATTTTCTAATACTAAATAGACTGGTTTTTCTGTTATATCAACATTACAGAGCATTCTTCTTTCAATTATGATCTCATCTCCTTTCGAAAGGAGGGAGGAAAGTTTGGAATCCCTAGAAACAGACAACACTACGCACCTAAGATAAGCAGATACGGGTTTGGTATAATTTTCTGGTAACACTATTGTCGCTGTAAAGTCTTCTTCTTTCTCCTCGACTGGTTCCACTAAAATATAACGATTAAACGGCTTAAAGTTCATAATAACCTCCAAAAAAAAACTCTTAACACATTATACATTATAACATGTTAAGAGCATAAAGTCAAGTAATTTATTTTACTGTTATTGATACACCTATATTAATTTTCATAGTGGGGAGTCGCAAATGATTTACAAGGTTATGCTTCTTAGCTTTTTTCGCTGTTAAATACCAATCGGCTCGACTCTTCTGCTGAAGCTTATCCAAAAAGAACCCCTCGGGTTTTCCGCAGTTCTTATCCATCATCGAGAATATCTTTTTGTTAAGTCTGTTGGCTTCCTTTGTTTTGGACTTAAGATCTTCTACTTTCCCCATTGCTCCAGCCGCTACATCATGAATCATGATTGTCGCAGTAGGGGCCGCGAATCGCATTCCCTCCGATCCATACGACAGCAAAACAGCACCACAAGACATTGCCTTACCTTGGGCGATTGTCATGATCGGCAGTGATGAATTCTCTATTTCTGCAATCATATTCATAAGAGAATAGACCTGACCGCCATAGGAATCAATCACGATAGGTATAACTGGTTGCCCTGTGTTGTGTGCAAGAGTCATCTTCTGTGAGAACTCTTTGGCAGATTTTTCATCAAACTCGTTGACAGAGATAATAATTGGGCGATATCTCAATTCATGGTCCTTAAGTAAAGGTGATACATTCATTATTGCTTTCATTTTATCCTCCGGTTTTTTAAAATG
>UEXM01000812.1_pt1 | contig 30534 bp, 28 predicted proteins | sample 1796661 | NCBI WGS metagenome assembly UEXM01 (sample SAMEA4772469, study PRJEB27181) | metagenome
TCATACTCAGGAACACCAAACGATAAATTATTAAATTACAAATGGGTAAATAGAAAATTAGTATCGCAAACTGCCCACGGACTTAGCCAAGGTCACTTAATCAAGTTTTATCAAAATGGTACACTTGCAGCCGGTGCGGGTTCAACCTACGAAAAGGCAACTGCTACCTCAAGAGCAGGTGCTGAAGTTGTTGCTATCGTCGAGGAAACTCCAGTGGGTGCATGTGCAGACCAGTTCATTGCAGTGTACTCTGGTCTTGTAGACCTTGCTGGTGCATCATTCGGTGACGGAACTGGAATCACAACGAACATAGCAACTGGTAATGAAGGATTCACTTTGATGCCTGGGGAAGCATACTTCCTAAATGGCACGAATGGTCCTGCTGGTGGATTTACATCAGCGGACCCACTGATTCCCGGTGAAATTAGAAAACCCATTCTAGTTGGTGTATCTGATACGGTTGGAATGTTTGTCAATTATGCAGGTTTTGAAATCGGTCAAACTACAGGAATTTCTTCTGACTTCCTCGATGTAGACCTTATAACTCAAAACATGACAAGACCAGACTTCTTACCTCAGTCCACTTTCCGAAACAAAATTGTCAACGGTGACTTTGACTTCTGGCAAAGATGGGAACATACTCTTTCGAGTGGGACTAAAGCAAGAGACACAAATAAACTATTCCAACCAGCACCAACTGGATTAACTTACGATGGTGTTAGTTGTGACTTTGCTGCCGGTAAAACTGGATACCATGCTGACCAGTGGCTAATCGCACCTTCACATAGAGCGACTGATGCAGACAATACAAGTACATGTACAGTTTCTCGATTTGGGTTGACTCAAGATGTGCAGATATTCTCGAACGGTGGAGCAAAACCCGTCAAGAACTTTATTCAAGTTGTAAAGAATACTGCTCTAGGTGATGGTAATGTGGTTCTCGCACAAAGAATTGAAGATGTTCGAACACTAGCAAGAAGTGGAACAGAAAATGATGTTGTTGTTTCCTATTGGGCAAGACAAGCAGGTGTTTCTGCTCATGCAGATAACGCAGGATGTTCCTTCGGTATTTCCCTCTATCAAGTATTCCAAGGAACTTCAGGCGCCGGTCTTACATATGGAGGTGGAGCAACCTCTGCGAGTGGAATATTCACTAACGGAACAATCTATGAGCATGGACATACCCATGCATTATCCACATCTTGGACTAGATACGAAAAGAGATTTAAGACTAGAGCAATTAGTGGATTTAGTGGAAGTGGTGCTGGTATCTCAGCAGAAGCAAACTGGTTAGAATTAAGATTCTTCCTTGACGGTGCAGGTGCTGGAATTTCTTCTGGATTTAACCTTACGAGAGTTCAACTCGAAGCAGGAGCAAATGCAACTAGATTCGAAGAACGTCCACTCCAAATAGAAAAACAACTATGTAAGCGATATTATAATATTATCACCGCACATGCAAATCAATTTGCGGTTAGTAGTGCAGTAATTCCAACAATGATACCTCTAGATATAGACCTATATCCAATTCATGGGTTCAGTGCTGAAGGTATTAATTGTGCGGCAGCAAATAGAAATATCGTAATGAGCATAGACATGACAGCAGGTACAGACTTAGCCGCGGCAGCATTGACTGATGTCAAGAGTATCGGTGGTCGAACTCAAGGTATTCATATCGAAAGAACCGGAGATTCTGCAACCGCCGCCGATTTCCACACACACCATACTCTTTATCACATAGATACAAGTATACACTAGGAGAAACCCGTGGGTAACAGTGCATTCGTAAGTCAACAAGGTAGCGGTTCAGGCGCTCGATTAACAGTAAACCAAACTACAGGCAATATAGTTGCAGGTGATGTTGTTCGTTTTGATGCGGCATCAGATGTATACGTTAAAGCACAAGCAGATACTGCTGTAAATGCAGAAGCAGTAGGTGTTGTCGAAAGTTCAACCGGAAGCACAATTAACATTGTCTTTTCAGGATTAGTTGACCTCTCTGAAGCAACCCCAGATACTGGTTCATTCGAAGATGGAACTGTTTACTTTTTAAGTAATGCAACCGCCGGTAAACTTACCAAAACTCCTCCATCAACAACAGGTACTGTAAGAAAAGCAATGGTCACCATGATGACCGCAACCAAAGGTGTAGTTCAAAACTATATCGGATTGCAAAATGGTGTAAGTGAATCAAACCTTGTTGACCTAAGTGAAGTACAACCTGTGGGAACAGTTGCTCCGTTCGTGGGGTCAGATAGAGACATTCCAAAAGGTTGGTTGCTTCTCAATGGAGACACATTTTCTGCAACTGAATATCCAGACTTAGCATCTCTTGTTGGTGATTCACACGGAACTCATGCTGGTGATAGTTATTATCTTCCTGATTTTAGAGGAAAAGGTGCAATTGGTGTAAATAATTCTACCGAAAATCAAACAAGAAATACTGCATATGCAACAAGAGAATTGGGTGATAATGGTGGACAAGACACTGCAACTTTAACCACCAACAACCTCCCAAGTCACTCGCACTCCGCAACATATAAAGTATATGAGGATGATGCGATTCGAAATCAAGCAGACTCAGATGACGCAGTATTGGATGGTACTGGTCCTTTTGATATTGTTGGTGGAGGTGTCAACACATACGGACACACTGTCAAGAAAATTGATTTTGATTTTCCAATTACAAGCAACAACTGGAAAATTACTGCTTGTAGTGAAGATGGTGACCACAGAATTGTTGACAAAAGTGTTAGTGTATCTTCAAGTGGTTCAAACACTGCCTTTAATATTAGAAATCCATTTGTTACCATAAACTGGATTGTGAAAGCATCTGCACAAGCAGACGCGGCACTGTTTACTACAAACTTATCAAGACTTTCAGACTTTGATTCTGGTCGAGGTTCTGCGACAAGTGTCGATGCTCAAAAACCCGGAGATATGATTAGTGTTGATGGGACGACAGGAAAATTTGTTCTTAAACCTGAAATTGGAAAAGGTAACTTAATTGATAATCCTTTACTGAGAGTTTCACAAAGAGGAACTAGTTTCAATGACACAACCTCATCTCAACTAAATGTTATGGATAGATGGTACTACAGTAGAAATGGTTCTGCTTGTTTTTCGATTTCAAGAGAAACAACAGGACGACCTGAGCCTGGAATTATTACTGCGTCTGGTAATCAAGTTGCAAACTACTACTCACCACCGATGTCGTATTGGATGAAGATTCAAAAGAATAACGATACAACCACTGCTGCGAATGCGTTCTACGCACTTACTCATGCGGTTGAAGGATACGATTTCCAAAGCCTATGGGGTTCAGACTTCTTTACATTTTCATTCTTAATTCAAAATGACAACTCCACAACATCAATTTCACCAGCAACACCAATAACGGTTGTGTTTAGAAATGCAAATAACAGTAGAAGTTATGTTGCATCGGTTAGTAGTTCTTCGGTGACCAACGGTTGGGTTAGAAAGAAAATAACTGTTCCAATGGCAGAACTACAATTTGCTGATTGGCAATATGAAGAAGGTATTGGTCTTCAAATTTCGTTTATTCTTGGTGCAGGAACATCCCTTCGAACAACCGAAGCAAATTTAAATACATGGAAGAGTGATAATCTTTATGCACATCCAAACCAAATTAACTTGAATGAATCCGGTGGACTTGCTTCGGGGGGACATATTGGTCTTACTCAGTTCCAACTCGAAGCAGGTGCGTATGCTACAAACTTAAAAATACCGACTGGGTACGAAGAACTGACTAAATGTCAAAGATACTATCAGAAATCATATGATGTTGAAACTATTCCCGGTAGCACAGACCACACAAACAATGCACCAATCGGTATCACCGACCCTGCTATCAGTAATACATGCCATGCTGGTGTACAATTCTCAACAACAATGAGAGCAAAACCTACCGTTAGATTATATGACCCATATGGTGGAGGTAGTAGCAGAGATGGAAACGTAGGAACAATTTACCCAATGCACAGTGGAAATCGACAGGGAACTGCGACAGCAGTCAATTCTATCAGAGATAGAGGAACCAAGGGATTCAATACTTTGGTTTTGAACAATGACCTTGGTAATTATACTCAGGGAGATAACTTGATTCATTTCCACTATACAGCAGATGCAGATTTCTTTGTTGGTTACAACATATAAATATAAGCGGAGATTAAGGAAACAAAATGGCACATAGTCATATTACAATTTCAGGTCTTGATGACCAATTCGTTTCAGTAATTAATGCTGATATTAATTATTACATCAACTCGACAACAGGAAGTGATGCGGTAGGTATTGCTGGTAGTTCGGATGCACCATTCAGAACACTGGGTAGAGCATTTGAAGTATTACGAGACAAGAAAATTGCAAAAACTGCAACAGTAACAATTAACATTGCTGATGTTGTAGATGTGGTTACAGCATATAATGAAAGCGAAATTGTAGTTGACCATCCCGATGGGGAGAGAATTAATGTCGTCGGTCAAACTCCAATTTCACTTACTGCAAGAAACTATAATTATTACCAAACCGCACCAAGTGTTTCTATGGGTGGTGCAAATGCCGCAATTGGTGGGTACATATTAGAAATTGGTGTGGACTCAACTGCAAACATTCAAACTGGTGACTTCGCTGTAATCAGAGAACAAAACTACACACCATCAGGCATTGTTCATACTACAGTCGCAGGAGAAACGGGTAACGGTCCTACTGCGTTTGAAACTGACTTTGGAGGTTCCGGTGACAACTACATGGCTACCGGAGAAAATGGTGTTAGTGGTGCAACTGCTCAGGGAGCATCCGTTTCTTTACGAAAACTTCTCGCAGTCGGCGCACACGAAATTCTTGCTACAGGTGGTTCTTCAACATTCCCGCACCTTGTAGTTCATATTAGACACAACAACCATATGTTAACAAGTGGATTTACACAAGCAGTTTCGTGTAACGAAGCGTTTGTTACACCACAGGGAATTCAATACTCAACATCATCACCAGCGACACCCGGCACTCCAATATCCAACTATGCGGGTCACTCGAAGAAAGCATCCAATACATTTGTGACTGCATCTTCCGCACCCGGAGGTTTCACAGGTTCACTTCCATTCCTCGGTGGAAATGGAATGACTGCGTGTGGTAACATTTATGAAAAACTAATGACTACTGCCGCTGCCCAGCGACATACGAATATCGGAACAGTACAGGTCTACAGAACAAGACTTAACTTTGATAATTCAAACGGCATCAATGTTAAAAATGGCGGTAAACTAGGAAAACTTTCAAATGTCGTTCTTTGTGGTAGAGGTCACAGATTAGACGGCGGGACATACGAATTTACAGATGGTGTGACCGGAAACGGCATCTCTGTTTCTGACAATGCAATGTGTGTTCTTGAAAATGTTTCAATTTGTGGTTTCCAGAATGGACTGTATGTTGACCAATCGATGGTATATGGAACTGGTGTAGTATCTTCCGCAAACTATTACGGACTATATTCAGAAAACCAAGGTTCAATTTCAGCAGACTATTGTATGTTCACTGGTAACTCATACGGTGTATATGCAAAAGCAAGTAACATTGATTCTAACTACAACCTTTTCAGTGCAAACTGGCAAGACGGTTTCAATATCAAAGACACCTCAAAGGCAAAATTAAACCGCTCAATCTCAGCATTCAATGGTGGATATGGATATTCTGTAAAGGATAATTCAAATCTTGACATGATGGGAAGCGCCACTGTTTATCAAGCAAAAACCGGAACTAATACCACCGCAACCGATGGTACTACATCAGATTTCAATGATGCGGCTGGTGTGCTAGGAACAGAATCAACTAGATTCCTTTCTCGCTTTGGTAAGTCCAGAAGAGATGGTTGTATCTCTTTCCGAAATGCAGACGCAGGAATCTACGTTGCAAACAACTCTGGTGTACACGCAAACTCCAACAGAATTTCTTTCAATAGAAACGGTGGAGTAAAAATGTATAATGGAGGATTCTTGAATTCTCACTTCGGAAACTACTTCGAGAATGGTGCGACATTTAACACTGGAGTGGGTGGAGGAGTATTTAACGGAATCCACGCTAACCAAAACTGCAACATTGACCTGAGAGATGGTGGAGTTATTCACAACACCCAAGGTGTTGTCTTAGAGAAAAATAGTTCTGCAAACATAGTAGACTCAACCATCACAAAGAACACAGCAGTCCATCTTGTTATTCAAGAAAACAGTTCTGCTCATGTGACTGGGGGTACTTTTGCCACCGCTGGTTTAGTAGCAGGAGTGTCGATGGGTGGAGCAGTCATGAACATGGATTATCATTCTATGGCTAGATTCCAAGGAACAACTTCTGGAATTGGTGGCGGTACAATTGGATTTGCTTCTAACTGGTTCATCGATACTTATACAGAAGGACAAACTGGTGCCGTTGTCTTTGCCGATGGTTCTAACGCTTATGACGATTAATATGGAGTGATAGATGTACTTTAAACATAATGCAGATGACACTATAGAAATTAATGGTGTCAAGATTGACTATGAAACTTTTCTTCGAGTAGAACCTCAATATAAAAAAGACCAGAATACCCTCTGGATAAGTTATACTCCAGGCGACCATCATGCAATTCATACATTGGATGGTAATCAGTTGCCAGGACCTTTACCTTGGGAAAGTGGAGATAGGTATATTTCTAGGCTTGCAGATTTCAAAATAATGCAAAAAGAAATTGATGAGGAGAATGCAAAAGTAAAAAAAGAAGTTGCAACCGCTCCCAGAAAAAAGAATAAAAAAGAACAACCTAAGTTCCCCGATGAGTCTGAATTAATTATCGCTCTCTGGGAAATGATTGTCGAAGGTAAAGACGATACCGAAATAAATAAACTACAAGAACAAAGAGACTATGTGAAATCTTGGAGGAAAAAGAATGGTCACGGTTAATTTTGAAACTCTCTATCGAGCATATCCAGTTTTTATGGATTTACTCGAACAAAAACTGCCAGTTAATACTGCACTTAAAATCCGAAAACTGATTATGGACTTGAATGATTCATATAAAGAGATTACTAAAATACAAGATGCGGTTATCTCAATATATGCCCAAAAAGACTCTGATGATGTGTACCATATTCCAGAAGAGGTGGAAGGTGCGTATCTAGAAGAAATGCAAAACAGACTTCAAAAAGAAATCGATGTAGATTGGGAAGAAATTTCCACAGATGACCTCGGAAAACTTGCGAATCTAACAGTAAAGGAATTGGAAACGGTATCCTTTTTGTTTAATGACACAAAGCCGGCTGCTGTGTGATACCTTCTCTTATACATAATATGTAACGGAGGAGTAAAAAAATGGCTCAACCCACTAGCAGACAGACACTAAAAGACTTTGCACTCAGAAAATTAGGGTTTCCAGTAATAGACATCAACGTCGATGATTCTCAATTGGAAGACCGTCTAGATGATGCACTTCAATTTTATGGTTCTTTTCATAGCGATGGTTTTGAGAGAGTCTTCCTGACTCACCAAATTACCGAGTCCGACATAACAAACGAATACTTTGATATCTCGGCTATTGATAGCAATACCATTAGTGTGATTAAAGTTTTCCCCTACTCACAAAGTGTGGGTAGTTCTTCCCAATTTTTCGATGTCCGTTATCAATTAGCACTGAACGATTTTTACGGTTTGCGTAGTGGGGGGTCTTTACAGAATTATATAATCGCTCAGAACCACATTGCAATGATGCAACAGTTACTCGACCCAGAATTTAGTTTTAGATTTACTAGAACAAAGATGAAACTTCATCTTGATACAGACTGGTCTGATTTACAAGTAGGTGACTTCATGATGTTTGAGGCGTATGCTGTCATTGACCCAGAAGTCTACACAAAAATCTATAACGACAGATGGATGAAGCAATATATAACCGCTTCTTTCAAAAGACAGTGGGGTGCAAACCTCTCCAAGTTTACTGGTATTCAACTTCCGGGTGGTGTTGAGTTCAATGGTCAAGAAATCTTCAGTCAAGCAAACGAAGAAATGGAAAAACTAGAAGAGACTCTAAGAGAAACATACGAAGAACCACCCCAATTCATGGTAGGCTAAAATGGCAACTAATTCATTTTTCCATCACAAACCCGGTGAGCAAAATCTTGCCGAAGACCTCACCATTGAAGCAATCAAAATTCATGGTAAGGATGTGGTGTATCTACCCAGAACTGCGGTAAACATAGACCAACTATTCGGTGAGGATACTGTTTCAAAATTTGACGATGGTTATCCAGTCGAAATGTACATCGAAAGTATCGATGGATTTGGTGGTGATGGAGACTTTATTTCTAAGTTCGGTTTGGAGATTCGTGATACTGTGGATTTGGTAGTGTCGAAGAAACGCTTCACACAAGAGACTTCCCTAGTAAGACCCAAAGAAGGAGACTTGATTTTTCTGCCTCTTTCAAATGGTCTTTTTGAAATCAAATTTGTAGAACACGAAAACCCATTCTATCAAGCAGGAAAACTTTACACATATAAACTATCCTGCGAACTCTTCCAGTACAGTCAGGAAGACCTCGATACAGGATTCAGTGATATCGATAAGATTGAAACTGACCGGCAAGAATTTGCACTCGACTTGGTATTTTCAAGTTATAGTGGAACATTTAAAGTCGGAGAAACTGTTACCGCTTCAGGTTTCTCTGCGAAGGTTGCTAAGTGGACTTCTACCAACAAGACACTCAGAGTATCTGAAGTCACAGGAACTCTTGGTGGTGGTGTAACCGTCACTGGTGCAACTAGTAGTGCAACTGGTACATTCTCAAGTCAATCGACTAGCGACACAATCGTTCCCGGTATAACAACCGACCCATATGATGATTCGAATGACTTCCAGATTGAAGCAGATTCTATCTTTGACTTTACGGACACTGACCCATTCAGTGAAGGTGGTTACTAATGTTTGAATATTTTAGTAATAAATCAATTCGAAACCTAGTAGTTGCTTTTGGTTCTCTGTTCAACAACCTTCACATTCGAAGACAGAACAAAGCCGATGGAAGCACAGAATTTATGCGAGTACCTTTGGCTTATGGTTCGAAGGAAAAGTATCTTCGTCGATTAGAAGAGGGTGGTTCCATTACCAACGAAGATGGTCAAGTTGTTTCAATGACTCTTCCCAGAATGAGTTTTGAAATCAACAGCATCGATTATGATAATGCAAGAAAACGACAAACCATTGAAAAATTATTTGCAAGAAGTAAAGGTTCTCTTACCAGTTCTACTGATGATACGAAACTAAAATACACATACTCTGAAGTCCCATACGATATCAACTTTGATTTACATATCATGACCAAGTTCATGGATGATGGTCTTCAGATTATTGAACAGATTCTGCCATACTTTACCCCAGAATTTACGGTCACTATCAATCCAACTGACCTTCATACCAAGATAGATATTCCTATCGTACTTACCAACGTCACACAAGAAGAAGACTTCGAGGGTGACTTTGATTCAAGAAGAGCGTTGACATGGACTTTATCGTTTAACTGTAAGTCTTACGTTTATGGTAGAATTCGAGATAGCGAAGTCATTCGCAATATTATTGCAAAACTTATTGTTGCACAGGATTCTACTGTGTTGCAGGGTGTCAGTAGCGATACGCTTACTGGTGCAACTGCTCCAGACGGGGGAAGAACTTCGGGTGGAGGAAGTGCTGGTGTAAGTGGTGTTGTTCATTCTAGAATTGACATTGGTATTACAGGACCTTCTGGTGCAAGTTCGGATGCTTCCAACTACATACCAACTTTAGATGTACGAGTATTTGGAGGACAGACCTTCAATGTTCCATCTGGAAACTCTGGTTCTATTGATATATTTGGAGACATAATCTAGTGGAAGATAAAAAAAATATTGATGAAAAATTATGTGATGCTCTGGATATGTCCAACGAACCAACTGAAATAGTCAAAGAAGAATCAAAAGAAATAAAATCCATATCCACCCCACCCGACTTCGACCTCAAGCGAGACTACAATCTCGTTAGAAAAAATCTTAAAGATATTATCGATACGGGAAACACTGCGATTGATGGAATTTTAACTGTTGCGTCCGAGACAGAAAGTCCCCGTGCGTATGAAGTCGCGGCACAAATGATTAAAAATGTTGCCGATGTGAATAAAGACCTTATTGAAATGCACAACAAGATGAAGCAAATCAAAAAGGACAACGGCGACCAACGCGCCCAGAACATTACAAACAATAGCCTTTTTGTTGGTTCGACAAAAGAACTACAGAAAATGATTCAAGACCAGAACAAGCAGATTGTTGCAAATCAGGTCGAAGAAGAACATGAAATAATCGATGTAGAAAGTGAAGTTATAGATGGCGGAGAAGATTGAAAGTTATTTAGGGAATCCAAATCTCAAAGCGGCTGGTGTTGAAGTTGAATTCACAAAAGAGCAAGTCGCAGAGTATTTGAAATGCTCCCAAGACCCCGTTCACTTCATCAAGAACTTTGTAAAAATTGTCTCTCTTGATGAGGGACTTATTCCATTCGGTCTTTATGATTTTCAGGAAGACATCGTACAGCAAGTACACGATAACCGATTTGTTATCTGCAAACTCCCGCGACAGAGCGGCAAATCAACAACTGTTATTGCGTATCTTCTCCACTATGTTCTGTTCAACCCAGAAGTCAATGTTGCCATTCTTGCGAATAAGTTAGCGACCGCACGCGAACTTCTACACAGACTACAACTTGCATATGAACACCTACCATTCTGGCTTCAGCAGGGTGTTATTTCTTGGAACAAGGGAAGCATCGAATTAGAAAATGGGTCAAGAATCCTTGCATCTGCAACATCATCCAGTGCAGTCCGTGGTGGTTCGTTCAATATGATTTTCCTTGACGAATTTGCGTTCGTTCCTCATGAAGTGGCTGATGAGTTTTTCAGTTCGGTATATCCTACCATCACCTCCGGTCAATCGACAAAGGTTTTGATGGTGTCCACCCCACACGGAATGAACTTGTTTTATAAGTTCTGGCAAGATGCATCAAACAAAAGAAACTCATACGTTCCGATTGAAGTACACTGGTCACAGGTTCCGGGGAGAGATGAAAAGTGGAAAGAGCAGACAATTGCAAATACGTCCGAAGAACAGTTTCGGCAGGAATTTGAATGCGACTTCTTGGGTTCGGCAGGAACTCTCATCGACGCAGATAAACTAAGATGTCTTGCTTATGTTGACCCAGAACAATCAATGGATAACGGCTTTAAGATTTACCATGCACCAGAAAAAGACCACCTCTATGCAATCACGGTTGATGTGTCTAGGGGTGTTGGTCAGGACTTCCATGCGTTTAGCGTAATTGACATGACGACCGTACCATACAAAATATGTGCTACGTTTCGAAACAATGAAATGCCGCCGATGGTTTATCCCAGTGCAATTTATCCAGTAGCAAAACAATACAACGATGCGTTTATTTTGGTAGAGATTAATGATATCGGTGGTCAGGTGGCTGATATTCTCAAGAACGACTACGAATATCACAACGTATTGAGTAGTACCATTCGTGGTCGAAAGGGTCAGGTACTTGGAGAGGGGTTTGGTTCTGGAAATGTAATGCCGGGACTAAGGACTACTGATGCTGTAAAGAGATTAGGATGTTCAATTTTGAAATCTCTCATCATGGAAGACAAGATGATAATTCAAGACTTCCAGACAATCAAAGAACTCACGACCTTCATTGCAAAGAAGGGTTCATTTGAGGCTGAAAAGGGTCACCACGATGACCTTGTGATGACTCTTGTGATGTTTTGTTGGATGACAACCCAAGAATATTTCAAAGAATTACTTGAGGTTGATGTGAGAAGTGATTTGTACAGTGACAGAATTAAACAAATCGAAGAAGAAATGACTCCATTTGGATTTATAGATGATGGAATTCAGAATGAAACTTCATATCGGGATAATAGTGGTCAGATGTGGAACATAGAAGATAATGATGATTCTTGGACATTCTGAAAATTATAAATATCTGTAACCGAACATCTAAATTTCTACTGATTAAAACATCACTATTGGACAAAAAGGAGAGAATCAAATGGCATTTCAAGTAAGCCCAGGCGTCAATGTCACTGAAAAAGACCTCACAAACATCGTCCCATCTGTTGCAACTACCGTCGGCGGTTTCGCCGGGTACTTCAAATGGGGACCTGCTGAGGAAATCGTTCAGGTTGACAGCGAACGCAACTTAATTTCACTATTCGGTACACCCGACAACGTAAACGCAGATTATTGGTGGAGTGCCGCCAACTTCCTTGCATACGGAAACGACCTTCGAGTCGTTCGAAAACTTCCTACTTCCGCTGCTAACTCTTTCGTAAGAGGTACTGGTATGCGTGGAGACGATATTACACTACTCCACGGCGGAATCACTGGTGGTTTCCACGCCGCTGACGTAGGCGGTGCCACTTCTGGTCTTCAGATTAAAAACACCGACGATTATTACGACACTGTGGATGGTGGAACTAACCCCGCAGAAGGAGCAGGTGGTCTTTCAGACTCAATCTCAAGAGCAGATTCAGCAGACCAAGTATTCTTTGCCGCAAAGTATGCAGGTGACCTCGGAAACTCACTACTTGTTTCCATGTCAGATAAACGTGCCCATACAATAATGGAAGGTACGGGTGCTGGTGGTAGCGGTGTTACTGGACTCAAGGCTGCCCACGCCAGCGGTAATGGTGTATATGGTACAATTGGTATCTCACATGGTGGCTCTAGCGATAACCACGGTGAAGTCGCTGTAGGTGATATCATTCAACTCAGTGGTTCCGGTAAAGACTACACAGTCGTAGGATTCAGTGGTGGTACTGGTGGACTTAATAGTGTTCATACATCATCAGGATTTATCACAACCAAACAACATACATGTGAAACCGCATTGTATGATTCAATTCTCGTTACACCTGATATCGATTCCGCAGACCAGACAACTGGTCTAACTGCGACCATCAAGTGGGCATATGAAGGTTCATTCGACCGATTCCCAGATACATCAACTGATGCCGCTAAGTTTAACCTTGTTAACGACGAAGTTCAAATCGTAGTCGTTGACAGTGGTGGTAAGTGGTCGGGAACTCCCGGTACTATTCTTGAGAAATTCGAAGCATCCAAAGCAAGAGACGCTGTAAAGTTTGATGGTTCATCCAACTACTATGCAAACGTCATCAACAACCAGTCCAAGTATCTCTGGTGGGGTGACCACCCTGTTGACGCTATGCGTCAAATTGCAGGAGTATCCGGTGCCGCTGACGACAATGGTCGTATTTGGGGTGATGACCTCAAATCAATCGATGCGAATGACGGAACCCAGACAGGTCTAGGCGTTACCTTCGAATCACTTATCCGTAACTTCTACGGAATCATGGAAGGTGGAGCAGATTCGACGACTGGTGAAAACCTTAACTCAACAACTAACAACTCTGCTCTTTACACCAATGGTTACGACCTCTTCCAAGATGCCGAAACCGTAGATTGCTCGTTGCTCATCGGTGGACCTGCTCAAGAAACTCTTGCAGGTAAACTTGTTGACCTTGCTGAAGCAAGAAAGGACTGCGTTGCATTCCTTTCACCAAAACGAGGCGACTGTGTTGGTACAACTGCTCTTACCACTAAGGTAGATAACATTGTAGACTACTACAATAATACTCTCAATAAGAGTTCTTCCTACGGTGTGTTTGACAGTGGTTGGAAGTATCAGTACGATAACCATAACGATGTCTTCCGTTGGGTTCCCCTTAACGCTGACGTTGCTGGTCTTTGTGCTAGAACTGAGTTCAGCAATGACGCTTGGTTCTCACCCGCAGGTTACAACCGTGGTACAATCTCGAATGTTGTAAAACTTGCAGTCAACCCACGCAAAGCACACAGAGATAAGTTGTATAAGAACAACATTAACCCTGTTGTCTCCTTCCCCGGTGAAGGTACAATCCTCTTTGGTGACAAGACTATGCAGAGAAAGGCATCTGCCTTCGACCGCATCAACGTCCGTCGCCTCTTCATTGTCCTTGAGAAAGCAATTTCCACTGCCGCGAAGTTCTTCCTCTTCGAGTTCAATGACGAATTTACCCGTCAGCAGTTCAAGTCAACTGTTGAGCCGTTCCTACGAACTGTTCAGGGTAGACGAGGTATCACTGACTTCAGAGTCGTATGTGATGAAAGTAACAACCCAGGCGATGTAGTAGACCGTAACGAATTCGTTGCAGACATCTTCATCAAGCCTGCTCGTTCAATCAACTTCATCCAGTTGAACTTCGTTGCAGTCAGAACCGATGTTGCCTTCGAGGAGATTGCCGGAGTATAATAAAAAATGGTATAAAGGTGGGGCGCTTTCGGGCGCCTCACCTAAATACTATAGTAAAATACTTTTGCATATTAGGAAAACTAACAGGAGAGAACAATGAACATCACAAACTTTTTAGGTTCAGTATCAGAACGAGGTATTCAAAGACCAAACCTCTTCACCGTAGCCGGTGACATTGGCGACACAGCACTCAGAGAAACGGACTCGTTCTTTATTCGAGCCGCATCTCTTCCTTCAATGGAAATCGGTGAGATTGTCCTACCTTACAAGGGACGACAACTCAAGGTTCCCGGCGATAGAACATTCGGAGATTGGGACATCACTGTAATCAGTGACGAAAGCATGGACCTATACGATGCCTTCCAAACATGGCACGAAAAGATGGGTGCATCTACTGTATCAAACCTCGGTGATTCCACCAGTGCTGGTTCAGTATTCCAAAGCGGTTCCGGTTATCGAAACTGGAAGGTTGCAACACTAGATAGAAACGGCGCACAAACCAACCAATACGAAATCGTTGGTTGCTGGCCTAAGTCAGTTGGAGCAATCGAAGTTGGTGCAGACACTAATGACGCACTCGCAGAATTTACTGTCACACTTACTTACCAGTACTTCACCAACACAACTGATACTGCTAAGAACGCAATTCCAAGTTCGTAAATAGAAATTAAGGATTTTTAAATTATGGCGATTAAACTCTTTGGATTCACTCTAGGGAGAGGTGATTCTCAGGTCGGAATAGAAGGTAGTACCAACCGACCCGTATCCTTTGTCCCACCAAACCCAGAAGACGGCGCGTCTTACGTTGACGCCGCCGCCGGGTTTTTTGGGCAGTATATTGATTTCGATGGAAATCAGAAATCAGAAAAAGAACTCATTCGAAAGTATCGAGAGATGTCTCTTCATGCCGAAGTAGATACTGCTCTCGATGATATTGTAAATGAGTCCATCGTTCAGGATGATATCAAGAAAACTGTTCAGATTGATTTGGATAATATTGATTTATCCGATAACATCAAAACAAAGATATCAGAAGAATTTGACGAAACACTACGGCTGTTGAATTTCAATAATCGTGGATATGAAATTTTTCGTAAGTGGTACATCGACGGTAAACTCTACTATCACATGATAGTAGACCCTTCCAAAATAAAGAAGGGTGTTTTAGAACTAAGACCTATCGATGCGACCAAGATTCAAAAAGTAAAGACCATTAAAAAGAAAACTTTAGAAGACTCCGCAAATAGGGGTGCAAAAGTAATCGATAAGGTTGAAGAATATTTTGTGTATAACGAAAATGACAACCAACCACAAGATGCTGGCTTGAAAATTTCACCCGATGCAATTGCTTTTTGTCACTCGGGTCTTTTTGATTTAGAAAAGAAAAGAGTCTATGGATTCTTGCACAAAGCAGTTAAACCTTTAAATCAACTTCGGATGATTGAAGATGCGGTTGTTATCTATCGCATCTCCCGTGCGCCTGAAAGAAGAATCTTTTACATTGACGTAGGTTCTCTACCCAAGAATAAAGCAGAACAATATCTTCGTGATATCATGAATCGATATCGCAACAAACTCGTCTATGATGCAAACACAGGTGAACTCAAAGACGACAAGAGATTCCAGTCGATGCTTGAAGATTTTTGGTTACCCCGGCGAGAAGGTGGTAGAGGTACGGAAATCTCAACTCTCCCCGGTGGAGAAAATCTCGGAGAGATGGACGATGTTGAATACTTTAAGAAGAAACTATATCGTTCGTTAAATGTTCCAATCAGTAGACTGGAATCAGACAATGGTTTCAATATGGGTAAGTCTTCTGAAATTACCAGAGACGAACTCAAGTTCTTTAAGTTCATTGAACAACTCAGGACGAAGTTTTCCGAACTGTTCCTTTCAGTACTAGAAGCACAATTAGTACTCAAGGGAGTTATGAAAAAGGAAGACTGGCAGAAGATTAAACACGATATTCACTTTGACTATGCTAGAGATTCATACTTTACCGAAACAAAGAACAATGAAATTCTAACAGAGCGAATGAGTCTACTAGATAGTATGTCAGAACATATTGGCAAATACTATTCTGTTGAGTATATTCGAAAGAATGTTCTACATCAGACTGATGAAGAAATCAAGCAAATTGATAAGCAGATTCAGAAGGAACGAGAACAGGGAGACATCCCACAGGAAACGGAGAAATTCTATTGATGTCCAATGAAAAACTAAAACTAATAGAATCTCTGTTGCAGGAAGATTCTGCCGAATTCAAGAACTCCTTTCTTGCTTTAATCGAAGAACGTAAGTCTGAAATTAAAGATAACCGCAAGAGTGTTCTTGCCTCTTCTATTCTTGAAGCCCCGAAAGAGGACGAAGAAGATGAAGACAAAGAGTCTGATGTACATCAGGAACCAAAGAAAACTCCTGAACCAAAAACAGAAGCAAAACCAGAAAAATCAGAAGACGATGCTGAGATTGCACTAGACCCTTCACTCGAAAAAGAATTCTTCATGAAGGCTTTTGAAGAAGGCGGTAAACGTGTGACACTTAAAACTATGGGTACAGGTAAAACTGCACCTGTGGTTGTGTATGTCGATGAAAAAAGATGGGAAATGTTCCCCGGTCCTAAAGCGGCAGAAAAGGCTGTTAAGGAATATATCGGTACTATGGAAGTGAAAACAAAAAATGAAGTTGAAGTCAGTAAAGAAGAATACTTCTACGGCATCATCAACAGAGCATTGAGTGAACACAATTCTCAGTTTACTTCTGTTGAAGGTGAAAAGGTATATCTTCCAAGAGAACAAGCACAATTAATTGTTCGATTGCATGACTCTCTATCTGAAGAAAATCAATCAATTCTCCGCGATAGAGTCATTATAAATAAAGACAGCCTAAAAAGAGTAATCAAATTTGCAAAAAATGTAGGAGATAAATTATGAGTGATACAGAAGAAATCATCAAGTCAATGATGGATAAAAATCTAGATGCCGCACGCGACAAAACAAGAGCCGCATTATACACCAAGGCAACTGAATACATGGACACAAAACGAACAGAACTTGCTACTGATTTTGCAACAACAGACGTACCTGATGTTGACGCTGAAATGTCAGACGGAACGCCTGAAATCGATACTAATGTTGTAATAGATTCAGATGATGCTCATACCTTTGTTAATGTTGATAGTGAAGAAACAACGGAACCAACAACAGAAACAGAGGAGTAGTAAATGAAACTCATTACAGAAACTGTAGAAAATGTCAAATTCTTGACAGAAGATACCGAAGAAGGAAAGAAAAATTACTTCATCGAAGGTGTCTTTATGCAGGCTGAAACTGCGAACAAAAACGGTAGAGTCTACCCAGTCAAAACACTTCAAAAAGAAGTGAAGCGATACAACAAAGAATTCGTCAAGTCTGGTCGTGCAATGGGTGAACTTGGTCATCCAGAAGGACCACAACTAAACCTTGAACGAGTATCTCATATCATCAAAGAACTCAAAGAAGATGATAACAACATCGTCGGAAAAGCCAAGATTCTAGACACTCCTTATGGTTCAATCGTAAAGAACCTAATCGACGAAGGTGCTAAACTCGGAGTCTCGTCTAGAGGAATGGGTTCTCTTAAGAAGAACGACGAAGGTATCAACGAAGTTCAGGATGACTTCATGCTTGCTGCCGTGGACATTGTTGCTGACCCCTCCGCTCCAAATGCCTTTGTAAATGGTATTATGGAAGGTAAGGAATGGGTCTGGAACAATGGTATTTTTGAGCCACAAGAACTCGAAGAATCCGTAAAAGAATTAACTAGAGCAGACAAAAGAATGCTAGAAGAAGCCAAGATTGCCATCTTCAGAAAATTCATGTCAAGGCTTTGAAATATATAAATAGAATAGTCACTAACTGCAATCAAGGAGAACTAACATGTCTGAAAAATTAGACCCAATCGCAGCCGCTAAGGCAGTTCTCATGTCTGAAGCATCCGACGAAGAGGCAATCGGCGGTAAAGATACCAAAGATGTCACAGGAAAAGGTGTTGAAGTCATGAAGCCAAAAGCGACTGACAACAAGAAGAATAAGAAGGAACTCGACGCCGAAGCATCTGATGCAGAAGCAGAAGTAGTCGATGACCCTAAAACACTCGCAGGTGCAAAGGAAGCCGAAAAGGTTGCCGTTGAATCTGTTGAGACTGAAGTAGACGATACCATTAAAGAACATATGGACGCTCTCTTTGGTGGAGAAGAAATCTCTGAAGACTTCCGCAACAAGGCAGAGGTCATCTTTAAGTCAGCAATCAGCGAAAGAGTAGAAGCAAAGGTTGCTTCCATTCAAGAAGAGTTTGATGCTAAACTTGAAACAGAGACACAGCAAATCGCAGAAGAACTCACCAATAAACTTGATGAGTATCTCAACTACGTCATTAAGGAATGGGCTGAAGAAAACGAAGTCGCAATTGAGCATGGACTCAAGAACGAAATCTCAGAATCCTTCATCACAGACCTTCGTGGACTGTTCGAGAAGCATGACATCTCTGTACCTGAAGGTCAGTACGATGCACTCGAAGAAGCAAACACTAAGGTTGCCGCTCTCGAAGAGAAACTCAACGAGCAACTTGAAAAGAATTCAAAACTAGTTTCAGATTCAGAGAAACTAGAAAGAGATAAGATTTTCGCAGAGTCATGTGAAGGTCTAGTAGATACCGACCGAGAAAAACTACAGAGTCTTGCAGAAGGTCTTGAGTTTGATAGCACTGAGCAGTACGCTGAGAAACTTGCTATTCTCAAGGAGTCTTACTTTGCAGAAGAGACTGTAGTTTCAGAAGAAACTGTCGAAGAGGCAAAAGACCTTAACGAAGCAGTCACTCCTGTCAAGACTGGTACGGTAATGGATAGATACGCATCTTCCTTATCTCGACTTCAATCACGACCACGAATTTCAACCCAAATTACTAAGTAATCAAACTACTAGTTTTTATAAATACTTTAACTAAACTCATCAAGGTTTTAAAAGGAGAACACAGCCATGTCAGACAATTTACTGACCGAACAACTTCAGAAGAAGTGGCAACCAGTTCTTGAGCATCCTGAGATGCCTGAAATTAAGGACGAGTATCGCAAAGCAACAACTGCGGTTCTCCTTGAAAATCAGGAACAGGCGCTCAACGAAGCACACGCCAACGCAGTTGGTGGTGGTATGTCACCCCATATCGGCGGAGAAGGCAACATTGCCGGATTCGACCCGATTCTCATCTCGCTCGTCCGTCGAGCAATGCCTAACCTAATCGCTTACGATATCTGCGGTGTCCAGCCAATGACTGGTCCTACCGGACTTATCTTTGCGATGCGTGCTAAGTTTGCAAACAACGCAGGTACTGGTCTAGGTGGAGCCTCAACTCACGAAGCATTCTACAGCGAGCCAGGTAACTCTGGTGGTGGTTCAGGTGACCACCTTGCCGCTTCGACTAACCAAGTTGTACGCGGTGCAACACAAGGTACTTACCTCACAGATGACCCACTGGGTCTTGACACCACCAGCGGCGAAGGTGCCAACTACCTTGGTCTTTCCGGTGGTTATCAGGTAGGTTCTGGTCACAGCACTGCTGTTGCTGAAGGTCTTATCCCACAGAAGATGGGATTCAGTATCGAGCGTGTTGCTGTTGAAGCACACTCCCGTGCATTGCAAGCAGAGTACACTACTGAACTCGCACAAGACCTCAAGGCTGTTCACGGTCTTGACGCTGAAGCAGAACTCGCTAACATTCTTAGCACTGAGATTCTTGCTGAAATCAACCGCGAAGTTATTCGTAACATCAACATCACTGCTGTTCTTGGTGCATCGCAAGGTGACCTGGCAGTAGCAACCGCTGGTGGTACTGTTGACGGTCGTTCTGCAAGCGCCCCCGCCCCCTTCAATCGTGGTGTCTATGACCTTATGCACGACTCCGATGGTCGTTGGAGTGCTGAACGCTTCCGTGGACTTCAGTTCCAGATTGAGCGTGAATGCAACGAAATCGCCAAGCAGACTCGTAGAGGTAAGGGTAACATCGTCATCTGTTCCTCAGATGTCGCTTCTGCTCTCTCCATGAGTGGTATTCTTGACCACGCACCTGCATTCGGTAACCTCGAAGTAGATGACACTGGTAACACCTTCGTTGGTGTTCTCAACGGTCGTATCAAGGTCTATGTAGACCCATACGCCGGTGCCAACTACGTCACCGTTGGTTACCGTGGTTCATCGCAGTATGACGCTGGTGTGTTCTACTGCCCATATGTACCACTACAGATGGCAAGAGCAGTTGATAGCACTACCTATCAGCCCAAGATTGCTTTCAAGACTCGTTACGGTCTTGTTAACAACCCATTCGCTAAGGGTGCTAATACCCCCGGATTCACTAAGGGTGAAACACCACTCGAAGTTCGTGCGAATGAGTACTACAGAATCTTCCGAGTTGATAACCTACACGGTATGAACACAGGTGACGTTTGATTCTGATTGAAAAAGATTAAATTAGTCGGACTTAACCCGACGAGCCCCGAAGTTTCCGAAAGGACTTCGGGGTTCTTTTTTATACATACTATAGAGAGATATTCTTTTAGGAGAGATAAACATGGTGGCATCAGGCGGAAACTTTTCATTTGGAACTAGTAGTGGTGGTGGAGGAGGTAATCCAACACCAGCAACAGGTGGTAATTCTGGAAGACAAAACTCTACCACAGCCGCACCAGTGACCAACAACAAAATGAGTAAAGCACCCAGTACTGGATTTCAAAAGAAAAAGAAAAAAGGCGCTGATGGTGGAACACCCAAAGCACCCCAAACAGGAGCATAACAAATGGCAATGCAAAAGTCATCAAAAATATCAACTAGAAATGTAGTAAAACCCAAAGGTGGTTCTGGTAGCAACAACGCACCAACAACCGGCGGAAGAAGTTCTTCTGGGGAAACGATTAAAAAGAAAAAGGGTAAAGGTGGCGGTGGTATGAACCGAGCCGCACAAACTGGATAATAAATCATGTCCAAGAAAAAAGACGTTAATATTCAAAGTTACTTGCCGGGAGGTACTGGAGATTTTCTCACAGATGCTCCCGACAAGATTAACTTTGTACAACAACCTGCATTTAAGTTTATTCTTAACAGGACACCGAAACTATCTTTCATGTGTCAGAGAGTAAACTTACCCGGTATTGGTGTTGAAGAATTAACCTTTGCAACACAAAGAGGCTTTCAAGGAATTCCTATTGCGGGTGCGGCTCAATTAGATGATTTTGAAATATCATTTGCAGTTGAGGAAGACCTTACCAACTGGCGAGAAATCTATGATTGGATTCATAGTATCACAACAGTGAAGGATACCAAATCATACGAAACGATAAACAACCACTATTCTCAAGCGGAACTCATAATCTTGAATAGTGCAATGAAGCCAAACTACAGAGTTTCGTTTGAAAATATTTTCCCAAAAACACTATCCGGTATTGAATTTGATGCCACTGTTGGTACAATAGAGACTACGCAGGCAACTGCAACATTCGCCTATACATCATATGAGGTGGAAAAACTCGAATCCCCGTGAGGTAATTTTTTATGAAATTTGATGACATCCGCAAAATGGCAACTGCGGACATGAAGGTTGATGGAACTGAACTTGATATCGAAGCACTCAAGATTCCACAACTACACAACAAGTACTTGAACATATACCACGACGAAAGACTTCGACTGAAACAAATGCGTTCTCAGTTAAAGGAACTTATGCGTGATAAATGGGAATACTATAGTGGAAAGATGAGTGAAGAAGAACTATCCTCTCGGGGATGGGAACCTTTCCAATTGAAAGTACTGAAGTCCGACCTCGATAGATACATTGATGCAGACAAGTCCGTCATGGTAGAGAATGATAAAATCGCATACCAAGAAGAAAAGGTAGACTACTTACAGGCTGTTCTTAAATCAATAACATCCCGTGGTTGGGATATTAAAAATGCTATTGAGTGGAGAAAGTTTATAAATGGAATATGATTTTCAATCCGACCCAATGCATCCAATCTATTTGAAGTATGCATACGAGACTGCTCAAAATAAATCAACAGACCCCAGAACACAGAATGGGGCTGTTCTTGTTGACCATTCCCTTGGTTTGATTGCAAGTGACGCGAACAGATTTCCTGATAATGTAAATGACACTGAAGATAGATGGACTAATGAAAACAAATACCATTTCGTTGAACACGCCGAAAGAAACACAATATACAAGGCAATCCGTTCTGGTTATTCCCCGGAAAATTTAACACTATACTGTCCATTCTATGCCTGTTCTGATTGTGCAAGAGCAATCATTCAAACAGGAATCAAGCGTGTGGTGGGTCATAAAGAGTATATGGATTTAATGCCTGATAGATGGAAGACTAGTTGTAGTATTGGTCATACCATGATGCAGGAAGCAGGAGTTAGGTGTTTTTTCTGGTCGGGTAAAATAGGAGGAGTATCCATCCGAGTGGATGGTAATATATTTGAACCCTAAATAGTATATGGCAGACATTACTATAAAACAGTGCGACAGCGTGAATGTATCGGTTAGTTGTGAGAGAAGTCTCGCAAAAGAACTATCCGATTTTTTTACGTTCAAAGTACCGGGTTTTCAGTTTATGCCTGCATACAAAAACAAAATGTGGGATGGTACAATTAAACTATACAATATGTTTTCAGAACATTTGTATGCCGGACTTTTAGACTATGTAAAATTATTCTGCGAAGAGCGAGGATATAGTCTGGACATCGATGAAGCACTCAATCCTCAAAACATTGTGACCCCCGACCAAGTAAAGAAATTTATCAATGAACATCTTCAGCCTGTAGTAAACAAAGATAGAATTTATCCACACGACCATCAGATTGATGCGGTTACTCATGCAATAAACAAAAATAGATGCCTTCTTTTATCTCCGACTGGTTCCGGTAAGTCCTTAATGATTTACTCCCTTGTTCGTTACTATATGGATAAGATTCCATCGGATAAGAAAATTCTAATTATTGTTCCGACAACTTCACTCGTTACTCAGATGTACTCTGACTTTCAAGAGTATTCCACAGGTGATGTAAACTTCGATTCGAATCAGGAATGCCATACCGTCTTTGCAGGACAAGATAAAATAAACGACAGTAAAATTATCATAAGCACATGGCAGAGCATATACAAAATGCCTAAAAAGTACTTTGATAATTTCGGAGCAGTGTTTGGTGACGAGTGTCACTTGTTCAAAGCAAAGTCATTGACAACAATAATGACAAAACTAATTGACTGTCCGTATCGAATCGGAACTACAGGAACCCTAGATGGAACACAGACCCACAAATTGGTAATCGAAGGTCTGTTTGGTGTTGCGAAGAAAGTAGTGGATACCAAAAAATTAATGGATGAAGATTTACTTGCATCTCTTAGTATCGATTGTATTCTTCTAGACCACGAACAAGAAGACAGAAAAATCGTATCAAAGTTGAAATATTTTGATGAGTTAGAATGGATTGTAATGAACCAGAAACGCAATGATTTCATTGCAAATATGGCAAAAAACCTAAAAGGTAATACTCTGATACTCTTTCAACTCGTAGAGAAACATGGAAAACACCTAAATAAGTTGATGGAATCTGTTTGTTCAAATCATAAAGTTTTCTTTGTACATGGGGGAACCGCCGTTGAGGACAGAGAAGCAGTTCGTAAAATTACAGAAGAAAATGAAAATGCAATTATCGTTGCGTCTTATGGAACATTTTCGACAGGCATCTCAATACGCAGATTGCACAACATCATTTTTGCCAGTCCTTCAAAGTCTAGGGTGAGGGTTCTACAGTCAATCGGAAGACAGTTACGAAAATCGGAACACAAAGATATGGCTAGACTATATGATATTGGAGATGACCTGTCTTGGAAGAGCAGAAAAAATCATACGCTAAAGCACTTCATTGAAAGAATGAAACTCTACAACGCAGAACGATTTGATTATCGTTCAATTAAAATAAAACTCTAGGAGATACGATGAGTGGAAACAGATACAAATCATTTAGACTTCGCAACGGTGAGGAGATAGTAGGTGAAGTTGTTGGAGTTACTGGAACTTCAACAAAACTCTTTCGTCCTGTTCTTATAAAAACTGTAATTATGCCTGATATGGCGACAGGAACAGTCAAGGAGTTTGTTTTATTCAAAGAGTGGCTTCCTTCAATAGAGAATGAATTTACTTTACACAAAGATTATATAATGACTCAATATACTCCGAGTGCTAAAGTAATGAAATCGTACTTGGAATACCTCGAAAGACTCGACGTTGCACAAGACATAGCAAAAGAACTAATGAATGACCCAGATGCGTTGGAAGATTTCTTACGAACAAAAATCAATGAAGAACTCGGAGAAGATAGTTTGGAAGAAGAACCAAGCAATCCATCTACCCCTTCAGATGATGTACAAATGAATTTTGTTTTAAACCCCAGAATGTTTATGGAGTTTCTTCATCATGGAATCTTGAGCCTAAATGATGACGAAGATGGTGAGAACGGAATCGAAATTGACCCCGATGCGTTTATGGAAACGTATGAAGAAATGAAACAGCACGAAGAAGAGTCAAAAGAAAACCCCCCGCGTCGTGCAAAGAAGAAGCGAGGGGAGTGGGATTATGGAAACCAGTTTGATAACTGGGACCCTAAACCAGATTGAATGTCTTTAAGTACTTATCTATCTATACCCAACCAAGACACAGATATAGTAACCCAAAGGCTGTAGATGTCAATAGACAAAATTCGCAATTAACTTGATTTTTTTTAAATGTAGTGTATAGTATATACAAAGAAGGAGGTGTCCATGTGAGCAAGAAAAAAACACCAGCAAACCACTATGTGGATAACAGTAAATTTTTTGAAGAGATGTGTCTTTGGAAAGAAAAGGTTGTTGAAGCAAATGAAACAGGTGACCCTCGACCGCCTGTGAATGAATACATCGGAGAGTGTTTCATGAAAATTGCAGAACACCTTTCCCATAAGCCCAACTTTATCAATTATGATTATAGAGAAGAAATGGTCGGAGATGGCATAGAAAACTGCCTAATGTACGCACACAATTTCGACCCAGAAAAGTCAAAGAATCCATTTTCATATTTCACCCAGATGATATACTATGCGTTCTTGAGAAGAATCCAAAAAGAAAAGAAGCAGATGTATGTCAAGTATAAACTGGCAGAACAATCTGACCTCTATAGAAACTTTCCAAGATGGGAAGACCAAAGTGATAACTTAGCAAAGCAGTTTAATTTAACCGAAACTGACCTCGATAACTTCACTCCAAAGTCCAAAAAGAAAAAAAAGAAAGAGGATGGGAGTGAGGGTGCAACCCTTGATGATGTAATGGAATGATGTGAATGAAAATACCTATTATTAATGATACGCACTTCGGTGCTAGAAATGATTCCCCAGTCTTCATAGACTACTTTTTAGATTTTTTTGAACAAGACTTTTTTCCATACTGTAAAGAAAACAACATCACGGATGTAATTCATCTTGGTGATTTTCTTGACAGAAGAAAATATGTCAACTTCAATACTCTGAACCAAGTTAGAACTAGGTTCGTAGAACCTCTTTCTGCTCAGGGTATTCGTATGCATTGTATTCTCGGCAACCACGACACTTACTTTAAGAACACTAATGAAGTCAATTCTCTTCAAGAGATATTTGATGATAGGTTCGTGGTATACGATAAACCATCTCTCATAGAGTTTGATGGTGTTTCGTTCACTATGATTCCGTGGATAAACAAAGAGAACTATGAAGAGACTATGGACTTTATGAAAAAGAACTCTTCACCAATTCTATGCGGACACTTGGAGTTAAACGGCTATCAAGTTCTACAGGGAGTTATGTTTGAAAATGGAATGAGTGATGAGGCTTTAAGAAAGTACGAGATGGTTCTTTCTGGTCATTTCCATATGAAGCAACATAAGAACAATGTGCATTACTTAGGCACTCAGTATCAAATTACCTTTAGTGATTTGAATGTACCGAAAGGGTTTCATATATTCGATACTTCTGATAGAAGCCTTGAGTTCGTAGAGAACCCAAGAAAGATGTTCTACTCATTGGAATATGATGATGAGAAAAACACTTCAGAGGAAATACTAAGCGAAGACCTTTCAAAGTATGCCGGATGCTTCGTGAAAATTTTCGTCAATAACAAAAGTAAACCATTTACATTCGATAAGTTTCTTGATAAGATATACGCAGTCCAGCCTTCTAATGTCACTGTCGTTGAAGATGTTGATGATGAACTGGATGATGATGCTGTAGATTTAGCCAAGGGTACGTTAGAAATCATTTACGAAGAGATTGATTCAATCAAGGAAGTAGATGACCCCGCTCGGCTAAAGAAAATATTTCAAGAACTGTATATGGAAAGTTTATCACTGTGAATATTTTTGTATTGGACGAGATTCCACAAACCGCCGCTAGGGATATGTGCGATAAGCATGTCGTGAAAATGATTGTTGAGTCTGCACAAATGTTGTCTACTGCTCATCGCGTTCTCGATGGTGAAATGTATACTGAGTTGTCTGCAAACAATCGACGTATCAAACGCTGGAAATCTCCACATAATATGTTTGAAGAGATGCTATACAAAGCATCCTTTGTTGGACATCCTTGCACTAAGTGGGTAATGGAAAACAACAAAAACTACTACTGGTTGGTTGAACATGCATACGAACTATGCAAGGAATATACTCGTCGATATGGTAAAGTACACAAGAGTGAAGATATGATTTCTCTCATTCGGTTTCGTAAACCTGCGAACATTGCAATCGCAGATTCAATCACCCCCTTTGCACAAGCAATGCCTGATGAGTACAAGAATGAAGATGCGGTGAAAGCATACCGTGCATACTACCTCGGAGAGAAGACAGCCTTTGCAGAGTGGAACTATTCAGAAACTCCAAGTTGGTACGAGGAGGCGTTAGTTTGATTATATTTAAGAAGTTGAGTTGGAAAAACTTTCTCTCTACAGGAAACTATAAAACTACATTAGACCTGATACGACATGGAACTACATTGGTGTCAGGTGAAAATGGAGCAGGTAAGTCAACCATGTTAGATGCGTTGACTTATTCCCTATTCGGAAAGTCTTTTCGTGGTATCAATATTCCACAACTCGTTAACAGTATCAACGATAAAGACAGTGTTGTAGAGATTGAGTTTTCGATTGGTAAAGACGATTACAGAATTATCAGAGGTCAGAAGCCTAAGATATTTGAAATCTACAAGAACAAAAAATTGGTTGACCAAGACTCCAAAGCAAAGGACTACCAAAAGACCCTAGAAGAGAACATTCTCAAGATGTCATACAAAGCATTTTGCCAGATTGTTATTCTTGGTTCTTCTAATTATATTCCTTTCATGAGACTTTCCGCAAGTGACCGAAGAGCAATCGTAGAAAACCTTCTGGACATTGATATATTCTCTTCGATGAATACTGTGCTTAAATCTAAGGTTAGCGAAGTAAAAGAAAAAATCAAAGACCTAGACTACCAAGTCGATTTGATGAAGAACAAAATAGAGGCTCAGGAAAAATTTATACGAACAGTAGAGAGTAAATCTGACAAGACCATTGAGAAATACAATACTGAAATTAAAGAGTCTCGCCAGATGATTGGTGACTTGGATAATGAAATTGACAAGTTGCGTTCAAACATAACAGAACTAATGCAACAAACAACAGAGAAGTCTTCCTTAACCAACTCACTCCAGAAAATTCGCAATCTGAATAGTCAAATCGTTAACAAGGTAAAGGGACTTGAGGACGATATTTCGTTCTATGAAAATAATGACACATGTCCCACTTGCACACAACCCATTGATGAAAACTTCAAGTCCAGTATTGTTTCTAGTAAATCAGAAAAAAAGAAAGAGTGTGAGTCCGGTCTAGAGGAAATCAAAGAGCAATCCAATAATCTAGAAAAAACTATTCAGGGAATAGATGAGGTATTGTCTTCCATTCGAAAACTAGAGGATGACATTAAGGACAAGAAATCATCACAAAGGTCTGCTAGAAGTTACATGGAAAAAATGCAAGACGAAATTGAACTAGCACAAACCGAACGACAGTCGATTAACGAAGAGAGGTCAAAACTAAAAGACCTTGCTTTATCTGGTAAGGATTTGGTCGTGGAACGAATGGAAAGCGTTTCAGAAAAACAATACTACGACTATGCTAGTATTCTTCTGAAGGATGGTGGAATTAAGTCTAAGATAATCAAGCACTACTTACCAATCATGAACAAACTGATTAACAAGTATCTTGTTTCTATGGATTTCTTTTGTCAGTTCAATCTCGATGAAAGTTTTGATGAGACTATCAAGAGCCGACACCGAGACGAATTCACATATCAAAGTTTCAGTGAAGGAGAGCGACTCCGTATTGACCTGTCTCTTCTTCTGGCATGGAGAGAAATTTCCCGATTAAGAAACAGCACCAATTGTAATCTTTTGATTTTGGATGAGGTGTTTGACTCTAGTCTAGATGCAGTGGGTACAGAGGAGTTTCTTAAACTTCTGAATACATTCGGCAATAAATCAAACATCTTCGTAATCAGTCACAAGTCTGATTCGATGACAGATAAATTCCAGAACCATATTGTGCTTGAAAAGAAGAATAACTTCAGTAAAATAAAATGATGATAGAAACAAAAACACATTACGAAAAAAACGAATACTTTCTGAACTCTCCGGTGAACGTGTGCTTTGAGGAGTTACTTGAAATGACTCCAACGCAATTCGAAGATTGGGTTGTTGATATGCGTAAGACCGTTGTAGACATATGGGATACACATGGAATTCCTCCACGGAGAGGTAAGAACGAAGAAGGTATTGTTGCACAGTTCAATAAAATGTGTTCATATCCTATACATGAATTTACTCACACTGATGAATTGTCTGATGTTGAAGATGATGTGATTATCAACAAGAGTAGACTTGGTGCAGAAGCAGACCAATGGTTTCCAACGATGTACAAAACCAGAATCAACTACACAGAAAAGGATACTGGATATTCAATTTATGATTTGTTTGCTAGTGACAAATATAAAGAGAGAATGATGAAGGGTTGCTTCCGTCATTTTCGAAGAGACTCAATGTATATCCATGCTCTTACTTGCTTTAAAAATAAGAAGAAGCCTGCATTAATTGAATGTGGTGATGCCGCAGAGTATATTCGCACATTTCATGATTATAAAGAACGAATCTTTAAGGGTTATGATTTTATGCTCGAACAGGTTAAGGTTCGTGAAGGAATGAATACGGGATACTATCAAGTAGACCAGTCGGACATTCTACAACTGACGAAGGAACAAGTGGTATCCCTGAAGCACGATGGTTTATTGGAATACCGTCATTACTCTACCTTTGATATCGATGATATGCCGGATGACATGGTTTATAGTATTCGGTTATACAAGAAGGGTGAACGAATGTTTCCCAAGGGATTTCCTGCATTTAGAATTGGATATATTCAACCTGCGGTAAACTTCCCCCCAATGACTGCTAAATACTTGTATGAGCGATTCACAGAAGATGTCAAAGACCAAGAAAGAATTGTCATCTACGACCCGTCTTCGGGATGGGGTGGTCGCATACTTGGTGCTATGTCCTGCCGCGATGATAGGAACATTCATTATGTTGGCACTGACCCCAATACTGATAACCACCATAGTGTTGATGGCGGCTCTCGTTACGCTGATTTGGCTAACTTTTATAACACCAAAACTTATCGCGGAAATCCTTTCTTTTCCGAAACAAACAGTTACGAGATATTTAAGGAAGGCTCAGAAGAAATACAACACCACCCAGACTTCCAAAAGTACAGAGGAGAACTCGACCTCGTATTCACTTCACCACCTTATTTCAATAGAGAGGCGTATAGCGAGGACGAAACTCAATCATTCAAAAAGTACGGAACCTCATACGAATCGTGGAGAGATGGATTCTTAAAACCAACACTGGAAACATGCTACAACTGGCTTAAAGATGATAGGTACATGCTCTGGAATATTGCTGACATAAAAATTGGTAAAAACTACCTTCCTCTAGAACAAGATTCTATAAATATACTAGAGGAGTTAGGAATGAAAT
>UEXM01000815.1_pt1 | contig 30500 bp, 55 predicted proteins | sample 1796661 | NCBI WGS metagenome assembly UEXM01 (sample SAMEA4772469, study PRJEB27181) | metagenome
CTCCACCTTTAGAATTTGCAGAGTTATTCAATATGTGTAATAAATTAGGGGTGGTTAAGTTTATTGATAAGAAACCAGAGGGTAGTCATTGGGAAAATTTAAAGATACAATATCTAAAAGATAATCCAGATGTAGTTATCTTTGAAGGAGCAATGCCAAAATGAGGTTAAAAGAAAACACAGCTGTAAGCACAGATCTTAAAACAATTTTAGGTATCGTTACAGGTGTTGCTGTTGGAGTATGGGCCTACTTCGGTATTGTTGAGCAGCTCAACAAGCACGACACGCGACTAGAACTTATGGAGTCTGATCTTGAAAAGAACACAGAGTTTAGAATAAAATGGCCACGGGGAGAAATGGGATCATTGCCCGCCGATTCTGAACAATTCATGATGATTGAGAATCTTTACACTACCACTGAAAAGATTAACAAACACATTGAGAACATGGCTTTAAACAAAGTGAATATTGAATTTTTAAGAAAACAAATGGATAAAGTTTTAGAAGATATTGAAGAACTAAAAGATAAAAATAGGGATATGTATTACAATGGCAACGGATCGAATAATAAAACAGGTAATTAATTATATTTCTGATATGCAGAAAAAAGCAAAACAAATGCGTTTTGTTAAAGACCTTAAAGAAGAAGTAGAGATTGGTGCGAATGGCACACAAAGATACAAAATTAAAGAAGGTAAAAACAAAGGTAAAGTATTATGATAGAGGCTGTTGTAGGATTATTAATGTTTGTATCAGGAGATATTAAAGAGGCACGTATACAAGAGTCGATGGGAACTTGTTTGAAGCACAAGCGCGAGGCGAAGAGACAGTACAGTAAAAATGTAAGGTATCAATGTTGGTCCGGTGAGGCTGAAATTGAATTAAATATTGATGGTTCAAAATCAATCAAAAAAATTCACATACAATAATGGAACCCATTTGTTATATATTTTTAATGCTTTGGTTGATGGGAGTTAGCAACTAATGGAGCCCTTTATTCCAATAAATACTATAATTGCTATTATACTTTTGGGTGTAGTTATTTGGTACGGTCTTAACGACAAATGAAAAAACCAAATAAAAAGCGCAATCCTGCTGCCCGTCAGTTAAGATATTTCAAGAAAAAAATATTTAAAAACAAAAAGAAATACGATAGGAAGCAGAATGAAAACAAATTTGTTAGTGCATAAACATTTGATAATTAGAGCAGAATCTCGCGAACCTTTAAAGTTTGAAGAGCACGCTGAGATATGGATGAGAAATTTTGTAGAAAGTATTAACATGAAAATATTAATGGGACCTTATTGTAAGTATTCTGATGTTCCAGGTAATAGAGGTTTAACAGTAGCCGCTATAATTGAGACATCTCATGTAGTTATGCACATCTGGGATGAGCCATTTCCGGCCCTAATTCAGCTAGATATTTACTCTTGCGGAGAGTTTGATGAACATGATATATGTAAACGTATTAGTGAAGATTTAAATTTAACAAAAATTGAGTACAAATATTTAAACAGAGAAACAGGACTAACTGATATTTCAAAAGGTGTACTAAACTATCCCAAAAAATGAAACTAACCGCCAACATAACTCTTGACGAGCTTACCAAAAGCCAGGTGGCTGAAAGGAAGGGGATAAACAATAACCCTAACCCAGCTCAAATAGAAAATTTAAAAGCATTAGCGGTAAATATATTACAACCGGTACGTTCTCATTTTGAAAAACCCCTAATTATATCCAGCGGATTCCGTTGTGCCCAGCTTTGTGTAGAAATTGGTAGTAGTGTAAACAGCCAACATGTGGCAGACGATAACGCAGCCGCAGCAGACTTTGAAATACCTGGTGTAGACAATAGAGAGTTAGCTCTTTACATCAAAAATGAGCTAACCTATGACCAACTCATCTTAGAATTTTACAAAGATAATGAACCTACATCCGGATGGATTCACTGTAGTTATTCAACTGATCAGAACAGGGGTCAATCCTTAAGAGCCCAGAGAATCGATGGTAAGGTAACTTACACACCCTGGTTGGAATGAAGAAAATAAAAATAGGTTATATTGATACAGTACACGGTCTATGTCCTCACTGTGATGAAGATACTTTATTAGTTGCAATCGTAACTGATATTTATAAATGTACAATGTGTGGTCAAGAAACAAAACAATATATTAATGGATCTATTAAATACTTAAAATTAGACGAGACAGATAGAGAATGGATCAAGAAACAAACAGATAACGATGGCTAAGAAAAAAGATTTTTTAAATAAAACTGTACACGAACCCATTCATCATACTACTTCGATTGGACGTAGACCTAGCCTACAAAAAATGAACAAACATAAACGTAGAACATTTAAATTATACCGGGGACAGGGGCGTTAATGTTTGAAAAAGTAACAATAATAACGTTGTTATATTTAACAACACTAGGAGATATTAAACAACAATCATTTGAAATTGTGTCGGGTGATAGCTGTGAGTCTTGGTATAATTCAAACGTAAAAGTTCATGAACGTAAACAACGTAAGATGTTTAGTAATCATGTTTATCATGAGTACAAAGGTAAACAAGTTATAGGTTATATATGTGGAGATGATCCACCTCAATAGTTTAGAATCATTCTAAACTGATTCTCCAGGTTTACATCTGAATTGTACGGTTATAGCACCTCTATTAACTTCGGCTTCTCCTAATTCTCTCATTAAACCCATAGCGTTAAGATAACCTGCGGTTGCACAGTCATAATGGCTTTTATACTCGCCTGCTGGCATTTCATTCATGCATGCTAATTGTATTGCAGAACATACCTGCATTATTAATAAAAATTTCACTTGACTCCTTTATGAGAAAGTTCTATATTATCCTAACTAAATAACAGAAGGATATACTAAAATGACGGACATTACAAAATATAAATCTGTGGCACTATCACATAGTAGCGCTCAGACTTTAGATAAGATCAGGCGAATCATTTTGCCTGGAGCTATAGTATCAAGAGCTAAAACTCTAGATATGTTAATTAATGAGAAAGCAAAGAAGTTAAATGGCAAGCTCAAAGCTAAGTAAATTCGTAGTAGCTGTTGATAATACAAACATCAATAGTGAAGAAGCAAAGCTGTGGACAAGTGTAGTTTCTATGGCTGCCTTTGATGCTGTTAAGAAAACAGAATACGATGTGTATGCAAATAGAGAAATACAAGAAGCAAGAAACTGGTTTAGAAATAAAAGCTGGGACTTTCACTATGTATGTAATCTAGCAGGAATGAATCCTGATTATGTACACTTTAAAATGATGAGACAAATAAATAAAATAGAGAAAGGAATGAAACAATGGAGCAAAAGACCTGCCCTAGGTGCTTCGGCAACGGCTACATAAGAATACCCAATGAGGCAGTTGGTGTACCTAAACAAGTAGTTGCACAATGCACTATGTGTAAGAGTCAAGGTGAAGTAGAACTTGATGAAGAGTCTTACAACGGTGGAAAAGCGTATGCTGCATTTTTACAAACATTCTTTAAAGGAAGGAAACAATGAAAATAATAGCAATAATAATCGTAGCATTAGCTATGACTTCATGCACAAAATACAAAATGCATTTTGGTAAAGCATGTACACCAGACAACAGAGAGTGGTCTTATGTTTGGTTTATGGAAAAAGATGGAACAGTTAACGTGAGTAAGGAGAACTGTGTAGTATGATGAGTCAAAAAGATGTAGAGGAATTTGCAGCTATGATTGCTCAAATGCAAGACGATAAAAGTTTTCATCCTAAATATAATAAGAAAGGGGATAAGACATTGCCAAATAAAAGAGGACCTAATGATCTCGAAGAACAGATACGTGTGTTAGAGTTTAGAAATGCTAAACTACATAACCATAACGAAAAGATAGAACGAGAAATATTAGAGTTAAGAAATAAAATAAAAAAGTTAGAAGCATTACAAACTAATCAATTTAGAAACAAAGGAGACATGTGACTATAACTAAAGACGATATGGCTAAATTTTGGGCACCTAATCCTAAGATGTTAGCCTACATAAAAGCTGTAGCTGCTAAAGATAAAAAGATACTGGAACTAGGACCAGGAAAACAACCCATTGATTTTGCTACAGATTTCTGTGGTAGAGGAGATCACGAAGAAAAAGATTTTAAAAATTATAAAACTTGTGATTTTAATCATGACAAACTTCCATACGAAGACAATGAGTTTGATTTTGTTTATGCAAGACATGTTGTTGAGGATTTATATAACCCTTTTAATTTATTAAATGAGATGAGTCGTGTAGCTAAAAAAGGTTACATTGAAACACCATCACCACTGGCTGAGTGTAGTCAACTGTGTGATATAAATATTAAAGGTGAGTTACCAGGTTATAGAGGCTACTGTCATCACCGTTGGTTAGTTTGGAACAACGGAAAAGGTTTACAACTTATAGAAAAATTTCCTATGATTGATAGACTTAAGTATGACGATAAAGCTATAAACAATGTCTTACAAGATCCTATCTATTGGGGTACGTTTTATTTCTGGAAAGATAAAATAGAATACAACATGATTAAACATGGTATTGGTCAAGACTACTTAGTTAACAACCCAGATGATTATTTTAAGAAACTTACACGAGGTATGTTAGAAGGCGCTGGTTGTAGTGGACATTATAAAAAACTTATATCGGGAGAAACTAATGGCAAAGCATAGAGAAACAGAACACATTATAGATATACCAACGTTTCAAAAACATTGGATCTATGACAGGCCTTACGGTCATGATATTGTCATCGCTGCCGATACTGGTAAAACTATAATTAAATGTAGATGGACTGATAGAAAACGAGGCGATAACGGGAGGGTTAGTGCCAAGGGACAAGATTAAAAAAGCTATAGCTGACCAAAGATATGGTCAATCTGAGAAAGGTTTTGTAGGTAATAAATGGGTTCACTTATCAAAGCCTTCAGCCAGACGTAGACATAAGAATGGTAGAGAAATAAAAATTAGTCTGACTAAACAAACTTACTGGTTGGAATACTTAAACCATAAACAAATCATGAAAGACAAATACCCAGAGTCTGATGGTAAACTTTGTAGGTATTGTGAGAAGCCTTTTACTTTTAAAGAAGCTGTAACTAATCCTGGTAACAAGGGAGCTAAACGAAAGAGTAGAACTATTGAAACGAATTTGTCTATTGATAGACTTGATAATAATAAAGGATATGAAGAAGGCAATGTTATTTTCTGTTGTGCTGGATGTAACAACAGGAAGAATCAAGTACTCATCCAAGATTGTAAGAACATATTAAGAGTGTATAATGATCGTTTTGACAATCATCAAACTTATGAAATGGAGGATAAACAAATGACTAAGAAAAAACCTAAATTAAGATTTACTACTTATGATGGCGGAAATGACGAAATTCATTGCCCAATTTGCGGAATGGAGAACACGCATATAACTGATGTTGAAGTGTATGCTAGACATGAAGATATGAAGGGATGTAAAACGATTAATGCTTGTGGTTACTCAGGTAACCTATCAACTAGAACTACTGACAATTCTAAAAACCCGTCGTGTCGTAGACACGCTATTGTTTTAAAAGGACACTGTGAAAATGGTTGTTATTTTGATATATCTTTTGCGCAGCATAAAGGTCGTACGGAGGTAAATACTGAATTAACTAAACAAAAAAATCTTAGTAGTAATCAATATGAATACATTAAAGGTATAAGAGAATGGGAGGAGAAAACAAGACATTGAAGTGGAATAAACTTTATACTTACCCGAAGTCTACACGTGAATTGATTAAAGGATCAAGGCACTATGATATTGATGGTAACGAAAAATTACCAAGTGTTACGACGATATTGTCTGCGACTCAATCTGCCGAGAAGCGTGAGTCATTAGCCAATTGGCGTAAACGAGAAGGCGAGGAGAAAGCACAAAGGATCATGGACCAAGCGGCAGCTAGAGGAACAGCTATGCACAAGATCTTAGAAGGATATGTAGAAGGCAAGAATGTTGTGGATATGACGCCCGTAGGCGAACAAGCAACACCCATGGCCAAGAAAATCATAGAAGATGGCCTGAATAACAGACTCGATGAAATCTGGGGCTCTGAGGTGACTGTTCATTATCCAGGGTTATATGCTGGAGCTACAGACTTAGTTGGAATCTATGAAAAGAAACCAAGCATCATGGACTTCAAACAATCTAACAAGCCAAAGAGAGTAGAATGGATTAGTGATTATTTTATGCAGCTAGGAGCATATGCCATGGCCCATAACTTTGTATATGGTACAAAAATAGAACAGGGAGTCATTCTAATGTGTACTCCAGACAACTATTTCCAGAAGTTTGTTGTAAATGGGCAACAGTTTGTTGCATTTCAGCATCAGTTTCTAGCAAGGGTTGATCAATATTATAGTCAAAACTCACCATAAGTACTTTTCACCACAAATTTTTAACTCTGAAAAATTTTTTTTGTAAATTGGTGAGTAAGTGAGTAAATCGTCTAGAAGTGTTGTGAGAGTAGACGAGTAGTTGCACAGAGGGGGTGAGACACAGCTGAGACAAGTGAGACAAAACTATGTTAAATACAACTAATAGATGGTATACACCCCTCGCGAGACAATTATTTGAATGTTTTGAAAAACTAATAAATGTTATAAAAAGTAGTTATGGTAAAAAGGAAGAAGAGCAAATACAAAAATGCGATCATTAATAATAAGCGTTATTATTTTTACAGTATTCGTTGGGTCGACATCACAGCTGATGGCGGACACGCCACCGAAGAAGAGTTCGAAAAAATGGAGCCTGCTATCATTGTTACCCATGCCTACGTGTTTAAAAGAACAAATAAACTGGTGTACACCTTTGCGTCTTATGATGAAAAGGAAGCCGTCTTCTCAGACAGAAACGTCATCCCACCCGGTTGCATATTAAAAATGGAAAAGATTCTCTTATGAGTCTTTCTGAGATTTTGGTTTTGATAGCACTCGTTCTTTTAATTCTTTTTCATCGACACCCTCAAGAATCGGAGAGTAATCATCTATTATTCTCTTCATACGACTCTCAAGTTCTTCAGTTGTTAAATCCTCTAGCTTACCAGTTCTAATTATTTTCTGTTCAATATATAATCCTGCTGCTTTTCCACGTGCAACTTCTGCATTTACAGCTGCGGACCAGGCACCTTTTTTAAGAGCTTCAGCTCTAATCTGGCCTAACTCTGATATATGTTTTTCATAAGTTACTTCATATTTCTTCTGCCATTCTTCTCTTAACTCACCTATGTATTTAACTACGAGTGGATATAATTTTGGATTCTGTAATTGAGATGCATATTGTCTTGCTCCTTCTTTGGCAAAGCCTGCATCAACAGCACATTGTGTTGCTGTTTTTCTGCCTTCATTCGTTACTAATTCGTAAGCGAATTTCATTTGCATTTCTGTAAGTTTCTTTGGTAGTCCCATTGACAAATACATATACATTGTTTATAAAAATGTCAATGTTAAGCGGAAAGGTATTAAGACAAGTATTAGATAAAATGTTGAAGTCTCCTGCAGCTCAGGAAGCTAGGGTGCAAGTAATATTACCTGATGGTAAATATTATGACATTACTGGTGTACAATTGATGGAAAATAAATTATTAGGTGTGAGAGAAACACATCGAATAGCACTTACAATCAAGCCAGAGACGTGGAATATGGGGAAGGTTATTAAGAAGCTGTAAAGGTGAAACCCGAGCAAAAACTTTGGCATGAAATTAAGTTATACAACAAGAAAAATAATTGTAATTTGTCGTTCACAAGGCTTGAAAACCTTAGTAATCTTGGTACTCCTGACTTGTTGGTCTACAGTCCTAGCGGCAACTTTAAAACACTTGAATTAAAATATACAAAGCATAACAAAATACGCTTCTCCCCACATCAAATATCGTTTCATATTAAACATCCGAAGAACTCTTTTATCTTAGTTAAAGGGGGTAATCCTTTAACCTATAAACTTTATGAGGGAAGGTTTATCAAGGAGCTTGTGACTTATGGCTTGAGCCTTGATGCTTGTGCCTCTGACCTTGGAGCTTGCTGCTTGCGCCTTAGAGCTTGAGCCTTTATTCTTGGAGCTTGCGCCTGCCGCTTGTGGCTTGTGACTGGATACCCGTTATCCCTGCACCATTGCTCATGGACTAAATCGATTTGAGTTTGAATAAGCCGGCTAGTGCTGGCCATAGGCTACATTCTTAACTTCAGGATTCCAGCAACGTCTACAGCTGCCACAGTGGCCCAGATCTAAATCTTTTTTCTTTTCTTTGGTCATAGTATCAAACGCTTCTAATGTGTGAACAGTTCCAGTCTTATCAGTTCTAAATGCAGGGCAATTTTCATTGTTGTGTGAGCTGGTGACTGTTGAAGTCGTGGGCCAGCTCTCTGGCGCTTCCTGGTCGACCATCGTCGCGGAAAACCGGATAACTAAATTATCCGGTTTAATCGGGAGGAATCTTTTAACCCACGCTTCACGCGTTGGAATCCAGTGTTTAACTGTTGGCGTAGATTTACAAACAGCAAAAATTTTCATTAGGTGTTCTTCGTCTTGTACATCTCCTGAATCATGCCATCTAAAATATTTTGATTTCTTTGAATTAATAATTAAGCTCATTGCGCCGACCCATAGCGGGGATCTTATGGCCCTTAATCTTTTATATTGCGCAGCTTGCACAACTTTAAAAACATAACAGCCCTTGAGAGCGTAGCAGCCATCGCAGACGCTGCCTTTTACTTTGGCAAGCTTCGAACCTGTTTTACATTCTTTGGCAGGTAAACCGTAAGCCCATCCTGGCATTTTGCTCGGCTTTGATAATGATCCCGTAATTTCTAACGCTTCTTTTACTTTCATAACTCCTCTCTTATCCTATAGCTTGAGCCTTGTCAAGCTTGTTGCTTGTTGCTTTGGCCAAGCCTATCTCTAGTTAAAGACTTAGACTCAATCGGAGGTCTCCTCCATCGTCGTTCTACACTTGACCCCAGGTCCATCAGGGACAAGTAAACCTTGCTCACCTCCCTAATGGACCAGGGCTCAAGGGCGGGGCAAATTAATAACCGGTGTTTCCCCGCCATTGGCTTCCTAGTTTAGAATAATTCTAAACTAGAAATTTGTTAATTCGCACTCATTAAACCAGTCGTTGCTTTCATGCTCGCAATCAATACAATACTTGTTTGAATTGACCGCCCATTCATCTGGTTTAGGAGTACAACCGCAATGCTTACAAGTGAAATTAAATTCAAGTTGTTTCATTGCTCTCAAGCTCCTTTATTCTTTGTTCTAGTTTAAGAACCCTAGTAGCTAACAAATTCAAATTATCTGTATTTGTTGAAACTACTTTGCCCAGTTTTAAAAGGTTCTCGGCGTTGGTTCCTATCATAGTCGCTAGGTCTTTTATCATTTTAAAAGCACTAGTCAGGTCATGATTTACTTTGTTTAACATATTTCCTCCGTTGTTCATAATTAGAATATAGGATATTCCTAGTTATATGTCAATTATTAAATGTGTTCATTTTGGGTCCTTGGTCCTTGACTTATTATTCTATATAGGATAATCTGGGACCAGATATATAAACAAACAATGGAGGAAATATGTCTAAAACTATGACTAAATATCAATTGGACCACTTCAAATATAAGGTGAGAAGAAATTTCGAACCTTTAATCAGGGAGCAGGAACTATTGGTAAAACAATACAAGACCGAGGCAACAAACAAGATAGTAGGCAAGCTAGCCAAAAAAATGGGAGCTGATAAAATCTTGGACCAATTAAAGAAGGCGGAGGCGCATTTAAAAAAAGCTCAAGATAGCGCTAAAACCTTTTTTAAGAAAAAGGCCTCAAAAGAAAAAAAGGACCTGAACAATTATAGGTTTAACCAAGACGAGAAGCTCACACTTTCAGATTGTGAAGAACAATTGAGAGACTGGGCGACTGAGTTAGTTGAAAGAGAAATAAGAAAAAGGCCCGAAGGTGAGAAGCTAAAACAATTGGAGCAATTGCAACAACACTCAATTGATACAGTTATGGAAGCGGGAACACCAGATGAGCTGATAAGAAAATTAGATACATCAACAAAGAAAATTGGCATTGCCTGGGTTGTTGATACATCTAAAGTTAAACAGATAGCGAGTTAATATGATTGAACTAATACATTTAATATTTGTTGAGAGCCCGATAGGGCTCTCAATCTTGCTACTTGGAATAGTGTTTATAGGCATTATGGGTTATAGAGCCGATATGCAAGACACATTTTCAAGACGATACGAGCAAGACGAAAAATGGCGCAAGGATAACTAACCAATAAAAAGCGGGGCAACCGCCCCGCTTTTTTTATATCCACACAAACCCAAAATGAACACATAGTGTATTGACATAACTAGGAAAATCCTATACACTAGGATGGTGGCTGGGGACGGCGGTGGTATATTAGCGTTCACGATTTGTTCCGAAGGGTGTCCATTTTGGGTCGAGCCAGGACAAAAGGAGAACGGCGCAAGAACAAAATGTAACTGTCCATTTTGGGTCGCGCCGGGTGAATTGGCTTGATTTAAATAAAGGAGTATCCTATAACAGTTATAACAACGGAGGAAACATGAACACAAATGACAGGATATCTAGATACTTCAAACACGAAGGCGGTCTAATGTTTGAGGATAATATAAAAATTCCGCTCGGCATTGTATGGAGAGCGGCGTTAGTTATGGGGCTACAAAACAGGGAGAAGTTTTGGTTAGATATAATCAGAATGACGAAGCAAGATAAAAGGTTCAAGGCTAAGAATGTATAAAACAATTCGACACCAATATTCAAAACGTAGATTTAGTAAAGTTCAGCGTGTAGGCATTTTCCCCAATGCCTACGCAATTAGAGACTACAAGACTAAGAAGCTTCATCACATTGAATATATATCGCGAGGCCGTTGGAAGTTTTACGGCAAGCACTTCAATAAACTTGCCGACATAAACTGGCGGCACGTATGTCAATAGAATAACTGTTCATAATGGGTCGGCGCCCTGCGGGCGCCCGGCTTATTCGGCCCTTCGGGCCGGGCATATCTCGGCCCCTTCGGGGCCTCGAGGGGTCCCAAACCGATCCAGGAATTAAAACCTTTTTTTTAACGTCAATCACCCTTTTTGCAAAAGGGGTCCCAATACTGTACAGTATAGTGTAAGTTTTAGAGATAGACGTCCCTAAAATACTTTTTAAGTTTATGAATATAGACCCAAAAAAATTGCAGAATTTTGAAAAGCTTCCGGCTGATGTAAGACGTGAGTTCAGTTTATTAATGAATCAGTGGGAGAATAAAAAATCGACTCAGAAAGTACAGTCAGATTTTATGTCTTTTGTAAAACACGTTTGGCCTGATTTTATTGAGGGAAAGCATCACAAAAAAATTGCGGAAAAATTTAACCGAATCGCATCTGGTAAAATTAAAAGAGTTATTATCAATATGCCACCAAGACATACAAAGTCTGAGTTTGCATCTTATCTATTACCTGCCTGGTTAGTGGGCCGTAATCCAAAATTAAAAATAATTCAATCAACACACAATACTGAATTAGCTGTAAGGTTTGGACGAAAGACCAAGAACCTAATGGACTCGCAAGAATACAAACAGGTTTTTGAAACAAGGCTCAAGGAAGATTCTCAAGCTGCAGGAAAATGGGAAACAGAACAAGGTGGTGAATACTATGCTGCCGGTGTTGGATCTGCAATTACTGGGAGGGGTGCTGATCTATTAATTATTGATGACCCACATTCTGAACAAGACGCATTAAACATGCAAGCATTAGAACGTGCGTACGAGTGGTATACTTCTGGACCTAGGCAACGTTTGCAGCCAGGTGGTACAATTGTTTTAGTTATGACTCGTTGGCATCAAAAAGATTTAACTGGACAATTAATCAAATCACAAAAAGAACCTAAAGCTGATCAATGGGAGTTAATAGAATTTCCTGCTATCATGCCATCAGGTAAACCATGCTGGCCAGAGTATTGGAAGCTAGAAGATTTACAAGCTGTTAAAGCAACATTACCTGGATCAAAATGGAATTCACAATACATGCAAAATCCAACTTCGGAAGAAGGAGCACTGATCAAAAGAGAATGGTGGCAAGATTGGGATGCAGATGATCTTCCAGCATTAAGACATGTTATACAATCTTATGATACTGCATTTATGAAAAAATCTTCTGCCGATTTTTCTGCAATTACAACCTGGGGCGTGTTTCAAAAAGATGAAGATTCAGGTCCTTGTTTAATGTTGATTGATGCATGGAAAGGTCGAGTCGAGTTTCCAGAACTAAAGCGTATCGCATTAGAACAATACGGATATTGGCAACCTGAAACAGTTATCGTAGAATCTAAAGCATCAGGGCTACCCCTAACTTATGAGTTGAGAAAGCAGGGAATACCTGTTATAAATTTCTCACCATCAAAGGGAAATGACAAGCATACTCGTGTCAACTCAGTTTCCCCATTGTTTGAAAGTGGTAAAATCTGGGCACCTACTCATATGGAGTTTGCTCAAGATGTTATCGAAGAGTGTGCTGCTTTCCCTTATGGTGATCACGATGACTTGGTCGATAGTATGACACAAGCTGTGATGAGGTTTAGACAAGGTGGTTTGATAGAGCATCCTGAAGATTACAAAGAGGATCAAGGACCACGAAAAGCAAAGAAGTTTTATTAATATGGAAAATAGTTACGAACAACTTATAGACGATTACAAAAACGGTATTTTAGTAGAAGCCGGAGAAAGTTTAACAGATTACATCAGTAGAATGGGTGGAGTAAATTATCCTGATAAAAAAGCTAATGGTGGAGTTATAACTGCATTAAGAATTGGTTTAGCTAACGGATCTTTAGATCCAGATGAATTAGCAGCTTTAAAAGAAGAAGTTAAACAAAACCCTACGATGGTTAATGAAATTACAGATATAGAATTTGGTGTTAATAAACCAGGTCCAGCTACAGATCAAGGACCTTATATAAAATTTGATAAGAAAAAAGAAGAGGAGGATATGCAAAAAGAATTAGAAGGCGAAAGTAAAATTGATTTAGGTTATACTAAACCATCTGGAGAAGAAAATGTCCCTTCGCAAAGAATTATAGATATGCAGATAAAAGCAATTGAGAGAATGATTGATGAGGGAGAAGATAACGTAGAAAAAATCATATTCACTACCGGAGCTAGACCAGGTCTAGTAGATCTTATAATAAAACGAAAAGCTCAAAGTAAAGCTAATGGCGGCGTAGCTGGAATATTGAAGGTATAATGAAATACCCTAAAACAAATCTGTTGCCTCCAAAATCAGGCCCTAATCCTCAAGGCTTGAATATATCCTATAATACTGTTAAAGAGGTAAAGGAGAAAATATATAATGGCGGACAACGTAGACAAATCATTACCAAACACAAGAAGCGAAGTTAAAATACCATCTCAAGAGGAGATTACAGAAAAAGTACAAGAGAAAGTTACTGAAGAAGTAACAGCTCCTGATGGTGTTGAAACGATTCAAAACGAAGATGGATCAGTAGATGTAAACTTTGATCCTAGAGCCGTTGCTCCTGAAGAAGGTGACGAGCACTATTCTAATTTAGCTGAGTTCCTTGGTGATGAGATTCTTGATCCATTAGGCACACAACTACAAACAAATTTTGAAGAGTATAAAGAATCTAGAAGAGACTGGGAAAGAACTTATACATCAGGATTAGATTTATTAGGATTTAAATACGAAGACAAAACAGAACCTTTTCAAAACGCTAGTGGTGCTACGCATCCAGTTTTAGCAGAAGCGGTTACACAATTTCAAGCTTTGGCTTATAAAGAATTACTCCCGGCCGAAGGACCAGTAAGAACAGCGGTCGTTGGAAAAGTTACTCCAGAAAAAACTCAACAAGCAGAGAGAGTCAAAGATTACATGAATTACGAACTTATGGAAAAGATGCCAGAGTACGAACCTGACTTTGATCAATTATTATTTTATTTACCTTTAGCGGGTTCAGCATTTAAGAAAACGTATTACGATGAATTAATGAATCGTGCAGTTTCTAAATTTGTACCGGCAGATGATCTGGTTGTTCCGTATACGGCTACCTCATTAGACGATGCGGAAGCAATCGTTCATGTTTTAAAAATGGACGAGAACACTTTGCGTAAACAACAAGTAGCAGGTTTCTATAGAGATATCGATTTAGGAACACCGACTGATAATGCTACAACAACTTCAGATCTTAAAGCTAAAGAACGAGAACTAGAAGGAATTAGAAAAACAGCACAAGAAAATGTTTTTACGCTTTTAGAAATACATACGGATTTAGATTTAGAAGGATACGAAGATAAAGATGTGGATGGTAACCCAACAGGGATTAAACTTCCGTACATTGTTACTTTAGAAGAAGCAACAAGATCTATTTTATCTATTAGAAGAAACTATGAAATTGGTGATCCTAATAAATCTAGAATAAAATATTTCACTCACTTTAAATTTTTACCTGGTCTTGGTTTCTATGGCCTAGGTTTAATTCACATGATTGGTGGACTATCAAGAACAGCAACACAAGCCTTACGACAACTATTAGACGCAGGAACTTTATCTAACTTACCTGCAGGGTTTAAACAAAGAGGAATTAGAATCAGAGATGATGCACAGTCAATTCAACCTGGAGAGTTTAGAGATGTAGATGCTCCTGGTGGAAATATAAAAGATTCATTTATGATGCTTCCATTTAAGGAACCATCACAAACTTTGTTACAGCTTATGGGCGTCGTAGTACAAGCAGGTCAAAGATTTGCTTCAATAGCAGACTTGCAAGTAGGAGAGGGTAATCAACAAGCAGCTGTGGGTACGACCGTAGCATTGCTAGAAAGAGGATCGAGAACAATGTCGGCGATCCATAAAAGATTATATGCTTCACTAAAAAGTGAATTTAGATTATTAGCTCGAGTCTATAAACTTTACCTCCCACCAGAATACCCCTATGATGTTGTGGGTGGTTCGCGAACAGTTAAACAAGCTGACTTTGATGACCGAGTTGATATACTGCCAGTTGCAGATCCAAATATATTTTCTCAAACACAGAGGATCTCTCTCGCACAAACGGAACTTCAGCTGGCAGTTTCCAATCCACAAGTCCATAACGTTTATCAAGCGTATAGAAATATGTATGAAGCGTTAGGTGTAAAAGATATTGATTTGTTATTAAAAAAACCACAACCGCCAATGCCAAAAGATCCTGCATTAGAACATATTGATGCAATGGCAGGTAAACCTTTTCAAGCTTTCCCTGGTCAAGATCATAGAGCTCACATTACGGCGCATTTAAATTTCTTAGCTACTAACTTAGTACAAAATTCACCGATGATGGTAGCAAGTATTGAGAAAAATATTATGGAACATATTTCATTAATGTCTCAAGAGCAGATTGAAATAGAATTTGCACAAGAATTACAAACAGTAGCTATGATGCAACAACAAATTCAGCAAAATCCGCAGCTTCAACCTCAGTTAATGAACATGATGCAAAAGATTGAGTCTAGAAAAGCTGTATTGATTGCTGAAATGATGGCAGAATTTAAAAAAGAAGACTCAGAAATTAATGGTGGCTTAGGTGCTGACCCATTAACTAAGTTAAAAGCAAGAGAATTAGACTTGAGAGCAGCCGAAAATCAAAGAAGAGCTGAAGATGATGAAGAAAGAATCAATCTTGATCGTATGAAAGCTATGATGAACCAGGCTAACTTCCAACAGAAGCTAGATCAGACGGAAGATTTAGCTGAATTAAGAGCTGCAACAAGTTTAACGAAGCAGGAAATGTCTACCGCAGGCAAAAAATTTGATTTCGGTAGAAATTTCCCTAAAAAGTAGGTATAAACTATTTAATAAGGAGAAAACTATGGTTAAAATAACTAAAGAGCTAGGAGTTGGTAAAGACGGCTACCAAACAGGTGGTGTTGAGTATAAAGAAGAGGTTGGGAAAGTAGCAGTAGACCCAAGATCTAAAATTATTACCAACCAAGACGATCCTGTGAACAAAATCAACGAAGGAAATACAGTTGATGTTCGAGGTAGAAGAAGAATGCTAGCTGATAAGAAAAAAACAGCAACTTGGTATTAGTTTATGTGGCTACAAGCGATTAAATTAGCCGCACAAGCTGGTTCTAAAATTTATGCTAACAGACAAAAAGCTAAAATGGCAATGTCTGAAGCACAATTATTGCATGCAGAAAAACAAGCTCGAGGTGAGGAAGCTTACCAAGGTAAATTGTTAGAAGCGAGACAATCAGATTGGAAGGACGAAGCCGTTCTTATAATATTGTCAACTCCGGTAGCGGTGTTGGCATGGGCAGTCGTATCAGACGACCCGACAGCGATGGACAAGGTCAAAATGTTTTTTGACATGTTCTCGCAATTACCGTCATGGTTTACAAATTTGTGGATCCTTGTCGTGGCGAGTATTTATGGTATCAAGGGAACACAAATTTTTAGAGGAGGTAAAAAATGAGACAAAACGGAGTAAGATCAAATGTTAGATTTATGAAATCTGGCGGAAGAGCCATGAAAGCTGGCGGAGGATCAATGTCGACTGCAAGAAAAGATATGAAATCTGGTTATTACCAAGATGACATGGGCATGAGAGGTGGTGCTATGTACAAAAAAGGTGGTAAAGTTGGCAAGAAGAAACAAGGTTACAACGCTAGAAAAGATGAATCTATTGCTATGAGAATCAAAAAGAAAAGAACTAAGAAGCAATTAAAAGCTTCTAGAGATGATTCTTATGGAAGATCTGGATCTAAAGCTAAAAAATCTGGAAAAATAAATAAATAGTGGCTAAACTTTGTCCCTCAGGAAAAGCTGCAGCAAAACGTAAGTTTAAGGTATACCCTTCGGCTTATGCAAATATTTGGGCATCTAAATACTGTAAGGGCAAAGTTGGTCGAACTAAAAAAGCAAACGGAGGATCTGCAATGGCTAAAAATGTACCAAGTAAATTTAAAGGCTTTAGTAAATTACCAGAAGGTGTACAAAACAAAATTTCTCCATCTCTAGCTAAAAAATATGAGAGTGGTGGAAGAGTTGTTGGTGGCGTAATGGGAAGAGGCCAAGGTAAAGTTATTAAGCATAAAAAAACACAAATAATTTAATGGCAAAAAAAGGTCTTAAAGAATGGTTAGACGAGAAGTGGGTAGATATAGGAGCACCGAAGAAAGACGGGAAATATCAACCTTGCGGTCGTCAGAAGGGAAGCAAGCGGAAGTATCCAAAATGCGTGCCACTTGCAAAAGCCACACGAATGTCAAGCTCGCAAAAGGCGAGTGCTGTCAAACGAAAAAGACAAGTATCTAATACTGGACCTAAACCAACTAACGTAAAAACATTTGCAAGATTCGGAGGACTAGTATGAGAATGCCAAATTCAAAATATATTGGTTCATACATGAAGAGTGATTTTCAAACTCCAAAAGGAACTCTTAACGCACAAAATTCAAGTTATAAAAAATACTATGCTGGAATGGTAGACGCACCAGGATTTAAAGATGGTGGTCGAGCAAAAATGCCAGCTAGAAATAAAAAAAACTTTAGACCTACAAAGTCTGGAGCAGGTATGACTCAAGCCGGGGTCATGGCCTACAGAAGAAAAAATCCGGGTTCTAAACTAAAAACAGCCGTGACGGGTAAAGTAAAACCAGGATCAAAAGCTGCAAATCGACGTAAGTCGTACTGTGCAAGAAGCGCAGGCCAAATGAAAAAATTTCCAAAGGCAGCAAAAGATCCTAATTCTAGACTACGTCAAGCTAGAAAAAGATGGAAATGCTAGAAGCACTTAAGAAACGATACGAAGCACAAATTGCTGAATCAATAGCAACTTTAAATATCTACACTAAAAGTTCTGTAGGAATAGGTGAACATCCTCAACATTTGAATGAAATGGACAAACTTCTACAAGTTATTGTGGATGCAGAAGAGAAAATAAAAATAATAGAAAGGTACGTTAAATAATGGAAGATCCAATAACAATAATAGATAAAATACAAAAGTATTTAAAGGAATCCTACCAAGGATTAGGTGACACTATGATAGGTGGTGGGGTTGACAATATGGAGAAATACAAGTACATGTTAGGACAGGCACATGCCTATTTAAAAATTTCACAGGAAATCTCTAACCTGCTAGAACCAAAGAAGGAGCAAAAAAATGAAGACGGAACAATTATCAGATTCAAACGCGATACCGAAAACTAAATTAGCGTTAGAAGAAAAATATCAAAAAGAAAACAAAGATATTGAAAAAAAAGAAAAAGAAGTTTTAGACAAAATTCAAAACAAAGAATCTACAAAATTACCTCAACCAACCGGTTGGAGAATATTAGTCTTACCTTTTAAAATGGCAGCCAAAACAAAAGGTGGATTATTCCTATCAGAAGAAACTATAGAAAGACAGCAAGTCGGATCAAACTGCGGACTCGTTTTAGAAATGGGACCACACTGTTATGACAAAGACAAATTTCCAGAAGGACCTTGGTGTAAAAAAGGTGACTGGATAGTTTTTGCAAGATATGCAGGAAGCAGAATCATGATCGACGGTGGGGAAGTTAGACTTTTAAACGACGATGAAGTTCTAGCTACCATCAAAAATCCAGAAGATATCGTCCATCAATATTAACATAGGAGATAACTATGCAAGACGTTGAAAAAAACGTTCCTATTGATACTTCAGGAAATGAAGTTGATGTAGATATAGAAGAAACAAAAGACGAAGCTGTTGTCGAACAAAAAGAAGAAACAGTTGAAAATCCAAATGTTCGTGAAGTTGTCAAAGAGGAAACAAAACCTGTTGAGACAAAAGAAGAACCCAAGGAAGAAGTAAAATCAGAAGAACCTAAAGCTGAAGAAGAAAAACCAAAAGACGAACTTGGTGAATACAGCGATGGTGTTAAAAAAAGAATTGCTAAACTTACGAAGAAGTGGAGAGAAGCGGAAAGACAAAAAGAAGCCGCTATCACTTACGCTCAAAAAGTTGAAGCAAACAGAAAAGCAGTAGAAGCAAAACTTGGAAAATTAGAACCAGGTTTTCTTGATGCCACTGAAAAAAGTATTACTGCAGGTTTAGATGCAGCGAAAGCCAAACTAGCAAAAGCTAGAGAAGCTAACGATGTAAATGCAGAGGCTGACGCAATGGCAGAAATATCTGAAGTAGGAGTTAGAAAAGCACAATGGTTAGAAGCTAAAGCAAAAGCTGAAGAGCAAACTAAAGCTAAACCAGAAACTAGACCAACTCTTGATCAAGTATTACAACCAAAACAACCTACGCAAGACCCAAGAGCGGAAGAATGGGCTTCTAGAAACGAGTGGTTTGGTAAAGATAGTGCTATGACATACACTGCATTTGATCTTCATAAGAAATTAACTGAAGATGAAGGGTTCGATCCTAATAGTAATGAATATTATGTGGAAATAGATAAGAGAATAAGACTTGAATTTCCTAATAAATTTGGTACAACAGAGGTTAAACCAACGGCCAAACCTACACAAATAGTAGCTGAAGCGAAGCGAAGTGTAAGACCTGGACGCAAGACTGTGAGACTCACGCCATCACAGCAAACAATCGCTAAAAAATTAGGTGTGCCACTCGAAGAGTATGCAAGACAATTAAGTCAAATCACGAAGGAGGTATAAGCATATGACAAAAGAAATAGAAAAAAGAACTTCCCGTGCGAGCCAAACTAGAGACAAGAGCTCTAAGAAAAAAGTTTGGACTCCACCATCAAATTTAGATGCACCACCAGCGCCTACTGGTTTTCAACATAGGTGGCTAAGAGCCGAAACCATGGGTTTCAACGATGCTAAGAACATTCAGGGCAGATTAAGATCTGGTTATGAATTAGTAAGAGCCGATGAATATCCTGACGGTGATTATCCAAGAGTTGAAGACGGCAAATACGCTGGAGTGATCGGAGTTGGTGGCTTGTTGCTGGCAAGAGTGCCTGTTGAGATCGCGCAACAAAGAAATGCTCACTATCAAAAGAAACATGAGCAAGTCGTTGAAGCAATGGATCACGATCTTAAAGGACAACAGCATAAGAGTATGCCTATCAATATCGATAGACAAACTCGTGTAAACTTCGGTGGTACAAAGAAAAGTTAATTTTTTAACGATTCCTAGACCAACGATTAACTAACAAACGGAGAAAAAAACATGGCAACTAACAAAGATGCTCCATTCGGAATGAGAGCAATTGGTAAAGTTGGTCAAAATAACGACAACCAAGGTCTATCAGAATATAATATCGCTGCTAGCGCCCCGGCAATTTTTCAGAACGATGCTGTAAAAGCAATCAACACTGCAACAATTGCACAAGCGGCTGCAGGTGATACTTTAATCGGTACACTTACTGGTGTGTTTTTTACCGACGCCAATACAAACAAGCCAACGTTCGCTAACCATTTGAAAGCTTCAAATACGGCAACGGACATTGTTGGTTTTATATCAGATGACCCGTATGAAAGATTTGAGATTCAGTCTAACGCTGCATTAGCGTTAACATCTGTTTTCTTAAATGCGGACATCGAAGTTACGGCTGGGACTACAGCAAACTTTCAGTCCAAGTCTGAACTAAACGCATCTACGGTTACTACAAGTACAGCTCAATTGAGAGTACTTGGTGTGACTAAAGACGCAGAAAACAATAACACTTCAAATGTGACTACGTACGCTACAAACGCAAACTTTGTTTGCAGCATTAACGAGCACTTCTTGAAGGGTACTGTAGGAGTATAAGGAGATAAACTATGGCAATAAGTAGAGGACAACTAGTTAAAGAACTAGAACCAGGTTTAAACGCCCTTTTCGGCCTGGAGTATAAACAATACGAAAACCAACATGCTGAGATCTATGCTACTGAAACTTCAGACAGAGCGTTTGAAGAAGAAGTAATGTTATCTGGCTTTGGACAAGCACAAACTAAACCAGAAGGTTCTGGTGTAGTGTTTGACAACGCACAAGAAACATACACGGCAAGATACACTATGGAAACTGTTGCGTTAGCGTTCGCGATTACTGAAGAAGCAATCGAGGACAACTTGTATGACAGACTTGCGTCTAGATATACAAAAGCGTTAGCAAGATCTATGGCTCAGACTAAACAAACAAAAGCGGTAACACCTCTTGTGAATGGATTTACTACATTCCAATCTGGTGACAGCACAGTTTTGTTTAGCAGATCTCACCCAACAATCGCTGGAAACGTTGCGAATACGTTAGCAGTACAAGCTGACCTTAACGAAACGTCATTAGAGCAGTCTTTAATAGACATCGCTGAAATGACTGACGAAAGAGGTTTATTGATTGCAGCAAAAGGATTAAAATTAATTATTCCTTCAGCTCTTCAATTCACAGCTGAGAGACTAATGGCTTCTCAAGGTAGAACAGCTACAGCTGATAATGATATCAATGCTATCAGATCTATGGGAATGGTTCCTCAAGGTTACAGAGTGAACAATTTCTTAACTGATCCTGATCAGTTCTTCATTATTACTGATGTACCAAATGGTATGAAGTACTTTGATAGATCACCTATCAAAACAGCTATGGAAGGTGACTTTGATACTGGAAACGTAAGATACAAAGCTAGAGAAAGATACGTATTTGGCGTATCTGACTATAGAGGTATCTACGGTTCTAACGGAGCGTAATAAATAAATTTAAAGGGGGCTGTTGAAGGCCCCCTTTTTATGATAGAAAGAAAGAACCCATGAAAAATTTCAGAGTACAAATCAGAGCATATGGCTATCATGCTGACTTTAATCTTGTGTCAGAAGATGAGGATAAAGCCTTTGAAGATGCACTAGTTGACAAGCTAGGACAAAATGATATAGTCTGGGAAAAAGACGGATTTACTAGTAAATCCAAATTGTGGTTAACCTATGAGGAGGTTATAAATGACACACGTTCAGAACCTTTACACGGAAAAAAGGAGTCTAGAACTGAAGTGGTCGCAGCACTATAATCAAGAGAAAAGATATACTCTTGATATGGTAAGGATTGATGACAAAATAAGACAAGTCATTAATCACATTAAGCAAGCTGAAGCTAAAGAAGCTCACTTGATTAATAAGATAGATGCTGCTCAACCCAACGTTTCTGTAGCTACGTAACATAAAAAACGCTACATCGCTGAAATCGCACTTTCTTATAAGGTTCTCTTGCACTCTATTAAAATCTGCTATATATCTAAATCACTATACATTAATAATAAAAAGTAAATATAGACGCGTATAGTCGACAACCCTAGAGGACTATATTTACATATTCTAGGAGGAATATAAAATGGCAAATACTACATTTTCGGGACCGGTAAGAGCGGGAACGATTTCAAACACAACAGGTACAGTACTTGGATCTAACATTGCGAATGTTGGACAAGTTGTAATGGCTCAATCAGTAAAAGTTGACATTATTGGTGCTTCACATTTAAATCAAGTTTGCGCAGTAGTTCCAGCAAATTCACAAATAGTAGACGTTATTCTTAACGTAACTACAGTGAATAATGATGGTGGTGCAGCAACTGTTTCAGTGGGAACCGTAGCGGATGGAGATGCATTTATAAATGGAGCTAATGTTAAAGCTTTAGCAACTACTCATGGTACTTTAGATACAGAAGCAACTAATGTTGGTGCAACTGACATACAAGTTCTTGCTGATTTTACAGGTGCTAATGGAGATGGTACAACTGGTGCAGCTACAGTTACTGTTATGTACTTACAAAATAATTCTGTTCAAGACGCAGCAGATCTATAATAATTAATTATCTTGGTGGGAAACTTCAGGACATTTATATGATTTTGATACCCACCGAGACCAAATATTAGGAGAAAAAATATGGTATTCGGATCAGATAACGAAGCAACACAACAAACGACTGAGACAGGAACAGTTCAGTCTGGAAGAACAAGAGTTTACGGATTGTATTATACTGGAACAGCGACTGCTGGAGACATCGTTTTAAAAGATGGAGGATCTGGTGGAAGTGCAAAAGTAACTCTTTCAAAAGCAGCTGTTGCGGAATCTAAAATGGTTGAGTTTCCAAGACCTGTTTTATTTAAAACAGATGTGTATGCAACTTTTACGACTGAACAAGTTACGTCTATTACTGTTTTTCATAGCGGCGGAAACCAAGATTAGGAGGCTGACTAATGGCCAACACGACTTCTGGAACTACAACGTTTGAAAAAACTTTTTATATCGATGAGATAGTTGAAGAGTGTTACAACAGACTTGGGCTGTTTGATATGAGCGGTTACAATTTAAAAACCGCAAGAAGATCTTTAAACATAATGTTTCAAGAGTGGGGTAATAGAGGACTTCATTATTGGGAAGTAGGAAATACAAATATTACTTTAGTTAATGGTCAAAACGAATATGCCATTTATCGTTCTACAGGTGACGGAAATTCTAACGGAGTTACTTCAACTTTAACAGCAGCCATAACTACAACTTCTCAAACCACTGGAATTACAATCGCTTCAAAAGATAGAATGCCTACAGAAGGAACAATTAATGTGGGTTCTGAAAATATAAGCTACACAGGATTTAATAGTTTAGAATTAACTGGAGTAACAAGGGGAGTTAACGGAACAACTGCAGCTACTCACTCCAACGGTGCTGCTATCACTAATTTTGTAAATGGTGCTTCTGATATTTTAGAAGCTTCTTTTAGAAATAGCTCTAATGTTGATTCACCTTTATCAAAAATAAATAGATCAGCTTATCAAGCTTTATCTAATAAATCGGCTACAGGTCAGCCATCACAATATTTTGTTCAAAGATTTATAGACAGAGTAACTATTCAATTATATTTAACACCCGGATCTTCAGAGAATGGTCAAGTTATTAATTTTAATTTTGAGAAAAGAATTCAAGATGCAGGTGTTTACACAAACGCAACTAATGTTCCATACAGATTTGTACCTTGTATGGTTGCCGGCTTAACTTATTACTTATCTATGAAATATAAAAAAGATGAAACACAAGCTTTAAAATTAATATACGAGGATGAATTGGCTAGAGCTTTAGCAGAAGACGGATCTCCATCAAGTACGTTTATATCTCCTAAAAGCTACTATCCTACAGCATAATTATGGGAAACACAGCACGAGGAAAATACGCAAAATTTATTTCAGACAGATCTGGATTAGAGTTTCCATACAGAGAAATGGTTAGAGAATGGAATGGTGCAAGAGTCCATACTTCTGAGTTTGAACCTAAGCAACCTCAATTAGAACCAACACCTTTTACAGCCGACCCTCAAGGTTTACAACATCCAAGACCTGCAAGAAAAGAACCACCTACAACTGATATTTTACCAGAAAATCCTTTTTCAACTAATGGCACAACAACAATAACAGTTAGTCAACCTTTTAGTGGATTAGTAAATAATGATCAGGTTAGATTTACAGGATTACCAAGACCCATTGGCGGTGTTCCAGTAGCCGCGTTTACTTTAAAAACTACTTTGGCTTCTGATTTAACAGCCACTGAAGTTGGATCTTTAACTTTAACTGATGCAACTTATTATCCAAATTCAGGATATTTAATGATTCAAAAAGTTATTGAACCTGGTATATTACCATCACCAAATGAAAATATAACTGTAGGTCAATTTCAAAATGAAGTTATTCAATATAGCTCAAAAGCAGGTAATGTTTTAAGTGGTTTAATAAGAGCATCTGCAGCGCCTTTTAGAGGCTTAACGTTAAATCCTACTATAGCTGGAGCTCACAGCTCTGGAGCTATTGTTTTTGGGTCTTATCCAATAACAATGATTGAAACAACGGTTAACCAAGCTGGACAACCACCACAAGTTACTGTAAAAAATAGTTATAGTTTTACAGTTAATTCAGCTGCAACATCAACAGAAACAGGAGGAGGATTTCAAAGTATTGTAAGTCCTTTAAATGATAGAGCATGACATATTTAGAATTAAAACAAAAAATTAGAGATTACACAGAAGTTAGTTCAACAGTGTTTACCGATACTATTATTCAAGGTTTTATTGAAGATGCTGAATTTAGAATTTTAAGAGATGTTGATTCGGATAATAACAGATTTTATGCAACAGCTAATTTAGTCGTTAATCAAAGATATGTTTTAGTTCCTCAAGATACCTTAGTTATTAGATCAGCTCAGATTGTTAAACCACCAAGTGGCAGCGAAGACAGAGGCTTTTTACAGTTTAGAGACACTAATTTTATGAGCGAATATAACCCTACAGATGCTACTGGAGAGCCAAAATACTATGGTTGGTGGGATGCCAACAATATTGTATTTGCTCCTGTTCCAGATCAAACTTATGAAATTCAGATAAATTATATCTTGAAACCCACTGGATTATCCGCTACAAATAGTACCTCATATTTAGGTACGAACTTTCCCAACGGACTTTTGTATGCATGCCTAGTCGAGGCTTACGGATTTTTAAAAGGCCCACAAGATCAGTTGACACTATACGAAAATAGGTATAAACAAGCTGTAGAGGCCTTCTCAATCGAAGCAATGGGAAGACGAAGACGAGATGAATATCAAGCTGGTGTTCCTCGTATAGGAAAACAATAAGGAGTTAAAATGGCAATTACACAAGCGGTAGCAAATAGTTTTAAACAACAACTATTAGAAGCAAAACAAAATTTTTTAACATCAGGATCTGGTGGAAATAGTTTCAAACTAGCTCTTTATTCCAGCTCAGCAACTTTAAATTCAGCAACAACTGTTTACGCTACTAACCCAGGCGGCGGAGCTAATACTGAAGTATCAAACTCAGGCTCTTATTCAGCTGGTGGGGGAGCTTTAGTAAACTCTGGAACTTCTATTTCAGCTGGTGTTGCAAGAACAACGTTTGCAAATTTATCTTTCACGTCTGCAACAATTACTGCAAGAGGTGCTTTAATTTATAACACATCACAGTCAAACGCTGCGGTTTGTGTTTTAGATTTTGGATCAGATAAAACGGCAACATCTGGAACGTTTACAATTCAATTCCCAGCAAACACATCAACTGCCAGTATCTTAAGGATATCAGGTTAATTAGGAGGTAGCCTCCTATGGCCGATAAAACATATACAGTCACTGTCGCAAGTGGAAGCTTGTATGGTGGTGGCACAGGTAATGTTTTCTATTTAGACGGAGTTCGAAATGCAACAGGACCCGGTGAAATTGATTGGGTTCAAGGAGCCACTTTAAGATTTGAACAAAGTGATTCTTCAAACAATAATCATCCATTATTATTTACCACAGACGCTAGTTCACCAAACTCTTACAGAATAAGTGCTGGGGTAAGTTATTATTTAGATGGAGCTTCAGACGTAGGATCTTATACTAATACCTCTTTATTTAATGCGGCTACAACAAGATATGTAGAAATTACTCCTGCTAACAATGTTGACTTTTTTTATTATTGTTATGTTCATGGTATTGGAATGGGAGGTCCAATAGATCTCGTACAAAATGCATGGGGAGCTTTAAATTGGTCACAAGGTGCTTGGCAGGATCAAGGAAATAGTGGAGCGACTTTAACCGGAATTGGAACAACGTTTAGTTTAGGTTCTGTAAGTGTAACGGCTATTGTGCAAGAGGGTTGGAGTAACAGAGAATGGGGTCAAGGTCTATGGGGAAATGACGCTGATAGTAGACCAATTCCAACAGGAGTTTCTGTATCTGCAAATTTAGGAAGCGTAAGTGTTACGACTGTAATAGCGGAAGGTTGGGGAAGATTAAATTGGAACGAATCAGCTTGGGGACAAGCAGGAACAACTTTATTAACAGGATTACCTCTATCAACATCTTTAGGATCTGTCTCAATTACAAACGAAGTAAACACTGGTTGGGGAAGAGAAGCCTGGGGAAATGAACCATGGAATGAAAATACTGCTGTACAAACTGTAGATGTAACTGGTATTCCAACAACAATAAATTTAGGATCAGTATCCACAACTGCAGAAGTAAACACTGGTTGGGGTAGAAAAGCTTGGAATGATCAAACTTGGGGCTCTCCAAACGAATCAGCACAAGTAACAGGTATTGGTTTATCAGCGAGTTTAGGATCTGTTTCAATAACAGCTGAAGTAAATTCAGGTTGGGGAAGAACTAATTGGGGTGAATTAGGTTGGGGTATTCCAGGGACTTTAATACCTGTAGGATTCTCAATGTCATTTTCTTTAGGCACAGTAACAGCAACCGCTGAAGTAAATGTGGGTTGGGGAAGAAAAGAATGGGGTCAAGGTTTATGGAATAACGATGGAGACAATTTAGTAGTACCTACAGGATTTGGTATGAATGTGGTTCAAGGTCTTCCTTCTATTGATACAGAAATTAACACTGGTTGGGGAAGATCTACGTGGGGTGCATTAGATTGGGGTGGATTCTCAGATTCTATAGTTGTAGGAGTTTCTGGAAATCCTATAACTGTGTCATTAAATAGTGTAGATTCTATACCAAATACTATTGCTACACCTACTGGAATTAATGCAACAATTAATTTAGGAACCCTTGACATTGACGCAGATGCGAATATAACAGTATCAGGAAATAGCTTGACAGCAGCCACAGGATCGCTTAATGCTATTATCTGGAACCAAGTTGATACAGGCACAGCACCCACTTGGAAAAATGTTGACACCGCTGCTTAATTTTAATAAAATACGAACAAATAAGGATTTAAAACTATGGCAAACAGTACATCAAGCTTTCTAAAACTTACCGTACAAGCGACTGGTGAAAACTCAGGTACGTGGGGTACAATTACAAACACAAATTTATTAATTCTTGAGCAAGCATCAGCTGGTTATGAAGCGGTAGCACTTAATGCTACAACAGGAGCAACTTTAGTTGCAACAAATGGTGCTGTTTCAAACGCTAAAAATATAGCGTTAGAATTAACAGGAACAATTACAGGAGCAGTAGATGTTATTGTTCCAGTAACAGAAAAATATTACATTATTAAAAACTCAACATCTGGAGCTCACGCAGTAACAGTTAAAGTATCAGGTCAAACTGGTGTAACTTGGGCTGCTGCTGATAAAGGAACTAAAGTTCTTTATGGTAACGGAACAGATATGGTTAACTCTAATTTAGAGAAATTATCATCTGACTACGCTCCTCAACTTTCAGCTAACTTAGACGCAAATGGTCAAAACATTTTAATCGATGGTGGAAATTTCATCGGAGACGAAAACGGTTTAGAGCAAATTAAATTTGTAACTACAGGATCAGCTGTAAATGAATTTTCAGTAACTAACGCTGCAGCAGGAAATGCTCCAGCTTTAGCAGCTACTGGTGGTGACACAAACATTGATATGACTTTAACTCCAAAAGGAATTGGTAGAGTTACATTAAATGGTGGTGGTAAAATTCAACAACTTGCAGAAAAAGTTACAACATCTGCAACAGCAGCCACTGGAACAATTAACTATGATGTTATTACACAAGCAGTTTTAAATTACACATCTGATGCAGCAGCAAACTTCACAGTAAACTTAAGAGGAGATGGATCTAATTCATTAAACTCTATTATGGATACAGGTGAATCTATTACTGTAGCATTTATTGTAAAACAAGGTGGTACACCATATTACAATAATGCTTTTCAAATTGATGGATCTTCTGTAACTCCAGAATGGCAAGGTGGAGCAGCACCAACAGCTGGTAATGCTAGCTCATTAGATGTTTACACATACACAGCGATTAAGACTGGTGATGCTACGTTTACAGCGTTAGCAGCTCAGACTCAATTCGCTTAATAGGAGGATTAAAGAAAGATGCCAATTATAGGTTCTAGAGGAGCAGCTTCCGCAGGAGGCTTCGGTCAGAGACAAGGTCAAAAAGTTGTAGAGGTTCAATATGTAGTTGTTGCCGGAGGTGGCGGCGGTGGAACTCATGCGGCGGGCGGCGGAGGAGCTGGCGGGTACAGAACAAATGTTCCTGGACAAGCTTCTGGAGGTCCCGCTGGAGGTACAGCTGAATCTACTTATAACGCAGTTGTTGGCAAAGCTCTTACAATAACAGTTGGAGGGGGAGGAGCAGGAGTTGCTCCCGCTATTTATCCAACTCCTACTAAACCAGTTGACGGATCTGATTCAGTTTTTGACGAGATTACATCTTTAGGTGGCGGTTATGGAAATAATTCATCAAGTCCTTCATTACCCGCTCCCGCAAAAACACCAGTAGCTAGTGATGGACAACCTGGCGGATCGGGAGGCGGTGGATATGGCGGCGGCCCTGCTGCACCACCAAGCCCAACATCTGTTCCAGTAGGAAATCCAACTCAAGGTTATCCTGGAGGAAGAGGATCATCATCTGGCCCAGGATTTGGCGGCGGAGCTGGCGGAGGAGCTACGGGAGCTGGAAACTTAGGACAAAGTGGTGGACCTGGAGCTGGCGGAGCTGGACAAACAACTAATATTACAGGATCCCCTGTGACTCTTGCAGGCGGAGGAGGCGGAGGCCTTAGAATTAATGGTGGATCACCGAGCGTTGGAGGCCCAGGCGGAGGCGGTCGAGGCGGAAAAGGTGGAGCTGATTTAGGAACGGCAGGAACCGTAAATACGGGAGGCGGAGGAGGAGCAGGCGGCTATCAACCAGCTTATGCTTCTGGTTCTTCTGCAGGTGGTTCAGGTGTTGTTTATTTATCTACACCAACTGATTTTACAGCAACTTTCAGTCCTGGTATAACTCAAACACCAAGCACTACACCAACGGCAAAAATTTACACAGTGACAGCTGGAACAGGAACAGTAACTTTTAGTTAATAATTATGGCACATTACGCAGTTATAAATTCAGATAATAAAGTTGTTCAAGTTTTCCTTGGAAAAGACGAAGGTCAAGGAACAGATTGGGAAGTTGAATACGGTAAATTTTATCCTGATCATATTGTAAGAAGAACTTCTTTTAACACTAGAGGTGGTAAATACTTTAACGCTGACGGCACAGAACACGAGGATCAATCAAAGGCTTTTAGAAAAAATTATGCAGGTAAAGGATGCATCTGGGATGAAGCTCGTGATGCTTTTTATTTTGAATGTAATTATCCTTCTTGGACTTTTAGTGAAGAAACTTGTATGTGGACAGCACCTATTGATCCAGTACAATCTGATCATCCAACAGGAGAAGAGTTTGATCAAGGATGGAGACTTGCTTGGGATGAAGAAAATCAAGCTTGGACAAAAAAACAATTAGCCTAATATTTCATTAATTAATTCTACATCAACAGGATGAATACCTACCATGGGTCTTCCATCAAAAACATTTTTGTTTTTAAAAGGACCATTTTTCTCGTTATAGTGTAGAAAAACTTGAGAACAAGATTTACCTTTAAATTTATCTCTCCAATGTGCTAAATCACAACCTCTATAAATTAACATATCACCAGGATTTAAATTTATTTTAATTTTTGGTTCTAAATATATAGACC
>UEXM01000817.1_pt1 | contig 30457 bp, 26 predicted proteins | sample 1796661 | NCBI WGS metagenome assembly UEXM01 (sample SAMEA4772469, study PRJEB27181) | metagenome
CAAATTCTGTTCCTCGAAAGCGGTCCTCCGCTGATTGGGCTAGTGCCAACTGCGTGGTCTGCAACACAGCTTGGTTGCCTGCGATTGCTCGTTGGTTGGTAAGGATCATCTCCCGTAGTTCGCGCTCAGCCTCAACCCGATTGCCAATCTGTTCGTGGTGTGTGTTCATGACGAACACCGTCCCAGCAATAATGGACACTATGATAGCAGGCAGTCTGACCGCCTGAACAGCGAAGGTGGTGGTTTCAGTTACTTGGCGTGTTGTCATTTTACTGCACCTGCGCCGAAATAGAATCCGGCGATCATTGCTGCTAGTTGACGTTGGAATGGGAGAATTGTAAAGCCCTCTGCTTCGATGAACTTGAGCTTCTCCGGCCCAGTCATGAACCAAAGCCAACCCGACTCACTTTCGGGGTAGGCGTAGATGATCGGCGTGTCCTTGCTGAACAGCATTAGCAGCACAGGGGCAACAAACAGATAGCCGATTACGGTCAGCGCAATGATCCGCCGGGTCCATGCCCCCATCCTGTCTACCCGCTTCGCGGCTCGGTCGGCTGACTCGTCGGCTAGCGTCTGACGCTGCGTCATGTGCTCAATCTCCATCCGCCGCATCTCCATCTTCTTGGCGACGATCTTGAGGATGCCGCCGACTACGGTGCCGAGGAGCAGGTTAAGGATGTCGGGAGTAAACATGGTCTTCTCTCCTCCAGATCAATTCAGCCTGTGCCGGCTCATAGACCATGGGTGGTTTGATTGGTGCAGGACGGACGGGGCTAAGCTCTCGGATATGCTGTGCTTCGGGTAGCGGAGTGGTCCGGCAGCCTGATAGCAAGATCACTGATCCAATCGCTGCCCAGAGTAGCGTCCGATGAAGTTTGATCGTGTTAGCCAAAAGTCGTCCATGCGTTTGTTGGTTTCTGGATTTGCCCCATTTACCTTCCACTCGTCACCATACTGCTTCGCACACCCACTGAACAGCAGGATAGCAAAGATTAGCGTGACCATCAGCAGCACCCAGAACATTTTGCGGTCATACTTCCACAGTAGGGGCGGGATTGACAGGGTGAGCTGTAGGATGTCGCGGAGCTTATCCTTGATGATTCGTTTTTCAGACATAGCGGTTACATACCCATGGCGAACAGATTAATCGCTTGCACTCGTTCATGTGTCATTCAGCAACGGACTTTATTTAAGTGACGTCGCCGTTTTCTTTGTTCGGTTCAGTCGGCGAATCGTGCCCAGAATCGCTTAAGCGTTTAATGGCCTGATCGAGTAGCTGGTGGTCACTGCCAGAACCAACAAACTTTTGCTGAACCTGCTGGAGAATTTGGATGGCTTGTTCTTTGGTCATATCAATCTGAGTTTGCGGATTAGTTATTTTCCAGAGCCTCAAGACGGGCCGTGAGTTCCTGCACCGCACCAACGAGAAGTGGGACCAGCTTGGATTGGTCAATGCCTTGGTAATCTGGCACCGTCCTAGTGCCCATGACAGCAGCAGTGATTTCGCCGCCATCGTCACCTAGGACTGCGGGAGTGATTTCATATTGCTCGTCACGCATTGCATCTTTCGTGCCGGAGATGGCTTCTGGGACGACCTCCTGCACCTCATGAGCAATAAATCCATCCACTACAACCGAGTCATCCGAGATGAAGTTAAAGCGGCTGGGCTTCAGGTTGCCGATGCGTTGCAGCGCATCCGTCATTGGCACCACGTTCTCTTTCAAACGATAGTCCGAAGAGGTGTTGTATGCCGTGGTGGTCTGGTTGGTGGTAATCGAGCCGCAGGTCTGCGTGGCACTTATAAAGATGGCTTGGGTCTGCACCCCAGCCCCCATCTTCCCGAAACGGACGTATTGGTTGACGTTATCCCACGCAAACCCACTGACTCCAACGGTGGGCATTGTAGTTCCGCTGAGGATGACGTCGCCGCCGGAGGTGATGCGCATACGTTCCGCACCGGACGTGCTGTATCTGTGCGTCAAGGCATTCCAATGTGCATCAAGCCACGCACCAGCAGTGCGACTATACGATTGCGCCCACGATCCGTTCACCCCGTTGGTGTAAAGCTCCCACCCTGCGCCGGTCGAAGGAAATCCTTCCCCTTGGATAGCCGCGCCACCGCCTGCTACGACAAATTTAGCGGTTGGTGCCGTCAGGCCAATGCCGACGTTGCCGTTGCTGTGGATTCTAAGATTCTCGACACCGTCTACCTCGAAAGCAAATGAGTTGCTCGTGGTGAATCGGAATGGATAAGTTGTGCTGTCCAATACAGGGGATTTGATCCGAAAGTCTCTAGTATTAGCCCCAATATCAGATTCAAATTTAGCTAAAATAACATCAGTGCCATCGTTGCGAACGTGAAGTTTTGAGTCGGGTGACGACGTCCCCACGCCGAGAGAAGTCAGCCCGCTAATGGCTCCCCCGGTGATTGCGACTGCATCGGCGTTTTGAGTAGATATCGTTCCGAGCTGAAGGCTAGTGCGCATCTCCTGCTCAGTCGTTGACTGCATCAAGGTATCTACCGGCGTGCTTACTGTTAGATTTTCCATAATAGTTTTTCTGGTTTAAGGTCTCAGGTATCTACCAGTGCCTCCGGGCCGGAGATACACGGCAGTGCTTGCGGGACGCAGGTAGAGCACGGTGGCATCCCCAGATGCACTTCCCAGTGTCCCATGTGTGATTGCTACACCTATGCCTACCCTAATCATTTCAGAAGCCGGCTAAGATGTTTGTCGCATCGGTGCCGGTCGCGAGGATCCGGGTCACTCTGACAGGGTGCCAAACGCCAGAGGCTAGGTTGACCATCGTCTCGGTCTGACCTTTTGGCGTGACTACGGTTACGTCGCCAATGACTCCGACATAGATTGCCCGAGTAGCTTGTTTTTCCCCATTGGTTTCGAGGATGGCAGTGGTGTCGTGTGGCGTTACAGCGACCATGTCGCCGATGGGTGATTCACTTGTCATGGTATTCTTCAGGTTGAGTTAAAAGTTAAGCGTCCGACGGGACACGTTGTGCAATCAGGTAGCCACTAGGGCCATCAGGGGACGCTCCCACGTCGAGGGTGAAGTCTTCACAAAAGACATGGAAATAGATCGTGCGGGTGGTCCCAGCTGCGACGTTCAGGTATCCCTGTGCAGTGAGGTTCGTGCGGACCTGTAGCTGCCAGCAGGAGGCGCCACCGCCGAAGGTCAGGTTGTCCTCCACGTTGCGGAGCTTGGCCCAGATCGTGTCGTTCCCGTTGGAGGTGCGAGCCGTGACCGAACCCATGACCAGCCACTTGCCCTCGGACAGGACCAGCTTGGGTGCGTCTGTGGAATCGAAGATCACCGATGCACTGTTACCGGTTCCCGCCTTGGTCACACTAAATGAGTCATCAACGTCCGACTGTGCGGTCAGGGATCCGTCTACCGTGGAGGCATCCTTCATCACCATCGCGCCTGCACTATCGAAGCCGACGAACTTGTTCGCCCGGGTGGCAGCAAGCGGTAGCTCCATGGACGAGGATCCGGCCTCGTAGGTGGGCAGTCTGATTGCTCGGCTGGCGATCTCTGCGACCTGCTGGATGAGGGTGACGACCTTGTCGAATGTCCGCTCAATGGTGGTGGATGGGAACTCTCCGTTGTTGGGGAGCGAGGTCTGTTGGTCGAGTGGTCCGTTGCGGATGATCGCCAGCTGCGACCCAATACCCAGTCCGTTCCCTGCTGTAGGGATAGTTGTGATACTGCCACCTGCGGAGTTGCCTGCACCCGCCACCGTGTAGTCAACGCCCTCCACCAGCACCACCCCTGCGGATGTGACCACCTGCAGGTCTGAGGTCTGGACGAAGTAGAACGTCACGGGGACCTCCTGAGCTGCCGCTGTTAGGGTGACTGAAAGTCTGGTTGTTTCGGACGATAGACTCATGACGTATGGTTTTCTGGATACATTTTTATGCTATGGCGATCATCTATTGCGAGAACCGATTCCCTCCCGCTCCTCTCGACGTTTCTCAATCTTGTCAGCACCACCACCAGCGTGCCAGTAAATAGGTGAACCAATTAACGGCAGCATTCGCCATGACTCAAACTTACCGGGCTCGATGTCTTCCCCCTTTGCCAACTGTTCATAGGCTGCATACAGATCGATGGCCGGGTAGTTCATGAATGGTGCAGGCGGGGCCATTAGCAGTAGGCCAAACTCGATTGGGTTCTTCCGGTAGCGGAAGTTCCAGACGTGCCAACGGGAGATGCCCATCAGCTTGAAGAGGTTGTCCACCATGATGTCCTCCAGCTGTGGATCCCGGCCCATCAGCCAGTCCTTAATCCAGTCCACCGGGATATTGCCCAAGTAAAACACGCCCGCGAGGTGGAGCAGTCTACGGAAGCCGGACGCTTTCTGCTGAAGGTTGCCGTTCACGATGTCGTCCAGACCCTCCCGCCGGAATGACTCCAGCTGTTTCAGGGTAAAGGTCTTGAGCATATAGAACACCCGACCGTTGGGGTTTTCGAGGTAGCCCTGCGGATACTCGCTTAGTGAGATCGGCTGGTAGTCAGCGAGCACCGTGTAGACGGCGAACATCGTATCAGCGTTCTTGATACCTTGGGCGAAGTCTTCCAACACGTCGGCTGCTCTCTCTGCACCAAACGATGTCTGGATTATCTGCATGGTCTTCTGGCTGACCTTGCCCGTCTTCGCTTCCTTGGCGATCTTCCTGAACTTCGCGTTCACGATTGTCTCCTTACCGATCATGTCCATGTAGCGGAGTCCGGTGACGGTGAACGTAGCGTCCAGCAGCTTGGCCGCCGTGGCAAGGTCCGTGTCAAGCTCTCTCGCCACATTCTCGATGCCCAGATCCTCCCGGCTGATGTCGGACTTCCTGACAGCTGCTTTGCTTGCAGCCACCATGGTGTTGAATGCTCCGTTCTCGTAGAGGCTGAACATCAGGTCACCGAACTGGGTGATCGCTGAAGTGACCTGCCCCATCGTGGTCATGTAGCCGAGACTCTTGAACGCTTGGATCTTTGAACTGGATGCTGCGTAGTTGAACCGGGCACTCAGCATGGAAATCACCTGCTCCTGTTGGGAGGCGCTGATCAATCCGTCTGCGATCAATCCATCCACCAGCCCACCAATCGATGCGTCCAGTGCCATCATCTTGCTGGACTCAGGAGTGGCGCCGTCCTGCTCAACGACATACTTGCCGAAGAACCGGCGCTGCTCGATGGCTTTGTTGGTGGACGTGATGTAGCCAATCAGTGCCGTGGCCGAGTCTGCGTAGAACTGACTCGCGTCCACGCTGACCACGTCCGTGACACGTCCCTTGAAGTTGCCGGGTTTGGATGCTGACCGGTTCACCCGCTGGAGGGTCCGGTTTACTACCTCAAGGCGCTCCTCCCGGGTCAAGTCGCGTCCATCAGCACGGGCCTTGGCGCTGGCCTCTGCGATGGCTCTGTCGATCTCTCCGTTGACCGTAGCGTCACCAGCATAGAACTGGCGCAGTCCTTCGTAGTCGATCACTCGGCGTGGGAAGTAGTCTTCGATCTGGCCGATGTCGTAGCCTGCTGCCTCACCACGCTTACGGGCATCCTCCAGCACATCGATGACGTCCGAGAATGCTTCACGCAGGTTGTAGGCTTCCAGCACCGTGTTGCGGGTCTCCACGTCTCCGTTCTTCAGTGCAAGGTCGAGGGTCTGGGCATCCTCCTTGGACATCCGTTTGAAGCCCTCCATGAACGGGGTGACCTTTTCGAGGTCGTCCTTGATGGCTACACCGAGGTCGAACTCAAACCTGCGCAGGCGCTGAGCCAGCTCGCGGGAGATCCGCTGTAGTCGGCCAGACACCGGCACCAGATACTGAGCAGCCATCGTGGCCTCTCCGGTCTTCTGGGCACGCTCTACCCGCTCAGGGATCGGGAGCTTGTTGATCTGCCTGTTCAGGAGATCGGCGCTGGCAGCAAGGCGCTTGGCAGTGATCCGCTCGTAGCGGGCCTTTAGCTTCTGCGCTTCGGTGATTGGCTGGCCGGACAGTTCGTAGACCGCACCCCTCTGCTCATCGAGCGAGAAGGTTACTGCTGATCCATCATCTCCTGTTGGGCTGCCGGGTCGTATTCGTGGTCGAAGACGTTCTGCAGGGTCCAGTTCCGGCCCCGCTTCAGATGGTCCTTCTGGGACTCCTTCAGCCCTTCCATCACCTCCGGTTCCAGCACCAGTGTTTGCCCATTCAGGGTCACCGATTCCGTCTTTGAAGATTTGCTCGCGGGCTTGCTTGGCATTCTTGGATGATGCCCAGATCGCTGCTATTTTGTCAACGAACGACTCTTGGCGCTTGGACGCATCTGGGAACAGGATCCGCACCGCCTCCCATGTGATGGATTGCATCTGCCGTGGCTGGATCTCAATCCCGTCCCTCTTCGAAACCTTTTTGGCTGCTGCTTTGACTGCCTCAAGGTGCATCCAGTAGGACCCGGTGTTGTTGCCGCCTGCACCCGGGAATCCTTTGAGCGTGCCGAAGTTCGCTGCTGTGTGCCACGCCGATCCGCCCATTGGGAATAAGAGGGTGGCGTTCACGTTGTGGGTGTCGGAGGTCACATCACCGTAGGGAGAGTTGGGGGCGATGATGTTATTGAAGAAGTTGCGGATTTTGTGCTTCATCCCCATCTGCTTTGAGATGTTGGCATGGCCACCATCAAACCCCATCGAGAGCGCCTTCTTAATGAAGGCAGTGCTCTGCCAGACCATCACGGTGTTTTCTCCAGCAACATCCCCCTGAGCCTTGTTCTTGCGTCGTTCTAAGCGGAATCCCTCAGGTGCAAGGACGTCGTAGCCGAGACCGTGCTTGTTTGTTGAAACGAGGCGAGTTGCCCATGCTGCCAAAGCCTCTTCACCGGACTCCCACAACTCCCGGATCGTCTTGCCTGATATTGCATCCATGTCCTCCTGCCGACCCTTCTTCGCAGCAGGGACTGCCGTGGCGATGATCTCATCCATGGTCACCCTGAACTGCTTTTCCGTAATCTTCGTGTCGAGGTCATTGGCGAACACGTCAGCGAAGTTGAGCGCCATCTGCACATTCTGGAACCAGTCCTTCATCGGACTGAACGCAGCCATATACCCAGCAGCCTGCTCTGCCGTCATGCCGTATTTCGCTGCGATGTGATCTGCGATCAGTCGCGCACCATCATACCAATGTGTAGCCCGGGCACGGTGCTCCTCTGGGAACGCATCGTAGAGAGCGACGAGATTGTCCGTCATGAACCTCATCAACTTCTTCAGCTTCTTTTGAGGGTCTTTCTCGTTGGTGAGGTATTTCGGGAACGGGATGTCTTTGCCGGTGATCTTCCCATCTTTGTCCTTCATCGGACGGGTGAAGTAATTCATCTGCTCCATCTGCTGAGCTACCCGCTTAGGATCCGTGGTCGCAGCACTCACATTCAAGTCGCGCTGCCCGGGGACCTTCCCTTTGGAGGCAGTGCCGGTTCGGCTTCCGTCGTATTGATTCGATACTTTGGAGATCGAGTCCATCGAGAACGTGATGTCCGGGTTGGTCGGATCAAACGTGCCCCGGTTGCCGGTGGCGGATTTGATCTGGGTGGGCTCAAAAGCGATGTAGGAGTCTTCAACTTCCTCTCCTTTAATTACTTCTCCGTAATTCTTATAGATGATACCGTCGATACCCTTGGAGAGCAAAGCCTCCCTGATGCCTTTTATGTCTCTAGCTTCCGTGACCTCTTTCCACGTGAGGTGTTTGCGCAACTCGTATGAGTCCCGAAGCGTGCCGTAGTCCCATGCCCCTTGATCGGAAAGCGTAATTGGATTCTTGATACTCAGGTAAACAGGAATCGTGCGTCGGGGAGCATTTCGCTCAGTTAGGCCAACTGCTACTCGCTTGTCCCCCCGAATCCTAGCCTGTTTTGCATTCCCAAAGTGAGTGCCAAGACCCGATTTATTTGAATCAAAGGCATTAAAGTCTAAATCGGTCTGGTGATACACCACCATCGGGGTGCCGTCAGTATTGACGATCTTACTGTCCCCAAACCACCGCTTGAACGCTTTGGATTCTAAGGGTGGAGCGATACTGAACGTGATCGGTGGTCCCGGGTCAGCAGAATCAGCCACCTTGGCCTTGGCCTTGGCCTGCAGTTCTGCTGCAACCTCATACTCCGACGCTTCAAATGTAGGAACCTCAATGCCAGCGAGCACGCCATCGGTGTCGCGGACCATGAAGACCACATCAGGCTCGCCCATGGTCTCGTAGTTCCACCCGTCTGGGGCGTATTCACGGGAGAACTTAACCCGGGCGACCTGTGCAAACTGGAACTGCCCGTAGAGGTTTGGGAGGAACCCGCCGATGTCGAATGCGTCCAGCGTGCTGGCATACTCGGAAGCCTCTGCGAGCACTGCCTTCATCTTGGCAGTTGATCCGGGCACCTTGTGGACACTCTGCAGGTCGCCGTAGCTGGTGACCATTACCCCGCCGAGTTGATCCTCGGACTGGAAGAGGAGGTTCTCTGGGTTGAGGTAGGTATCGAGGTCGTAGACCGCTACCGCTGCACCTTGGGGGTGCTCTGCCCGGGTCCGCTCAAGGGCTTCGTGGAAGCTACGTCCTCGGGTGACAGGATCAACCCTGAACCTGCTGCTGCCATCCGCTCCCGTAGCGTCCGCTTGGGCGCTGGGATCCGAAATAGTTGGGCCTTTTGACGTTTGCTGAGCATTGGGAGGAGTTACTTGTGCCCCGGTTGAATCGAATTGTCCACCAATCTTTGCGATGCTGAAGGTGATGTCCGGGTTGGTCGGATCGTAGGTGCCACGGTTGGCAATTGAAGACTTTACCTGCGTGGGCTCGAAGACCGCTATGTTCCGGGAGGTGACGAAGTTGTCCGACTCGTCGTAGCGCCCCTCCTTGACCCACATTCCATCATGCCCAAGGGAGCGGATCACTGGTGAGAACATCTCGATGTCCGACCATAGCCCCCCCTCGATTGCCTCAACTCCTTTGTGGTATTCAGGAGCACCAAACTCGTCCTCCTTCGAACCATATCGATTCTTGAACTGTGTGGTCGCGGCGAGTGCTGCTACGTGGTCTGGATTACTAGGGTCGAACGGGTTTTCGGATTTGACGAACGCTGGGATCACCTGCCCGCCGAAATCAAACGTCCCGGTGTCCTCATCCTGCGCGGCATACTGGTCCGCGAAAGCAGGGTCCGGGCTCAAGAATATCCCGCCACGAAACGACCTGCGGAATGCGCTGAAGCTGGTATCGGTTCCGTGATACATCACCTTCGGCTTTCCGTTCTCATCGACCACCTTGCTGTCCCCAAACCACTTCTTGAACGCATCGCTGTTCACAGGTGGTGCAATGGAGAACGTCGTGTCGTATCCCTCATCCTCCAGCATCTGCTGAGCCTGCACGGATAGCTGTGCGGAGATGTTCTGCACAGCATTCGCCTCTGCCTGCTGACGTCGCAGGTCGTAGTTCAAACGGTTCGCTGCTTCAGGTGACTCCCGGGTAGCTTCGTCCGGCTTACGCTGACCACCAAAGGCTGCATCCAGTTCGGCCTGACGCTTTGCCCGGGCATCGGCTACTTCGGTCTGGGCCTGCTCAACCGGAATGATCCCAAGCGCACCCTTCAGTGCCGACTCAAAGCCCGTATCCAGTTTCCCATCACGCTGGAGCTTTTTCATCTTCGTCGCCAGCTGGAGCACGGACTTGAGATGCTCACCCAACGAACGGAGGAAATCCCCCCACGACTTCGGCATACTCACCACCTTGCGGTTGCCCACTGCGTAGTCGATGACCCGCTTGGAGAACCACTCGATGTCGCTGAGGGTGTCCTCGCCTTTGTTCACAACTCCGGTGTCCGCAGCATACTTCTCCCTCCACGCCTTCAGTTCACTCTCGTCAAGATCCTTTACCTTGAGGCGCTTCTTGATGTAACCCTCGCCGACCTCCTCGATCACATCCAGAGGCGTGCTGCCTTGGAACACTCGCGAGACGTCCGTGTATAGATTATTCCGATACTCTGCCTCGTTCACGCCGAAGACCTGAGCCATTGCTGGATCCACCCCGACGTCCTTGTTGTTCACGTCCCGGGCGACCTCCATCGCTCTCACCGCTTGCTCAGCTGTGATCTTCCCTTCGTCAACAAAGTCCTGCACCACCTTGGTGGTCTCCTCTTCGACGAGCAGCTTCCGTCCTTCTTCCAGCCGGGACTGCATCACCTTTGCTGTTTCGTTGCGGGCCTGCTGCCTGATCTGGTCGGCCACTGTGGCTTTGAACTGCTCCACGAATGCAGCCTGATCTGGGTCCTGCAAGTCGAGCACATGGTAGGTCCCGTCAGGACTCTTGAACACCATCGAACCGTTGATCATCCCGAGGCTCGATCCGTTGAAATCGCCCATGTCAGGACCGTCCATCTCAACGCCATCGATCTCCACGAACAGCTTATCGGCTACGATCTGATTGTATTCATCAGTCGAGACCTTGTTACCGTTGGCTGCTGAGATCATCAGCTTCCCAGTGACGGGATCCGGTGCTGCAGCCATGATCTCCTCATCGGTCTTGAGCCGACGGAGGATGCGGAAGTCCACGTCCGAGTAAAAGTCGTTTTCTTTGGTGGTAAGGTAGTCGGCACCCGCATTGACTCCAGCTGCCTCGTCTACCTTGGCCAAAGTGGCAATACCACCGCCCATGAGGAAACCACCGGCAACGCCAACGAGACCCTCCATCGTCCGGCGCTTGGCTCCTTCGCCTGTCACCAGCTCGCGTCCCTCGTCAAAGGTGACCGATGCCATGAAGTCCTGAATGAACCCCTGCGTCGGCTCCGTAGCGCCCTCAGCCACTGCGTTCTTGATACCCTCGCGGAAGAAGGTCGTGACGTAGTCCCGGTAGATCACCTTGCCGTGCTTTTTGGGCACCATCTTGATGACATCACCGAACAGCTTCTCCACACCGAACGCTTTTTCCACAACTGCCTGCATCGATGCCGTGGTGACGTTCTGGATGAATGCCTTGTCCCGGTCGTAGTCCTCACCCTCAGCCTCTTTACGGTCCTGCTCAACGTCCGTGAACATCAGGGACTCGATCAGCACAGGACCAGCCACAGGCACCACTGCAAGCGCCACCGTGGTCGGCAGCATCCCGACATATCCGGCCACCTGTCCGGCAGTGGACTGGGCGAACTCAGGATCCACTTCGTAGAGGTTATCCATCTCGTCAGCCATGCCCAGCAGCTGCTCGGTGATCTCGCGCATCTGCTTGGACCCCTCCGCTGCAGGCGTTTTAAGCCACTCCCTCATGTCTGCCCTATACTGAGCATCCAGTTTCTTTGAAATGGCCCTCTGCTTTGAGCGAATGGCACTCAGACGGGCTTCCTCGGCCTCGGTTGGGACCGGTTGGTAGCTCCCCGGCTCATCGTATGGCGAATCGGCGTAGTAATCAAGGATCTGACGGGCCTCATCCCTCAGGGCCGAGAACTCAGGGTCCGCTGCCAGCACAGGACGGGTCGGGAACCCGGATGCCAGCTTGGTCACACCCTCAGCCTGAGCGGTGAGTCCGGCGCCGGTCTTGTAAACAGTCTCCGAGGATCCAGACCCGATCTTCTTAATGAAGTCAGGTATCCGGGGCATCTCTTTGGAAATCACCTCACCGTATCCGCCCATGTTTCCTAGGCCCGGGCCACGCGACATCCCAAAGTTGGGGTACCCGAAGTTGGGGTGTTTGAGGATGTTCTTGGGGGCCTTTGCCGTGCTGGTCAGGGGCACATACGGGGCCTCTTCCTGCTCGGGCTGGGTCTCAGGCTCAGGAGTGGATTCGAAGGCGTAGGTTTCAGAGATCTTGTCGTAGATCTGACCCGGGGTCGCGCCCTCACCAAACATCCGCTTGGCGATGGCATCGTAGTTGGCCAGCACGTCTTTGCGGTTGGTCCCCGTCTTGCTCGCCATCCACAGGGCAGTGAATTGCCGGTCCCCGAACTCGGGATCTAGGGACTTTGACTCAAGCTCCGTGAACTGGTCACGGATGTTGGATGGGAGTCTTCCGTTGCGAGTCTCTCGGGACTCAAAAAGGGGGGCTAAGTTTGATGCCATGTCTGGGTCTACATTCCGAAGTCTTCGAATAAGCTGTCTGCCGCTTGCTCACCTGCGCGTTGTTTCAGTGATTCCACGTATTCCTTGATCTGGCCGGGATTCGCCTTGGGGTTGCTGATGAACCACTGCCGGATCTCGAGATCGGTGGAAAGCATCAGTTCACCCGCAGCGACAGGACCAAGCACGCCGATGTTTTCGGCCACTGTATCGATAAACTCCCTACGCGCATTCTTTTCCTGTGGAGTGAACGCGCGGTCAAAGAACCATCCGGTGCCCTCTTCCTCGAGGTCTTTCAGGTCCGTGGAGCGCATCGCGAGGAACTTCTCTGCGAGGTCCATGCGGTTCTCCATCGTGAGGTCAGCCTCTTTGATGTTATCGAGCATGGTCTGGTAGGTCTTATCATCTGGCTGAGGATTACCACTCGTCAGGTTCCCACCATACTTGGCCAAGATCTTTTCGTTGATTTTGAAGTAGTCACTCGTCTCGTCGGTGCGCTGAAACTGGGTCCGGGCATTCATCCGGGCAATGATCGTGTTGCCCTGCTCTTCGGTGTATTCACCAGCAACGACCTTAGCTTGGATTTCATCGGCACCGATGGTCCCGTTCAGCGCAGCCTTCTCGTCGGTTGCTGCACGACTGGTTGCTCGGACACCCTCCTCCAGTAGGTCCTGCGCGGCTTTGTCTTTGGCATACTGCTCTGCTGCCTCAAGGTCCGGCTGCAGTAAATCGACCACGTCCTGAGTGATCTCTCCAGATGCCAGCGCCTGATCTACGTCGAACTGGGTTTTACGTCCTGCAGTGATATCGCGCAGCAGCAGCCTGCCGTTCGAAGCGACCTGCTTGCGGGCCTGACGCAGTCGGGCATTGGCAATCGATTGCAGACGGGTCCGACCACCAAGGCTCATGCCTCCGAGGGGGGTTCCTTCTTCGTCGCTCTCCTCGTATTCAGTGAACCGTCCGTCCTCATCCTTCGCGGTGACGTTGTCGATGAAGGTCTCGTATCCACTTATCTGATCCGCGAGCGTCTCTTCCTCGATGGCATCCATCTGGTTGCTGGCGATGTTGTAGAGACCTTGCTCCAGTCCTTCGGACAGCGTCTTGGTCCGCTGCTCTTCCGTGAGGTTCATCTGCTCGATGCCGTCCTTGAACCCTTGGTAGTTGCCAGCACGCAACTCAGCATCCGCTTGGGCTTTAATCTGGGCGTTGGATTTCCGAATCATCCCCTGATTCATCTTCATCCGCACCCCAATATCTGTGCGCGTCCAGAACTCTTCGTTGGCGATGGTGTCTGCGTCCGAGACTGATGACCCCCACTTGTTGGTCCGCATCCTGTCCTGTCGCCCTTGATTGTATGCCGCTAGGGTGTCCTCGCTAAACTTGCTCCAACTCTCAGGGTTCCCGGGGTTGGATTGGATGTATTGATCGATGGCTGCTGCCGTCTCCATCCGGTGGGTCTGCTCACTGGCAAGGATACCCTTGTTCACATGGTTCTGCACGTCACCGGCAATGCGTGCGAGCATCTCGGCACTGCGACGTAGTTCTTGCCCAGCGCCCTCGATGGCGCGACCGGGTGCCATGGCTGCAGCCTGATCGATTGGCGCCGCCCCAATAGGGACGGTGGGCGTGAAGTTGCGTGGTGCTAGTTGGACTGTGCTCATTATCCGAATGCTCCTGATTTCCCGAACTCGTATGTCATGCCAGCGGCAGATGAAGCTCCACTGAGCAGGGTCGCACCTGAAGCGATCTTCAGAGCGTTAGATTGGTTTTCGCCTGAGATGCGTGAGGATGCCGCACCCGCCCTCAAGTTGGTGGCCTTGGCTTTGGCCTGCCGTCCGATCTCAAGGGCATCCAGTTCCAGCAATCCTGCGGTCTCGGCCATAACCTCAAGCGGAGTGCCTTCGTTGATCACACCGGATGCTGCGTAGCGTGACCGCTGGGTCTTCATCCTGCGCTTGTTCTCATCCCGCTGACGTCGGGCGTTCTCACGGGCATCCATCTCAACCTGCAGGGCTTGGTTCTCTTGGATCTTCGCGTTGCGCTCAGCTGTTCGCTGGGCGGTCTTTGCCTGCTGTTGCTGCCCGTAGATGGAGACACCAGTGCCGACGACACTGGTTCCAATTGCTGCTATCGCTAGGGCTGTTGATGTAGCTACTGCCATGTTATTCCTCCGTGAGCACCATCATCAGGTGCGTGACATCAGTGTCGGTTTTGTTGAATCCATTTCGTTGATACAGTTTCACCAATGATGGTTGCCTGCAAGCCGTCAGCATCACCCCGTAGTCAAGCTCCCGGGCGCGGTCGGACATGAACGTCACCAGTTGGCTGATACACCGGATAACCACCTTGGGGTTCGCATTAGGGTTGGTGACCAGCCAATCCAGCCAGCATACGCCAACCGAGTTGTCCATGTATAGCCACCCGGCACACACATCGATTTCGTCGTTGCTAACGATCATGCCGAGCTTGGGTAGGATGTTGAGCGGTATGGGAGACCACCCATGTCCCTCCCACCACTTGGCGATGTTGGAGTGATCCTCAGGCTTAAATTCACGTAACTCCATCATCCGGTTACCTCATACTTCGCGGTGATTCCAAGAACGGTCATGGGCAAAGGTTGAGTCTGTTCGATGACAATGTCACCTGCGTAGTCGTATCCACCATCGAATGAAATCTCCTTGTCCCCGGTAAACAGGGGTGGCGAGTCATCCATCGGATCCCCTGCACTGCGGAAGGTCACCTCGTCCATCGTTTCACCATCACCGACCATCAGGCCGAGCGAGTTGAGCAGTCGGGCGTATATTTCGGTGATCCGCTTCTTCTGGCCCTGCGAGACTCCAGTGGTCGGGTTCACATCCAAACGCATCGGCTTGATCCGTGAGGTGTAGGGCAGGCCGACGTGGACGACGCTGGCTGCAGTGTCCAACTGTATCGAGCCACTTGATACGTCCACCGTGAGTGGTCGATGGACTGCACCGTCTGCAAGGATGTGGACCTCTTCGCCTTTGAGGTGATCGAGACCGGAGATTGTCTTCACCGCTTTGCTCAAAAATGAGTTCGGAAGCGGGAAGTTCGGCAGGGATGCGAGGTCCGAGTTGAAGGTGAAATAATCCCCCGTGCCGTCCGTTGCTGACGTGTAAGGTCCGGTATCGCCCTCCAGTGATGGCTTGAGCAACCGCACCCTAGACGTGGTTTCCACGTCCACTGCGTGCTCTCCTACTATCCCGAATATATTCTGACCGCTGATGGTGATCATGTCGCCATCGGTAAGACCGTGCGCTCCATTGGTCGTAACCAAGATCTCGTAGGTGTAAACGCTCCCGACGTTGCCGACCAAATCTGCAGAGACCCCTGAAATCTCCAGCAACGAATCGGAAGCACTGAACGTGAGCCCGCTATCAACGAAAAAGGCATCTTGCTTAAGGTCACCCTCGTCAGGATCGAATGCTGGCTTCATGGCCTCGATGTATCGCTTGTCGCCACCTTGGATATTGCGACGGACCACGCACCAGACCTCATCGTTGGGATCACCAAAGGAGACTGCCACTGACTCCACGAACCCATCCGTGGTGTGCTCAGTCCATCCTACCACGTCCTGCTCGCGCTCGTAGGTCATCGACAGGAGTCGGCCATCGGTCGTCACCGCCCACAGCACGTTGATTGGTAGCTGCTGTGCTGCGATCTGCACGATGCCTGACTTGGTGATGTGGTTGGCCAGCGTAGTGAGGTCAGGCGCCACGTATTTGTCCTTCTCAAAGCTGAAGGTCAGCTCGCGGATCTTCCGGTTGTTGCGCTGCACGAACAGGACCACATCACCGACCAGCTTGGCTGCGATGGTTGAGCTGCCGTGTTCAGACTGTGGATACACCTGCACGCTGGTTGGTGTGATCGGATCATTGTCTGCTCCACCCATCATCGCCCACTCACCTGAGGTGGTGCCGATCATCAGTGCCTTCTGGGCTACGAACCAGAGGATGGTCTGGCTGCGCTTGGACCCGATGGTGAACGCGAATGCATCCGTGTCGCCACTGCCGTAGAGAAAGTTCTCGTAGTCGCCTGTGACGGATCCCCAGACCGTCTGCCGTCTGTAGTTGGTTCCTCCATACACGATGCGCTGGTTGTAGATCGTGACTGCCCGAGGATACCCACGGACATCGGACCATGCGCCCTCCTGCCAGTAGGTGGATGCCGTGGTGGCGTAGAAGTCTGTGATGACCGTGGCATCAACCACCGTAGACGACGTGAATGCTGTAATCTTGGCGAGTCCGTAGATGTAGTTGTCCACTGCCTCGATAACCACGCGAGGGGTGGTCGCTCCTGCTGTACTGGGTGCAGCGTAGTTCTCAATCTTCACCCGGAAGAGTGCTTCGAACTCCTGCTCTCCGACGCTGTCCACATTGCGGTCCTCCTTGCCGCTGAACTTGCGGATAGTGTTCCACGTAGAACCTCCATCGAGGCTGCGCTGGATCAGGATGTCTGCGCTCCAGACGCCGTAGGTCCGCACGTTCCAATCACCGAGGATCGGGATGGTGGACGATGTCGCGTTTGCCGTGATGTTTCGCTCAACGAAGTTGGACTCCCGCAGGTGCGCCACACGCCAGTAGCTGCCGACGTGGCCAGCTTCGAAGGTCGCTGCACTGGCAGTCAGGGTGATTGATCCGGTCGTGCCGCTTGGTGTGATCGTGGTGGTCGTGATGTTCTCATCGAGCATCGGCGGGACATTGAACTCCACGTCTGCAATCGTCCAATTCGTGTTGGCGATCCGGGTCAGCTTCTGGACTGGGTGATCGGGATGCGTGATGTAGGCCACGTCATTGATCTGGGTGAACTGCAGGTCGAAGATCTCGTCCTCCGTGTAGACGGTGCTGATCTCGTAGGGACTGCCCCCGCTGAGCACCTGTGCTCGGCTTGAAAAGAACCGGATGTAGTTGTGACCGAACTCCAGCGTGAAGACCGTGGTGCTGGAAAACTCCCACTCAATCAGCCTGCTCTTCCGGTCGTTGTTCTTGGCGCCTGCGATGTATTCAAGGCCCATCCGTCTCTCAGCCTCACCGTAGAGGCCAGCGATGCAGTTCTTCAGCTCCCTGCACCCGTTCTGGTATTTGGCGATGTCTATCCGGGCATCGAGCTTGGGTGACAGCTCGCCGGCATTGAAGGAGGTGAAGTTGCGGAGTTGTTCAGCCATTGGTCGAGTAGCGTCGGGATTGGACGAAGCGGGATTCATCTGCGGGGTTGCGGCGGATCTTCTTGCGCTCATTGCCGTCCTTTACCCGGGCGCGGGGCAGGTGGACCTGCTCATACTCTGCGAGGAGCTTCTGGCTGGCCTGACCATCGTCAACACGCAGTGCTGTGACGATCTCTGATGCCAGTCTGGTGGCCACTGCGGCGATCAGTAGGGCATCCCACTGGGCCACGTTGAACTCCAACTTCACATACTGGATCTTGCCCTCATCTGCATTGGTCAGGAGTGACCGGCCCTCGATCTCGTAGGTGTCCCCGGGCTCAGCGTCGTTGTAGGTCCCGTTGAGCTTGATCACCCGGGCGCAGTCCTCAGGCAACAGGTAGGCAAATTCCCAGCCAAACTCTGGGGTGGTCGTCTGCGGCAGCACGGCACGGGTCTTGAGGCAGTTCCACTCGCCTGACCGGATGACCTCCTCCGCGATCTGGTCGAACACCTCGTTGCAGGTCCGTGCGTTCGTGTTGCTGTTGTCAGCGAGGTCGGTGATCCGCTTCGCGCCGATCTTAACGAGTGCCTTGTTGGCGATTTGGGTTTTACTTGTTACGGGCATTTGGAGAGGGGGTTGGAAAGTAAAACGCCCCACCCACCACAACGGCAGATGGGGCGTAGTTCACCATCAGTGAATGATCGTTAGACCACCACCAAGTAGGGCACCTTGAAGACGATCTTCTTGCCAGCGGTCATCGGGAGAGTCCCGGCGAGCACTGCCTTGATGGTCTTCGTGGTCTCCGTGATCGTGAACGGAGTCACGGAGATCGCGTTGGTCGGAGTGACAGCGACGTTGCCAGCAGCAGTCAAAGCGACGGCAGTCGCGCTGTAGCGGTCGTCGTCCTCGGCATCACCGATCTTGGAGATGGTGACGGAAGTGCCACCAGCTCCATCGTTGGCGACCTTCATCAGGTCAGGGACCAAACGGGCACCAACCGGGAGGTCGATGATGTTGATGACGTCAGCCGCAGCTTCAGTGGCGTCAACCGTTCGGGTGACGGTAGCCCACAGGAGCATCGGCGTGAGGGTGGCGCCAGACAGACGGCTTCCGAGGTTCGGAGCAATTTGAACGGCACGTTCGGCAGTATTGATTTCAGCCATGGTATTTAATTCCTAGGTTGAGGGTTATGGCGATTCGTCGCAGTAGACGAGAACCACGCGCTCCTCTTCCATCCGGGTCGCCCCGAGCAGGAGAGTGGTGCGAATTTGCACCGTGTGATTAAGGTCGGCACGGATGTCCAACTTCACCTTCTTGTCCTGACCGATGCCGAGGAGCACGCCCGCCTTGTGGTAGGCAATGCAGGTGCGGACGTCGGACGTGGCGTCGAGGGTAAGCAGCTCCAGCATACAGAACGTGAAGCCGAGGAACCGGCTGACTTGGCCGTCTACCAACGCTTTCACGTTGTTGTAGTCCGAGGACTTAACCTCGATGGCGTTGTCGAGCAGGTCCTGCAGTTGCTTCGCGCTGTGCAGGAAGTAGCGGTCTTCCTCTTCGACCTCATTGGAGTCGAGGATGAACTTGGCCTTAACCAGTTTGTCGAGGATCAGGCCAGAGTTGGCTGGGGATCCCGACTTGATGTAGTTGACCGCGACCTTCTGGCTGGCGGGCACATCAACAGCGTCGGTGCCGGTGGTGCCGATGTAGGCGGTGCCTTCAAGGGCAGCGATGATGACCTCGTCCATGGTGCGCTTAGCAGCCATGGAGTGAGAGACGACGTGCTCGGACTCAGGAGCGGGAAGCTCACCGAGGGCGATGTCATCGAACTCATCGATGTGGGTGACCTCGTCGTAGCCTTGTGGGCGGACCCAGCGTTTGGCCATCGGAGTGTCGGAAGCAATGGTCTTGCCATTGCGGGTGGTGATGAGACGCATATTGCTCTTCCCGAGTTGGGAGAACTGGCGCTCTTTGCCACTGACCGTGGCGCGACGGCATTTGCCCTCAAGGCGCGATTCCTTCTGTTGAAGGAGGTGCTCCCAGTTGTCGGCAAACTGCGTCTGATAATGTTCAGGCAGACTTTCTAACATGATAAAAACCTTCGTTTATTAGTGAATGTGATTCAGCCGGATTGGCTGAGAAACAGTCATTACGTGGAGGGTGTCCTGATTGGGCCTCAGTAGATTGACTCTGATGGCTCAGGCTCCGGGAACCGAAGGTGTCTGCGCTGTATTCGATTTCTGGGCACCTTGGTCGTTTATGTCAAGTGCCGTGATTTACCAAAAACCCGGTCAAGCACTTTTTCGTAGCCCCGTGGCAGTTGTGTAAGTGCCTGATGATGGTCCGAAATCCTCTGACCCCCAAAAGTCGATTTGGTATAATGGGTGTGCTATGCGATCATACAACACAGACGTCCACTACCTTGAAACCTGTCCTGCGAAGGATGTCAGCCTGCCCTCTTACAGGAGGAAGCACCGCTGGCGGAAGGTTGAAGGTAGCGATAAGAAACACCCCACCAAGCCCGGATACCGGGTGCGCCAGAATCAGTGCGAACACTGCAAGGAAGTGACCCATGGTGAATACACCTTCATCAGCCTTGGGTAGTTGCTGACCGGATACAGAAAACCCCCGGGGTGGTGAAGTTCCCCGGGGGTCCATATTTCTATGGCTAAGCCGTTTTACCCCGTCGGCCTAGTGGATGCACGCTTGTTGAATGCCTCCACTTGGTCAAGCGCCTGCTTGTGCCGTGAGTCGTCCGTGTTGTGGTAGGCAGCGTAGAGGGGATTGCCCGGGTTGAAGACGATGTCCCGGGCCTTTTCGCGGTCGGACGCACCGAGGTTGTTGCCACCATCACCGGAGACCAGACGGTCCTCGCTGACCATGCTGAACATATTGGCAAATGCCTGCACCACGGATGCAGACCTGAACATCGGATCGGTGGCTGGATCCAGACCGAGGGTCCGGGCCATGCGCTTGGCTTGGTCGGTCTTCTGCTGGATCTCGCTACCGAATGCCTCAGTGAGCTTGGCCGACTCAGCCTTGAACGCTGCCTCCTGTGCAGCCTGAGACTCAGCACCGAGATTGGTGGCGTGCTGGGCATCGATGGCGACCAGCTCCTTCACCAGTGCAGGGGAGGCACTGTGCTTGTGCAGGACAGACAGGACGTCCTTCACATACTCCCCGTTCCACTGCTCGTCGGGCAGATCGTCTGGCTTGGTGATGCCGTAGTCGTCAGCCGTCTCGGGCACGTTGTTGAGCTTACGCATCAGGGCAGCACGCTCCTCCTTCACGGAGTCAGGTGCGTCCTCAGGGAGAGGCTCTAGTCCCTTCTTTCCGGCCAGCTGGGCGAGGTTGCCCATGCCATTGAAAAAGTCGTCAGCCGTCTTGTATTTGGAGAACGTCTCCTTGTGCCCCTTGAGGTGCTCAGGGAGGGCATCGAAGCGGTCCTTGTTGATGGTGCCGCTGTTGTCCCAGAGACCAACGAAGAAGGGGTCACCTGACGTTCCATCCCCAGAGACGTCTTTGCCTCCATCACCTCCGCTGTCTCCAGCACCAGCAGCATCGCCAAGGAGAGTGCCTCCACCTGTATTCGAATCTTCACTACCCCCACCGGAGTCGTCGTCAGCATGGAGCATGATTGGGGCGATGCACGCCCACATGAATTTGATGAGTGTCATGGCTTAGTCCTCGTAGATGGAGTCGGAGCCGGTGCCTGCTTCGACCTTGTCGGTCTTCACGGTCTTGCGACGAGCGAGCAGGGCGTCGGTCTGGTAGGCTTCGGTGACGGGTTGGCCATCCGCATCGAACACGGTGCGGGTGCGAGTGACTGTGCCGGGTCCGATGATGCCGTAGCGGGCACGATACTCGGCAGGCTTGTACCGCTCATACCATTCCATGACGGCAGGCGTCTTGTCGCCCAGCATCCGGGACATCTTGGGCATTGGGGGGATCGTGCTCTTGGGGATCTCTCGCTCCTTCTTGGCGATCTCCTCATCGCCACGGATGACGGTTTGGTTGATGTCCCAGTCTCCCCCGTTGAGGAAGCGGACGATGGGGGCGCGATACTTGACCGAAGCAGGCTCGATGGTGAGCACTCCTTCGGGGTCGAGACGAGCGACCAGCGTGGTGCTGTTGTTCTCGGTGCGGCTGATGGCTCCGCTTTTATCGTCGATGCTGTAGCCACGCTTCGGTGCGTCTTCCGGGAAGCCCTCTTCGGGCGTGTTGTTATCTTCACTCATGGTGATGTCTCCTGATGGTGTTGTTGTTGGTGTCAGACCCCTGTGGACTGACGGATAAAGTCTCTGATCTCGTTGAGCCATGACCTCCGGCCCTCGTTCGCGGCCATCTTCAGTGGGTCCACGGCGCCCTTGTCATCAGTGGCCATCGTGGATCGGTAGGCGAAGCTGCCCCGTTCCATGTCATCCCAGACGATCTTTTGGGCATCTGAGCGCTTTCCCGGGGTTCCGAATACCGCAGCATAGGCTATGGCTCTACGTCGCTCCTGTGCCTGTTTGGCTGCATCTGTGCGCTTGATGTCGTCTGCCTTCATGCTCCGAGCATCTTCTCCTTGATCGCAGGATCAGCGTCCGAGATGTCCTTCGCGGCCTTGGCCATACCCGGCGCCGCCTCTGCTTCGGCTGCTGCCTGCTGGGCCTGAGCACGCTCTGCTCGCATCTCATCCCGGTCGATGACCTTGCGCTGCCAATCGACTGGCATCCCGGTGTTCTCACCCACGTTACGGGCGATCTTATCCATGTCCCAGTTGTCGGTGATGATCGTGGGGTCGATGGCGAAGATGGCTTCCATCATGCCTTGGAACTCCATCCATGAGTTGTTGTCCGCTGCCTTGATCGCCTTGGCCAGCTTGCCGGTCAGCACGACCTTGGGCATGGGCAGGACAGGCGTGGATCCGTCAGGACCCAGTGCGAGGGCACTCATGGGTGGCTCAGGCAGTCTGCCAGCACGGAAAAGCATTCCGTAGGCTCGGCTCAACAGGGGCTGGATCACCTCACCGTCGAGCTGGTAGTAGGTCGGGCTGAAGTCAGCGATCTTCTCAGCCTCACGACGGCTCACCTCGTAGGCAGTCATCTGGCCCTTGTCCAACTCCCGGAGCATATGGAACAGGTCGTTGTGATACAGCTCACGGATGGCTTGGTCCTTCATCTGAATGCGGTCCTTGCCGATGTCGTAGCGTCCCTGTGTGCCCCACTCCTCAGGCTTTGCGTTGGAGGCGCTGGCCGGGTCGTAGACGGTCTGGCCACCTGCACGCAGATCAACCTCACCATCGACACCGTTGGGGATCAGCACCCGGGGGAATGCTGCGATCTCTGCCAAGGCATCCATCTGCTGCTCGATGAAGTTGACCTGCTTGATGGTCGGCAGGGCTGCGATGGACGGACTGAATCCGTAAGGTGAGTCACCCCACTTGAGGAAGCGGGTGGTGGCGTTGGGCATCTCATCGTAGCCACTGATGCGCACGGTGATCTTTTCGTCCTTTGAGACGTAGATAGATGCGATAGGCTTGTTGGGTCCATCGATCTTGCCCATGTCCCGGGCAGCGTCTTCCCGTGGAGCGATGTAGTGGAGGATCGGGAACTTCTGTTCCATCTTCTTCACGTCATCGTACTGCACGCACTTGAGCATCTGAGGGGTGAGGTTCTCCATGCCAAACTTGTTGAGGCACTGACGAGCGGTGAGGGTGAACTCACGGATGATCGTGTCCACGTATCCCTCCTCATCCTGAGCACAGACGAAGGTGCCCATATCGAACTTCACGAAGTTGAAGAGGGACCGCTTGCCCTCCTCCAGATTGATCGAGGCAGTACCGAATGCACCACGGTCGAGGAACATCTCATGGATCTGCGCGTGGAAGTTGGACCGACCCAGCTCATCGCGGAGGATCTCGGTGACGGTCCGATACCACCGCTTGGCCTCGTCGTCGTCCGTCTTCATGGGTGACTCCAGCTCGAACCAATCACCCGAGACCATGTAGTCCTTCTGGCCAGCTGCGAGGACACCGTTGGCATCCACTGCTGTGAGGTTGAACAGGTCATCGGTGAACCCCTCCACGCCCTCAGTCTTCATGGTCAGGATCTGACTCTTCCGTGGCATCACGTAGTCAGCGATGTTCTGCCAGAGCGTGAACCATGTGGAGGCATCGGTGGTGAGCACTCCGTGGCGGGCGACGATGGCCTCTCCCTGTTTGTCGGTGGTGTCCATGATCAGGATCCCAAGAGGGTTTTGGTGCCGAGGTTCGCTTTGTCTACGCCACCGGTCTCGCCGGCGAAGAAGGTGCGACGGTATCCATTCCGGCGCTTGGCGTCACGACGGCTTTGGTCTGACGCTGCTTTGACCTCTTGCGACCGCTCGGTCACAGGAGGAGTGGGTGCAGGCACTGCCTGCTGTTGTTGCCGACTGGATGATTTTCCAAAACACATGATTAGATCTCTCCGATGAATAGTTCGCCTTTGCCGAGATGATTTAGCCCCAGCCCTGTTAGGTATTCGAAATATGGTGACGATGTCTCGATGGGCAAGATCATACGCTTGTGCCCCATTTCCCTCAGGGTCTGCCGGACGAGGGCCAATCCACGGAAGGATGTGATGCCCGTCATGTCTGACCGCATCCAGAAAAACACTACAGGGGCATAGAGCACGCTGTAGGCGCCCACCACTCCCTTGTCCTCCATCAGGAAGTAATGGCTGACGCTGGGGACGTTGTGCCCGTCCTTGGCCATCCGGTCCTGCACCATCTGCATCTCTGCAGGGTCTGATATCTTACAGCTACTGATTATGCTCCTATCCTCCTGAGTCCTGTCTTCGATGGGATCCGACGCTTGGCGTGATGACTCCTGATGCCCATCCGTGATTCGCTGCTCTGGCCACCCTGCCTCACCTTGGTCGGGATCGCTGACCGATCTACCAGCCACCCGAGCTTCATCGCTTGGTGACCGTATCCAAAAGCTGTGGACGCATGGGATGCCCAGTCATGGACCGGGATGTTGCGCACGGTCTGGCCATCGGTCTCCTCCTTCGAACGGAACGCATCCAAAGAGTCGATACCAAGCTCGCACCCATCCTTGTTGAACTTACACCGGGAGAAGTTGCCGAGGGCCTCGTTGATGTTGTCCCACTCGTTGCTGCTGCGTGGCAGGCAGACGGTGTGCTTGAGTCCTGCCCGGATCAGCTGGCCACGGTAGTCCGTCTCAGCGTCGTGGGGGAGGAAGTGGCCACCGTAGGTGTAGCTGCGGTCCTTGAGTCGTTTGACCCACTCACCTGCATGGGCGCAGTCATCGCCACCGGTCAGGCACTCCAGCCAGTTGATCGAGTCGGCCACCACTTGGAAGAACCAGACCTTGGTGTTCACAGCTGCTCCGATGTCCCAGCAGGTGTAGACCGGGAGCTGCTCGTAGTGGAGGACACCGTCACTGATCCGGCCATCACCTCGAGCCTTGTCCATCTGTGGTGCGTAGATCGCACCCGGGAACGGTGCCAGCCAGCACTCCTCGATGGTGGATGGATACTCCGAGTAGATCTTCCGGCCCAGCTCTTGGCGCTTCTTGAAGTACCAGAGGCGCTGGCCGTGGGTTAGATTGCAGCCGACCGTGGCTTGGAGGTCCTGCAGGTATTTCCTGATGTCAGGCGTGATCTGGGTGTGGTCACCTGCAAGCGTGTATCGAGGTTCCAGATACCACGGGAAGAAGATCACGCTGTAGTCGAGGGCAGTGCGATGCTCTGGCGCCACTTCCAGCGCCTTGGTGACCATGTCATACCATGCGCCACCCTTGCCTCCCTTGTGGGTGGATTCCATGACGATAACAGCACTCTGGCCGGATGCTGATGGGATAGCACCTGTCTCGATCTCATCTGCCCGGGCTGGGTCATTGAAGGCGATGATCCCGAACTCCGAGATGTGGAGGAAATTGTTGGTGGCACCACGGGCGTTCTTGCCTGCGTAGATGCCTGAGTCCGACTCCCATGTGAGGGCGTTGTTGTTGTCCTCCCTGACTGCGTCCTGCAGGTCATGCGGTAGCCTCTCGTAGGCGTAGCGGACCATCTTGAGCTTGTTCTGCGCATCGGGCTGGGTCTTGTCCACGATGGATGCTGTGGTGTTAGTTGCGAATAATGTCCGGTCCAATGCGATTACCGCACACAACGTGGAGATGCCGAGCTGGCGTGCCTTGGGGATCGCGATGCGTTGCACCTTGTCCACGTAGATCGCTTGGAGGACGACGCACTGTGCCCAGTTGGGCATAAACTGCACCTCCTGTGCTTCAGCGTTGCGGATGAAGTAGAGGTTGCAGATGCGGACGAGTGGATCCTTGAGCAACTCCTCCAGCTCATCGTCTGTAGTGCCGTCGGGGATACGGTAGTCATCGACGTTGATCGCTTCGTAGGTGATCACTTCTTCTCGAGGGTGACGTTGTGGAGTTTGAGGATCGGCTCAATCGCCTGTAGGTATTCGTCGGATACGCCGATAAGTCCACCAGTCAGGTGCAGGAAAACCATCAGGTCGTGCTGATGCACTGCTGCCCAGTAACCGTCTCGCTGCTTGTGTATCAGGATAGTCATGACGTCTTACCTTTGCGGATACGGTAGAGGAGCGACCCCTCAACCTTGGCTTCGATCTTCTGCGGTGCGTCGTATCCCAGCATCTTGGCGAATCGCTCCATCGCTCGGATCTTGTCGGTGTTGGTCGCTTCCTTGTCGCAGGCGATCTCGCTGAGTTTCTCGAGAATGGCTTGCTTGCTCAGGATGGACTTCTCTTCGAGCTTCCGGCGTTGGTCAGAGAGATACCTCCTGACGTTAGGTTTCTTCAGATACTCCTGAGCGCGAACAGAGACTACCGCGACACTAGCGTCTGCGTACCCGGCGCTGCGATACGCTGCTGATGGTTGAAGTCCTTTGAGGATGGCATCAGCGAATGCCTGTTGTTTGGGGGTGAGGTTCATTGGTGGTGGTGATGGTAAGATCAGTTGTTGTTGAAGAGAGTAGCAGCGGTGCCTTCATATTACGTGCTGATGGCTACAATTTGTGAGTTGGGTCCGGTTGATGCACCGGCATCAATGAGTTCAGCCATCTCGATGGTGGAGCCATTAGTCCAGTTCGTTGGCGTAGTGCCGGTGGCTGTGAAGACGACCCCGTTGGCATTGGAAGATGCCCCTACGTTGGTGAAGTCGTCACCGGTCTGATAAATGGATATCCGATACTCTCTACCTGAGATCAAGAAGCCGGAGGTGGCTGACGTTGGGGCGCGTGCCTTGATCTTAAACCGGATGGTCTGGGTGGCTTGAATATCCACGATGGCTGCGCACGGGATTGAAGCAATGAGCGAAAGGTCCGTGGATTGGTAGGTTGCCCCTGACCCATACTCCGTAGTCCCATCCCAGAAGACTGCACCGATGATTCCGTTGCCGCTTGAATTAAGCGATGAAGCTCTGGCGGAAATTGAACCCGTGACCAGCCAGCGACCGGGGTTAAGCGTCACCGACGCAAAACCATTGCCCGAGGTGCAGTCAAGATCCGTATCGAAAACACCTCCAAATGTAGTCGAGCCACCCTCACTTGTAACGGGCGTGCGTGGGCTGTTGTTGGCAACGTCTATTGTGGCTGTGCCTCCACCCCCGTCGGATATGGTCCGTCCGTTGATTTCAACATTGTTAGCAATCTTTACAACACCACCAAGGTAGTTGGTGTAGATGTAGTTCCCAGTAGGGGACTGCGTAACTGCCAAGCCCGTGATAACCAGATCGACAATCTTAATTGTTGTGTGAGGGACAAGATAGATTGACTCATTCATCCCTGCATTAAGCAGCTGAATGGTAACATCCTTGATAGTCCACTTGTTCCAATTCAGGCTCCATGAGGATGCTGACCCATCACACTGTATTGCTCGAAAAAACGAAGCAACGTCCTGCTTAATGAGACCACCTTGGATAAGTAGCTCATCAATATCTGCAAGAAAGTATCCTTGGCCCCCCTCAATGTCCTCTATAACATTGCCAATACAGGATACTTTCTCTGCGTCAGTAATACGAACAGCCGAACCTGAATCTTTGGCGACCTCTCCAGTAATGTGATTATTACTGAGCTGAATATGGCGTGGGCGGGTGCCACCTTCGGAAGCAATCAGAACACCCGACTGCTTCGCTAGAGTGATCGAATTGCCCTCTACCAGTATTCGATGACAGTCAGGAAGAACAGCGATGCCGCGACCCCAGTTTGTCAGGCCCGATGTGATCGCGCCTGCTCCGCTGCTTAGCGTCAAAGTGGGGAAGGTATCACCAGAATCCCACCCCGTGCTATCTGGCCCGTAGAACCTACCTCCTTCGATTGCTCCGGCACCATCGATGTAAACATAGCAAGGTGGGTTTGTAGGCACGCCGTTCTTTATGCCACCAGTAACAGAGACCGTGGGATTGATACCATAGCCAGAACTGGGTGTTGTCACGAAAACACCCAGAACGTCTATTCTGGCACGCAGCTGGTTGCTGGATATAAGCACATCCTTGCATTCCGAGACAACGATCAGATCGTCATCAGCACCATTTACGATGTTCCCTGACACAACAGCTTTGTCCACTTTATGCAGGTTGATGCCATCGGCAAAGGTGTCCCTGATAATATTATTCTGAATCTGCACATCTTGGATTCGACCGGCGCGATCTCGGTTGATGGCCAGCGCCCATTCTCCTCCGTTCTGGAATGCACAATCGTGGACCTTTAAGTGGTTTGATCGGAAGTGGACACACTGTTGACCATATTTACGGGTGTCACAGTTACCATCGAAGGTCATATCTCGCACCACTACATGATCACACGTATCCTCGATGTTCATAATGGTCCCACCATTGGTTGCGGGAGTGTTGCCATTGTTGAACCCGGGCGTGACTACGCTGGTTCCTATGTGTCGAAGCATAGTCGTATCTTGACCGGCCCCCATAATGATAATTTCACTAAGGTTCTCGATTAAGACGGTCCCTGCATAACGATATTCACCGGGTGGAAAGTAGAGCACCGAGCCATCCGTCAAGGCAGCCACCGCAGCAGTAATGGCAGTGGAATCGTTCGTGACCCCGTCTCCCACCGCCCCGTAGTCCTTCACGTTGATGATGTCCAGCGATTCAAATGCCGCAGACCGTGCTGCCTCTCTCACTCGCTGCGATGTCCAGATCCGATCCGTCGTGGCCGATCCAGCCTCCGCTTCAGCCTCGCTGACTGTAGCCGGAAAGTCGGTTATTTGAGACTTGGTGTGGGTATGCACGGTGGGTGCCTTACCTGATAACAGCGTGTCCGTCTCAGTCTCCGTGTAATACCTGTCATCGTGGATATGGCCAGTGTCAGATTTGCCGGCCAGCAAAGAGTCAGCCTCCGTCTCCGTGTAGTAACGATCATCATGCGTGTGTGAGTTATCCTTTACTTGCGGATTTGGATAGGTGCCGGACAGGTCTCCTCCCGCTGGTCCCGTGGGTGTTCCACCTCCTCCACCAGCTGCTGTCACCGTCGTCTTGGCTGCGTTGCCCCCATTGTTCGGGACGTCCGGTGATGATCCTTCCAGCGTCCGGTCACGCGACGTCACTCCAGCACTGTTGTTCAGGGATCCCTCTGGCATCAGTTTCTCTCCGTGATGTTACGCCAGATCCACCCCAGCTCGTAGACCGGCAGGGTGTCCTCGTTCTTCGCTGGCACCACCCGGCTGACCGGATTCGTCCTCACTGCTAGTGCCTCACCCTTCCAGCAGACCCAGATCAACCGCCCGTCCTCCGACCGCTCATCGAAGTGGGCATCGATCTCGTCCTGTGTAGGGGTTCTGAGGATACGCTGCTTCACGGACTGCTGCACCAGCTCCAGACGTTTACTCTCTGCGTCCTGTGCCAAAGCTCGCGCCAGCTTGGTCATCAACTGTTCGTCGGGCACCAAACTGCATCGCGATACCTGCAGGTCGTCTTTCGTGAGGTGGATCATCGCTCGTAACTTGTAGGACCAAACCGGATACTGCAACGCAGATCTGCTACCCAGCGTTGAGGAGCGGACACACCTCACCCAAACCCGGGGGAGGTGCTGCAGGTCGATACCCTTGCGCTGTCTTCGCGTCCAGCTACCCGTGCCTGTGACCACGGCATACGTCCAGTTCAGGTCAAGATCGGCACGGTCCTCAGATCTCTCGATCACGTAGAATTAAGTCCGGCTGGTAGCGGGAGGGCAGGGATGTAGCCCATTCACTACGCCGTCATCGGAATGACTATCCACGTTCTCAACCCTCTGAGGGGACTCGTGCAGTGTTCATGAATGGAACTACTTCGCTGCCCTCGCCTGTGTTAGATCAGGCCGGACACCGTTGTTGATCCTCCCGGTCTCGCCTTGCACAGGTCGATGGGGGCGGTGTTCGGATCTGTTATCGGCGTGTCCGGTGGCGCACTATCATGTCCTCATCGGCAGCGTGCCCTCCCCTCCAGTGATTAGACCAAAGGGAAGGAGCAATGATAGTGCCGGTTTTGGACCGGCCTGCACTCGATCACCCCAAATGCCCCCCGTCAAATTAATTTGATTTAGCAGTAAATAAGGTCTCGACATACCGCAGTGGGTATGCTCTCTTGGTGTTCACGATTGGTTTGCCTCTACCTCCAACAGGGGCCTCACACACAAAATAAAACGCCATGACTACCGTCAAACTCCCCACCTCCACCAGCAACCCAAACCGTCCTTCCGCCGAACAACGTGCTCGCTACCACATGGAGCACGTTAAAGAGCGACTCGCCTCGATCAATACCTCAGTCGTCCGTATGGCTGATGCCATCCGCGAGGAACGGTGGGAAGATGCCATCAACGCTGCACCTTCCACCTCCATGTTCGACCGTCGAATGGATTCCCTCAGCAAGACCCTCCGCGAGGTCAGCCCTGATGAGTTCGTCGCCATCTGGTATCACGAAAACGACTTCGATGCTGGCCACGGTCCCTCTGCCATCATCGGTCCTGTGCAGCCATCCATTGCCAAACGAACTTACGACAAGGCCACCCACCCCGACAATGATGGGTGGGCAGTTATCGCCAACCGAGACATCTGGTCAAAGGGGTGAGTAACCACCTCCTCAATACCACCCTGCAGTTAATCGCTGCGGGGTTTTTGGGTGCCCACTCTGGGCTCACGATTAACATCACATCACAAAACGTCATGAATAACGCTATCAACCTCGTCTCCCTCGCTCCGCAACTCCAGTCCGATGCGGCCATCGCCA
>UEXM01000818.1_pt1 | contig 30456 bp, 38 predicted proteins | sample 1796661 | NCBI WGS metagenome assembly UEXM01 (sample SAMEA4772469, study PRJEB27181) | metagenome
TCGATCCAACAAGATCACACTACTTTAATGGTTTCATCCGTCGATCGCGTTTGCTTCTGCGCAGTGTGTCTGCATATCCGATCGCGTTTGTGTATGTCCGTGTTTTGGCTGGCCGTGCTCTGGTGATAGTGACAGCAGGGATCCCAACTTTAGCCAGTGCGCGCGCAGCCTGTCCAGCCGATCCGACTAGCCCACCTTTGGCCGCTGGTGCGATCGTGGTGCCGTTGCTCTTGAGTCTGCCTAAGCTCTCCAACCGAATAGCTGCGGCTATGGCCTGCCGTCGATTGTGGACGCGTGGAGACACGCGCAGCAGACGCGGGATCGCTGCTTCTATCCGTTCATTTGCTGATCGACCTGTGATCCTGATGTACTGCGCCATGCTAGCTCCTGTGATATACAGATCTTATATCATAAGGAGATTTACATGGCAGTAGATACCAGACCGCCTGCAGATGTCAGACGCGCTGCACGCATTGCACTAGAGACACGCGCCAGCATGTCACCGAGTAATAAAGCTATGGTAGGTGAGGATGGCAAGCCAAGCACAGGATACTACACAGCACGCAAGCTGATCAGTGGTACACCAGTATCAAAAAAGCTTCTGATCACCATGCGAGCTTGGTTCGCCCGGCATGACAATGATTCTGAAAATACAGCACGCAAAAACGACAAAAAACGAGTCAGTAAAGCATGGCAAGCTTGGCTAGCTTGGGGTGGCACTGCTGGCCGTCGCTGGGCTATTCGCACGCTGCGCGCGATCGAACGAGACGAAAGCTCTTGATTTTGTGGGTACTCATACAGATCGACTCATACAATTTTAAAATTTGAATATGATAATACGCATACAAAACGCCATATCACCAACAGAGGCAGCAGAGCTTTATGATCTGCGCCTTAAAATAGCAGGCCAGAAGCTACAGGCTGCACACTGGCAGCTTCCAGTGGTACAGAAGATTCTAGATCAAATACAAGCTGCTGTACCTGCAGAGCTTATGCTGGAGTCACCTAGCTACATATCGCTTGAGCAAAAGACCAGCGGGCACCCTGCACACATTGACGGCTGCCAACAGACGACAGACGGATACATTGATAATCATATGTCATGGTGTAGCTGGTCTGCTACTCTGCTGGTGTCTGATCCTGCGCTCTGCTCTGGTGGTATCGTGCGATTTGCTGATCAGATCATTCGACCTGCTGATCACTACTGCACACTGTACCTGTGGCCATCTCATCCGCGTACAGGATACAGGCCTGTCATGCACTCTGTAGACGCTCACAACGGCTGCAGAGTTGTGTTGTTATGTTTCCTAGCACAAAAAGCAATACAGGCCCCGTAAGGCCTGTATGTGGTTTTATTGTCTGTCTAACTACAATTCAATATCTGTTAAATTTCGTTTTGCCATTCAAGCTCGCTTTGAGCGATCTCTTTTTGGCGATTTTGAATCCGTCGCGATCGCTCATTAAAGAGCATATCAACGACAGCTTCATTATTTTCTTTTATTGCTTTAACAAGTGCACTATCCAATATATCATTAGATGCATTTTTTAAGTCGCAGATCGTGTCATAGAATGGAATACCACCATTGTTATCTACAAAACCGATCCAGTGGGCCTGTAGTCGCTTTGTGTCTGTGCAGTGCTCAGATAATCGATGAGTACCCGTAGCACCCTTCATGATGTAATTGTCACCGACTAGCTCTAGTGTGCACGTGTGGCCTGTTGTTGTCGTGATCATTATTGGCAATTTCATTTTTTCATTCCTTTGTAGTTTGTAGCTGTTTCGTCCTTTTGGACTCATCAGTGACGGCACACACCGCCAGACAGCGGCCCCGTGGGGCCTGTGTGTGGTTAGATAGAAGCGTAAAGTTTAGATATTGCAACAGTAGCTGGCTGATTGTTATCGAAAATAACTTTTAAAATTGATTCGATGTTTTCATTGATAAAGTTGTAAATATCTTCTGTTGTTGTTGAGTCAGTATCAAAATAATTACGCCTAACAATTTCTGCCATTGATCGAGTGGCGACCATGTTGATAAAAGTGTTTTTGTATTCAGTGTTTTTGTTTAATAGTTCGTAGGTCATTTTGTTTTTTCCTTTGTAGTTACACAGAGTCATTCTGTACAGACATTCTATCTGTGTCTGTTGTCATTTGTCAACAATAAAATCAATTAATACAAAAAGCAATACAGGCCCCGTAGGGCCTGTGTGTGGTTCTTTCAAGGTTTGATCGCTACCTTAGACTCTTTCGATCACCACCAGCGATCCCACGATTAACGCGGATCTTTTTTCCGTCCGCGTACCCTCGATCAGAGTGCGTATAGCTTTTTGATGGCTTGCCTTTATTAAATGAGTAAGCAGATCGCGCCCAACTTTCAGCTATGTCATAGCGTCTGCTCAGTATCAAAGCAGTAGATCCGCGCCCACTGCCGCTGTGTATGTCAGCTTCACGCTCTGCGCGCTCCTTTTGCTGGTTTAAATATGCAATAAAACCACGCACTGCGCTATCTCTGTATTCCTTACCACTGATAAACATGAAGCTCCTTTCCGGTAGCTCTCCTACCTCATTCAAATATTCTTGTTTAAGCTCGGCTGCGTACACAGCCCAGCCCGATTTAATCTGGTTTTTAGCAGCTTCAAATGTATATTCCGCGATCACACGATCCTGTAGATCACCGTATAAATACATATGACTGCGCGTTTTAGCAGCGAAAACACTGCTAAACTTGCAAATAGCAAAAAAGAGCTTGCGCTCCCAGCCTACAGCAGCACACTTGACCTTTGTACGCCCCATCTGGACGGCTTGACGATCTCCAGCGTCCAGATCTGCCTGTGTTATGGCATGCTGTGCCATAAGCCGAGCTACGGCCCTTGCTGCGTTCTCTGCTTCGCCACCTGTACCCACAGCCGCGAGCTTTTTCGCGGCTTGAATTTTTCGTATTATTTTGTCTTTTGTCATTTTTTCATTCCTTTGTAGTTTGTAGCTGTTTCGTCTTTTTAGACTCTTCAGGTGGGCCACACAGCCCACGACAGCAGGCCCCGTAGGGCCTGTGTGTGGTTAGTTGTTACAATGTGTGCCATATGGCACACCATCCGAAAGCTCATCTAATCGAGACTCAAATTCTTCTATTACACGATCATATTTTTGGTCGTATTCAGCCTGTAAATTTGAAAGAAAGTGCTCATAAATTTTTCTAAGCAATTGCTCATCAGTAATAAACTGTAAAAAAGCCATATTTTTCATTTTTCGTTCCTTTGTAGTTTGTAGCTGTTTCGTCCTTTTGGACTCATCAGTAGCGGCACACACCGCCAGACAGGCTGGGATTATCCCAGCATTCCAACGATTAACGCGGATCTTTTATGTAGCTCTGTATTGCTAAAAATATCTTTCCAATATTGGTATTCCATAGCTTATGAAAAGTAGCAGGAGCATTAATCCTGCGCCAGCCATTACAAACTTCACCATACAAATGATACGGTGACGACGGATAAACGGCATAGCGGAATCCGTCAGCTTGAAGCACATACTTAGCTCCCTGTTTTTTGATCTTATAAGATTTCATTTTTCGTTCCTTTGTAGTTTCACAGAATCATTCTGTATTGACATTGTATCTGTGTCTGTTGTCTTTTGTCAACAATAAAATGAATTTATCTGGCTAACCTCTGGCCATAGGTTGGACAGGTTAGACACCTGCACACATTACCCGCGCACAGGGGAGCTTCTTTTGTTGTCTTTTGTAGCTGGCTAACCTGTCACCAAAAAAAGCTAATTTATTGGTTTTTGCACATTTGTGCATTTTCTGTTTTTGTTTAGTTTTAGGTTGGACAGGTTAGACAGGTTGGACAGATCATCTGGTAGCCGGTCGAAAGTAGCTGGCTAACCTATGGCCAGAGGTTGGACAGGTTAGACAGGTTGCGTTTTGTTACAGTGTCTTAAATGTGTAGTATTCTCAAAACTAAAAAAACTAAAATGCTTCATTCTCAGGTACCCACCGCCCGCAGATCAAGCCACAGTGGGGGATCTCAGGTACCCTCAACAGGTTGCGTTTTGACAACCCCCTGTGTGTGTTCATACATTGAAGCATTAAAACGGCTTAGAATCGATCCTCGTTCGTTTTAAAGGTATACAGTTTTAAGTGGCATAAAATTATAATATAGTTAGCTTATTTAATACCATAAAATGTGTATACCTTCATTCTCAGGCACCCACCGCCGGCAGATCAAGCCACAGCGGGGGATCTCAGGTACCCGCTACAGGTTGCGTTTTGACAACCCCATCTGTGTGTTCATACATTGGAGACATTAAAACGCTCAGAATCGATATATGAGCGTTTCAGTACTATGCAGCTATGTGACACAAAAAAAGCTGCACAATGGCAGCTTTGATTTATGACACTTTTTTTTGACGGTCTAGCTTGGTGGGAACCAGTACCAAGCTCTTTTACCGTCAACAGATACACGCTTTTTTGACCAATTCAGACTAGACAGAATCGATCCTGTGCGGGTAGCTTGTGCTCTTGACTGGCGATCCGGTGTGATCAAAAGTGCATGATACATGACATCGGCCACAGTAGCTCCTGTCTCATGTAGCTCATCGTTGCATGATAGCCATGTTTCAATGAAGCTCGCCCATGTGTCCTGCTGCTGATATTTTTCATTCACAGCATTTTTAGCTTGTATGACAGCCGGATCCAATTCCCACGCCCACCGTGTGGGATCGTTCCAGTTGTTATATATGTGCATAGCCTCTGCCCATAACTGATCAGATTCCGACTCCAATTTATCAAATGCGCACTGTGTACAGGCGACGATCCAATATCGACGGGATCCAGTGGGATCGCTCAGTATCTCTTGATCATTTGTGGTGCCTGCGAATACTACTTGTCTGGGTACCTCAGCTTCATATTTTGCATAGGCTGGCCGGTATGTGTCCACCTGAGATGTCAAAAACGCCTTAACGCTGCGATCGTCTCTGCCTCTGGTAGACTCTAGCTCTGGAAACTCATAGATCCACACACCGGCCAGCTTGCTGTATGCGTCGCGCCCTGTGCGGATGTCTACAAAACTGTCCCTGTACCAGTCTGCAGACACAGACAGGATCCGCAGTGCGGATGATTTACCGATTCCCTGTGGCCCCTGCAGGATCAGACAGCCATCTGTTTTTGATCCTGCGCTCATAACACGCGCCACGCCCTGCACTAACCAGCGGGTGCCGATCTCACCGTTAAGGGGTGTCTGCTCTGCACCCATCAATCGAGCTAGCCATGTAGCTAGCCTGCTGGTACCATCCCAGCGCAAGCTCTGCAGATACTCCTGCACAGGGTGATACTTGTTAGTGCTGGCGACATGATCGATCGCGTCACTCATAAGATCTTTATTGACTGTCAGCCAGTAAGCTCTATAAATCCATAACCTCAAGGCTGTACTGGTCTGATCACTGATCGATCGCCCGTCTACCTCGATTCTATTTTTGAAGCTGTTAAGCTTGATCTGACCAGCCCAGCGGGGATCATGCGTCAAAATATGCACCACATTGTGTAAGTTATTGACGATCTCACCGCCTTTTGTGCGGTGTGTGTCTGGATATCGGATCAGTTGATCTGCTGTGATAGGATCACCGCTTGACGGCCCGTCAACACCATCCAGCACGCGATCTGCCTCTGCGCGCTGTTCTTTGTATCGCTTGACATCAGCCAGAGCACGGCCCACAGTGCGGCTGTAATATGTGATCGGCTTTTTCTTGCCTCTCTCACTCACTCTGTATGCGATCGCGTCTGCTGTGTCCTCTGGTGTCGCACCCAACCACAGAAGCTCACGAGCTACTGCATAATCGTAGCCGCTACCCGTCTGATCGCCTGTTGCTTTACCTATGCCGATCCACAGGTCGGCTAATATTTGATTCTTTGTCATAAGCTGCTGTACAGCCTGAGACAGTGCCGCTGTGCTGGTGTGATCTATTTTTTCGATGGACACAGACCGGCTAGCTGCACACTCTGGCCACACATCCAGCAGATCAAGGATCGAGTAGTCCGCCCCGCTGTAATGCATAAAATCAAGCTGTACTGGTCGCTGTATGTTCTTCTGGTGCCAGCTATATGGCAGACGCAGAACACGCGCCCGATCGTGGCACTTATCACCACCAGACAGCGCAGCTAGTCGTTTGTTAGCCTCTTCGATCTCATGTGCTGGTGTGTCCTCACCTAAAAAATAGTAGAGGTGCAGACCACCACCAGAGACAACGATCGCAGAGGGAAAAGGATCAAGCCGCTCTAGCTTGCTGATGATCTCCCGTCTGCCGCCCTTGAAATCTTTATCATCCAGATCAGCCCAGACCACACATCCAGATTCAACACTGTCCGCTGTGCCTGTGCCCTGTGCCGCACGTGGTAATAAACCGATACAGCAAGCTAGGCGTTTTCTTCTGCAGTAGTCTATGATCTGCTGTTGTTTTTGCTTAAACTCATCCTGTGTAAACCACCTACGCGCGCTGTGGTCTATTCCTGCGCCAGTTTCATCTGAAAACGGGCGTAGCTCTATGTATCCGTCTGAATGTTCAAATATTGCATCAATAAATGCGTTTAGTTGTGTTATGTTCTTTTGTGGTTTATTTATGACCATGCCTATTTGTCCTTTGTAGCTTGGGGCTGTCGCACACACGGCAGCCCCTTTTGTGTTTATCGATCCTGCAGTATGTGGATCTGTGTGTGGGGATCATCATTGATCCCTGCAATGAATTTTGTAGCTCTTATCTCATAAATCAGATTATCGTCATGTAAAACGCCAGCCTGCACCAGTGCGTCAAATGTGCTTTTTTGTAGGTTGTCTATGTCTGGTTTCGTCTTTTTGTGCTTCCGTTTTGTCTGTTTTTTGGGCGTGCTTTTTGGACGCTGGAAAATGTAAAACACCACCACACGACAGCCCTTTTTTATCGGTTCAAGCTCCCACTGTGCCTGTAACTCTGACACGGCCTGAGCTTTATATGCTTTATATTTTGCCGGCATAAATGCATGGCCTGTTTTTGTCACACGTGGACGCGGACAGGCTACGGGCTGGCCTGATATGGTCAGCACATCATGTGAGATCATGCTCATACGACAGACGCGATCATTTGAGCAAGAATAACTTTTGAGTTTATGCCTGTAAGCTCTTCTAGCCCCTGAGCTAAAATTCGCATATTTGCGATCTTTGGCATGCGTGATCCTGATACCCAATGGCTGATCGTGCCTCTGTGTTTACCCGTCACACTCTCTAACTGGGTGTATGTAATTTGATGTTCTGTCATAAATTCGATTAGCCATGTGCCAATGTCCATGTGATTACCTCCTATAGTAGATCGATCTTAGTATACTCTATTGGTTTACTATTGACAACAGAATACAAATTCACTAATATGTCTATGCTACATAGGAGCTAAAATGAACGATATATTAATTCAAATTCACGAAATGACACAAATTATCAACCCTGAGCTTGTGCTGGTCTGTATCATGATCTCAGCTTTAATTTGGGCTGCTGGCTCATTACATGCTGAGGTCAAAAATGGATAAAAGCTGGGAATCAGAAGAATCACAGGGGCTGCGAATACCGGCAGCCCGTGTGCTGTATGGTAGCTGCTTGGACAGGCTGAAAGATCTACCAGACGGCAGCATAGACAGCATAGTTTGTGATCCACCCTACGAGCTAGGATTTATGAAAAAAACTTGGGACTCAAGCGGCATAGCCTACAACATAGAAGTGTGGCGGCAGTGTCTGCGCGTGCTTAAAGCTGGCGGGCATCTGGTGGCCTTTGGCGGTACTCGCACCATGCACCGCATAGCCTGCGCGATAGAAGACGCAGGATTTGAGATCCGCGATATGATCTCATGGCTGTACTTTTCCGGCATGCCAAAAAACCACAATATCCCGCATGCCATAGACAGCACGATTCTGTCAGGATCAAGCTCTACTGTCAGCATGCGTGAGACTGAGCTAGAGCATGGCACAGGCTCATATCAGGACACCAGCCCCAATAATGGGATCCTAGGCCAGCCGGTCACAAAAGAGCGCAGAACGCTGGAACCACAGACACCAGAAGCTCAAAAGTGGGCGGGATATGGTACAGCCCTCAAACCATCACAGGAGCCGATCATATTGGCACGCAAGCCGATCGCAGCCGGCACCATAGCTCGCCAGATACTGGAGACAGGCACAGGTGCCATTAATATAGATGGCTGCCGTTTTGCCTATGGCGATCCCTGCTGGGTAGGGCCTATAAATATTGTTTCAACACATAGCAGAAATGAGAAGCATATTTCTGCTTCATGGACAATTAAAGGCAAAATAGAATCGCATCAAACAGAAGGTCAAAAAATAGGCCGTTGGCCGTCTAATATCTATCAGTGCGCCAAGCCCAGCAGATCAGAGAAAGAAGCCGGCTGTCAAGATCTGCCACATATCACAGGCGCACAGGCCACCAACAGGAAAGAGGGATCAGCAGGTCTGCAGAATCCGCGCGCGGGATCCGGCTGGTCTTCATCTGAGATACGCAACACACACCCCACAGTCAAGCCGCTTAAACTGATGCGCTGGCTGGTGCGTCTGGTCACTCCACAGGGTGGCACAGTGCTAGATCCGTTCTGTGGATCTGGTACTACGATCGCAGCCGCCACGCTGGAGGGGTTTGATTCTGTGGGCGTTGAGCTTACTGCAGAGTATCTGCCGATCATACATGCCCGCGTGGAATGGTCACGATCTGAATTTTGGAATCAAAATTTGCAATTGGGGATCCCGTGGTAAGCACCAACAGAGAGACACTGATCGCATTTATCCTGCGATCATGGATGTCTGAGCATGGACACAAAACGACCAGCGCAGCACACCAGATCGGCACTGCGGATCATACATTAAATTCATGGCTGCGGGGTGATCACACTCCCAGCCCAGCTAACCAGACTATGATCGCCCTTGCGATCTGTGCTGATCAGCCCACCATAAACATTTTAGCGTGTAAGTCTCTGCTGCGAGCTTGCGCCAATTTTGACCTGCAGCACAAAGGAAAACAGACATGAAAAACATAACAGAAGCGATCACAAAAACCATGCTGTCTTGCGGCTATATCAGCAAGGACAGCACCAACACACACCACAAATATAAGTACACCTCAGAGGCTGAGATTATCGGAGCTATCCGTGCGCCAATGGCTCAGAATGGCCTTTCACTGCTGCCTGTAGGTGTGCAGGTGCTAGAGTGTGCCACCAGCGGCAAAATGTACCGATATGATTTGTTGGTCACCTATAAGCTGCTCCATGTGTCGGGGGAATCGATCGATCTGGTTGTGCCGGCCTCTGGTGCAGATACGCAGGATAAAGCTCTACCCAAAGCTATGACAATGGCTCTCAAATATGCCCTCATTCAAGCGTTTTTGGTGGCGCGTGGCGTGGATCCAGATGCAGACGGAGACATACACGAGAGCGAGCTAGCAAGCTGGGCGCGGCCTTTCGGTGGAATCAAAAAAATCCGTGGATACTGCAGGCGCAATGCCAAGCCAGATCCAGCCACGTGGTCAGATCAGACATTTGCAAATTTTGAGGCTGCACTGGCAGACGGCAGGATCGAGCTATGATTATTGATCCCTGTGTGCAATATTTTGATGAGTCCAGCGACTGGAAAGAAAGCTTCAATCTGCATGCCCCGTACATGCTGCAGCGGTGCGAATATAACGATATGTTATGGCGTGTGCTAAATGTCCGCAGGCGGCCTGTGGGCATATCCTCAAGCCCTGTACAGCACACACCCCGCACACTGCGCCCGCTGTACACCCACGACATCAGCTTACACCATCGAGACACCAGCATGTTAAAGTCTGGATCGGTGTTGATAGACGATCGTATGCATAAAGTGTATTATTTTTGGTCAGATCTCAGGCCGGCTGTATTTCGAGACGATTGGGCGCGCTATATTGTCAAACTTGAGCGTTTTTTATCGACACGGAGCTAGAATGAAATTTGTATTTTTTGACACTGAGACAACACATTTAAGCCCTGTTAAAGGGGACATAATCGAGATCGCGATAGTCACAGAGATCGACGGCCAGATCACAGAGCGATATCACACAAAAATACAGCCAGAGCGCATCAAGCTAGCTTCTCCGTATGCCCTAAAGATTAACGGCTACAGCGAGCTAGCTTGGTCTGGTGCTCCAACTTGGGAGACAGTGGCACCAGAGATCGCCAGCAGGCTGCAGGACGGGATCTTAATAGGGCACAATATCAGCTTTGATCTGCGTCACATTATCCACCAGATGCAGCGACACAAAGCTATCTGGCGGCTGTCCGGTGCGCACATCTGCACCATGTCACTAGCCCGTGAGCATCTGCCCACACCATCTGTTAGCATGGACACGATCCGCTGGTTGTTTGGATGGCCAACAGAGGGCGCACACACTGCGCTGGTCGACACGCTGCAGACGCGCGATCTGTTTCATCATGTGTACAGGTGCGGGGTTTTTAAAAGGTTGTTTTTTCAAGTTTTGTATTTATGGCGAAAAAATGCAGAGCTAGACTAGCTAGCTCTGCGCCCTCACAACCTCTGACTAAATGCCAGCGCAGCTATTTGCTGCCTTTTTAGCTTAGTCCTCTTTTGACGGCTTGACCACTGCCGCCCGTATTTCGATGATCTGTGGCTCGATATTGTTTAGCCGGCTGTGTATGCCTGCAGTAGTGCTGCGCTGTTTTTCGATGATCTGATCGGTGCGTGCTAGACTCTGCGCTGTGTGTTCCTGAATTGCAGCATTGAGACGATCTAGCTGCTCAATTGTCTTGTCTGTCTGCTCCATATATTTTGCTACCACTGTGGGAACGAATTTAGCTAACCATCGCCCGATCGTGTAGATCATGATTACAGCCAGAGCGAGAGCAGACAGCGGGCCTGTCAATAATTCCATGTAGCTCAAATTAAACCCCTCAGCCGGTGCACCGGCAGCTTCTATTGTTTCGGTATTCATCAGTTCTCAGTCCTCCAGCAGTGTATAGCTGAATTTTGGCCAGCCCCACTGTGTCACCTGCTTATGACACAGTGACATGAGTGTTTGAAAATGTGCAGGGTTAGCTATCACCTGACAACCTGCAGACCATTTATCAACCTGTGAGCTTGTTCTGGTGCTGCTGGCGCGGTGAATGTTGATCCCAAATAAGCCAGTCTGACTGTGATCTTGATCGATCACATGATCTCTGTTAGCGTCACGCCACACTGTCACAGGCCGACATTGACTGAGAGCTTCATATCCTCTGTGTGTGCCTATCTGCCACGCGCTCCGATACTGATCAGCTTTTAGAATAGCTGTTCCCTCTACCCTGCTGGGATTCTCGAACCAGTATGTGCCCGCGTCTGTCGTACATGGCCAGACAAGCTCCACCCATTGGCCCTGCTCTAGATAGACACAATAAAACTGATCATCAAAAACATTTGATATGCGGCTACTGGTGCGGACACCGATCAAATTGAGATCATAGTCTCCACTGTGAAATGTCACATGTCCTGCAGCCTCTGCGCGCTGTAAAATGTCCGGTTTCATGGTTCAATTCTCCTGTTGGTGTTTATGTCGTAGCTGATGTGCAGAGTGTACAACCAGATCCCCTGCTGCCACTCTTTAGCGACTATCTGAGACAGTGCGCCTGATAGATGCAGATCGGCACTGGTTAGCTCTATGACCTGACCAAGCTGTAGCCAGCCCCAATTCTGCGCAGCTTCAAATTGACACAGCATGATCGGTGAGCTTGTCTGGAGTAGTCGATCCCGAATCACACGGCCTGCTGTCACTCTGTCGTAAATGTAAGCTGTCTGTATTTTTAGCACTCTGCGCCCGTATGATCTCAGGCTGTCGATCTGTTGACTGGTTAGCACATTGTCTGCACCAGACGGCAGATCGGGATCTGCTGTCATGCTGTATGTGTAGTCATCAGCCGGCCCGCTGTACCCGTATGTCAGCCAGATTACATTTATGATCTGACTTGGATCTGTCACGCTCTGCAGTGGCCCAGCTTGCTGCCAGTCCTGATCCGTCTGGATCTGTGTGGCGGCTACTGGTCTGGTGTATAGTGTCTGATATAGCAGTGAGATCACCGGAGCTAGCCCTTGAGGCCCGTTTATCACCTCTACAGGCATGTAGGCCACGATCTCCGCCTCTAGCCACTCCAGAGGCTTTACAGCCTCGTTTATGTATCCTGCAAATTCGTATGTGTTGAGCAGTGCGCCTGCAGCGGCCCAGCTTGCATGATCCACCGTCACACCTGCTTGTGATAGTGCCCAGCGGCATATGTCACCACCACCAGACAGCACGCCTGATCCGTATGGACTAGGCAGGCCGCCCGCGCTGGTATCCCACTGGATCCACGCATAAAAATCTTGTGATCTCACACGGCCCACCATGCCCGCAGATCCTGCGCTGGTTATCGTGCTGGCTCCAATACTAAAATGATAGTCATTTATTACCGACACAAGCTGCGCGGTTGTCTCCCCGTTATATGTTGGCGTGCTGTTTGTGCCTGCCAGATACACCAAGCTGCCCTGTGGGAATCCATGCCGCTGATCTGTCTCTATCGTGACCAGCCCACCTGCTGCAGCGTCTATATCTATGTCTACGATATTTTTGTTAAACTCAGACAGAGGCGTGCCGATGTCAGCACCAAAAATATTCACATAGCTGTATATTCTGCCCAGACCATCTGCAGCCTGTGACACAGACAGGGTAGCTGTGCGCCCGTCATAGCTCTGTACTACAACGGTAGACGCGGCCACGGGGTGGCCTGCGATTAGTAGACGGATCTCTGTGCTGGTGTCGTCAATTTTGACACAGTACGCTGGACTACAGCCGCGCGTGTAGTTGGTCGCCATGCCTGTAGTGCGTGCGGTTTTTGGTATCCCGATCACTGTCGGGTACACTTTACCCTGTGCGCTCTCCACATCCAGATCAGGGAATGTCTGATCTGTGATTATTGCGCCCGCGTCTGGTATCGTGCGCGGCTGTATAGCTCCGTCATTTTCTACGCTAAAAGTAGCATATCCGACAGGCTGAGACGGATCACCGATCACAGGCTGCACCACTACACCAGAGAATAGCTTGTATCTGCTCTCGTATGTCTGCAGGTTGGCCCCGTCTCGCTGCATGATACAACTGATCTCTGCTTGTGCCATGTCCAGAGCACGGCCCCTGCGTAGCTCCTGCGCCATGTCGACAGGAAAAATACACTCTATGGCCACACTGTCAGACTCTATGCTAAAACCTGCGATCTGTGTCTGCTCTGTGATCTCTGGATCTGACAGTCCGCCTGTATAGCTTAGGCTGTCCCCGCTGTCTGTCAGCACATCGATCGGGCGCGTGCTAAATCGATATATTGTGCCGCAAAAATCAACATTTAGCAGATAGATCAGATCTGAGCTTTTTAAGTCCTGCAGCGTATACGGGCGCATTATTCGATCTCCTTTAGCGTCACACTGGCCACTCTGAAAACCTCACCGGTACTGCTAAATTCATCACCCACCACATGATCGATCGATATATCGCTATCCAGTGTACAGAGTATCGAAGCTTGGCGGCTGGTTAAAACGCGTGTCTCGTCTCCACTGGTGGCGGCATAATCGATCGCTGGTAGATACACCACCGGATCCCGACTACCGGCCAGCTTGCGGGCTAATCCTAGCATGTCATACGGCACTGATCCGTAGTTCGCCACGGGTAGCTCGTTGCTCTCTTCTGCTACCCAGTAGTTAAGATCTGGCGTGCTCTCAAATTGTTGTGTGGTGTCAATGCCATCTGTCCAAGCTATGGTAGCTACCCTGTGGCCTGCGGACAGTTCGCGCGATCGTCTGGTGCCGTCGATCTGTTCTATCTGGCTGGTGTTGTTTATGTAAGCTATCGATCGGCCTCTGCCATACTGTGGAGCGAACACATACACAGATCCGATCGACATGTGGCCGATCCTCAGATCGCCTGTGGTGGTGCGCTGTGCTGTGGTGCGTATCGCCCAAGCTGCGGCAGATATACCCAACATCGAGATCACAATAGTAGCTTTTTTGGGTATGATCGTAATTGCTCCGCTGGTGGACTCTGTGCCGTCCACATCTGCCAGAGTAAAAACGGCCTGCTTGCCTAAAGATGAAGCTCCCCACACACCCTCTGTATTTGTTTCAATCGTTCGATATTTTCCAGATGCACGTATACCGAGCACACACGCTGCACCGGCTAGATCGTGCTGGTGAAAATAGCCGCCATATGTGCCGCCTGTATTCCAGCGCACAGTAGCTCCGTTTCTTTGATAATTGCTGGTTATGCCTGTATCGATCGTGCTCTTGACTACCCAGCTTGATGTGCCTTGATCGTAATACTCGATCGTAAATTGTGAAAAGTTGATATTTTCCAGATGGATACACAACAGATCACTGTCTAGCTGGGTGTCTGCGCCTGATCCCATGGTCAAATTACTATACAGCGGTATCAGTTGAGACGGTACATTTGAGATCTTAGCATTTGCCACGCTCCGCCACTGCAGACGGGGTGTCGGGCTGTATGTGTGCAAAATGTTGTCTATCGGGTACTGGTACCGCGTAGCTATGATGTTGATTTGCCCTGTGCCGCCATAGCCTCCGCGCGTGCTGATCAGTAGCCCCTGATCGATGTATACAGCTTGACCCTGTGCCGGATAGGGTGCCCCGTGTAGCTCGTCTGGGTTGCTCAGACCATAGGCAAGCTGTAGCCCTGTGTCTGTGTCGGACGAATAATTGAATTCATGCCAGATCGTCACAGTGTCTGCACCACTAGATACTGTCTCATGTCCAAAGCTGATCAAATTTGAAGCTGTACCACCAGCCGGCACATTTTGAGCGTTAAGATCTTGAGTCCAAGCTCTGGCGTGATCATCTAGATCACTGCTGCGCCTCCAAATGCTAGCTGTGCTGTCTGCCAGTGCGATCAATAGCTCCACACCCACTGTCAGATCTGCTGATACTGCCCCGCCTATCGTGCCGCCTGCTCCATCAAAAACCTGATATCCGGATGTGCTTATTTTAAGAATGATCTCATGTGTGGTGCTGTCGTGGTACCTCAGGCGCACTGTACGCCTGTTTGATCCGGTTGTGCCGCCTGTGGAGGCTGTGAACCTTGTGCGGACTATAAAACCGGCTGTAGCGTCCGTTACGGGCGTTTCTGAATAGTTGCACAGTGTGCCGCTGCTGGTGGTGGTGGTTATGGTCATGCCTGCAGAGGATATGACCCCACCACCTGATCCGCCCTTTGTCCATGTGCCCGCGTCTGGTAGCCAAAACGCAGACCAGACAGCAGACCAGCCGATCCAATCGGTGATCCCTATGCTAACCGGTGATTCTGGTGGCAGTGTCACCGTAGAATACCCACCTAACCAGTGACCTAGAATGCTTGTGTCTAGTGTGCCGTCTGTGCTGCTGCTGTTGGACACCAGAAGCTGCCGCCCGCCCACAGCACACCCAGCTAGCTGTGTGATAAATTCAGAGCTTGCCCCTGTTTTGTACAGGTTAGGCACCATCTGATCAAATGATCCGCCTCCGTCTGTGCTGACAAATATCCTGATCGGGTTGCCTGTGGTATTGCTGCGTAAAACGCCATACATAAACCCGCGATCATCAGCCCACAGGCAGCTATTTTGATTAGTTGCCAGACCGCCTGCGATCGTTATTTTGTTGGTGTATGCGGTGTTTATGCTCTCAAATGCATTTGAGAGCGGCACACTGTAAACTGTGCCGTTGTCATTTAGTGCCACATAAAACGCGCCATTGTGCACGGCTATATCTGGACTGTATGCTGTCGTCACTGCACCTGTGTCGTCTATGGTATCGACTAGCTCAAAAGTCAGGCCGTTGTCAGTGCTGGCATACTGGAGACAGTGTAGCTGGCTGGTGTCTGTGTCATGTGCTGACACGCCAGCCAATAGCAAGATCTGACCGTTGACGGCTGCAATTCTCAAGCGTAAAAGATCGTAGCCTGTCGCACCAGATCCAGCAGATCCAGCTATGTCGATCGTAGATCTAAGACAATCATTCGAGTACTGATCCCATGTGGCCCCATCATCTGTGCTGCGCAGCGTGCGAATAGTCGCCACGCCTGCCGCTGTGTCTCCGTAGTAGTGCGCCAGCAGTAAGCTGCCGTCTGAGAGCTTGCAGATCGTGGGATACAGATCCGTCATAAATGGAAACATCAAAACGCTAAAATTGGCTATCGTGCTGGTACTCCAGCCGCTGGACTCGTTCCATTTGCTCTGCTGGATCTGCTTGCCTGCGTTGAATTGATAGACGCAGATAACAGATCCATCATTTAGCCCCACCACATCCGGATACACAGAGGCTGTGGCGTTATAGTGTATCGTCTCTGCATGGCTGATCGTGCCTGCAGAATCTGAGCCGTAATAATCACCAGATCCGCCCTGTCTCCAAATATAGGCCGCGCGATCGCTCACAGATCCGCCCTGCTGGGTTTTTATCTCATAGCTAGTGTCTGCGGCTTGCTGTCCGTGTGCGGTCACTATCAGCCCGTCTGGCGTATCAGATACAGGCACACCAGAGATCGGCCCCTGCTGTGTGTATGTGCCCTCTGATGTCCAGATCCAATCTGGAGTTAGTCGCAGCGGGATCGAGATCCCGCGCAGTGTGTCTGGGCTGGTGTTTGTACTCATCAGTAGCTCCCTATGCCGATCGGGCGTGTGCTGGATCTAGTGTATCGGCCCCGCCTACTGCTGGCCGTCATAAATTTGTCGAAATGCTTAAACGGCTGCACCACCACCACAGCCGGCCCCTGTGGCCCGCCACGCTGTAGCTCTCTTACACCCTGTTCACCGCCTATGCTGCGCACTGTGGCCCTGTCTAGTACAGCTTCACCAGATAGCAGGTTAGCCGTGGTCACATCTGGCCCGCTGGATCGGCCCACCATCCCTCCAACATCGAATTGGGGCACAGGTTGACTCTGTATAGCTGCGATCTGTGCTGCGCCTGTGGCCACTGTTAAGGCTGTCAGTGCGCCTGCTATTGGTGGCGCGGCTGCGTATAACGCTTGTATTTTTGAGATCCCGATCGCTGTATTGATCGCCACCTCCGCGATCCCTGCGGCCTTTGTTGCCATAAATAGGCGCGTGCTGCGCTCTTTGATCTCTTGGTTGCGTTGTCTAGCAGCTTCACGCTCTTCTTTTGACATGTCACGGGTGATCTGTGTGGTTTTTTCGCCTGCGTTTTGTACTACAGTACTGATCGAATTTGTGATACTCACAGCAGATGTGGCGATCTCCTGTAGTAAATCCATTTGTGCCGATTTGATTCTGTCGCTCTCTGCTACGATCTCCGCTGCTGCTGCCTGCGTGGACTCTACCCAATCAGCATTTGACTGCTGTCTGAATTGAGCTAGCTCCTGCTCACGTGCAAATTCAAGCTCAGATCTGGCCATTGATATATCCAATACCTCACCGTGTGCATTTTTAAGATTGACAAGCTCCTGAATTTGATCGCTGTATTTTTGTATGATCTCGTCTTCACCGGATAGCTGGCCCTTAAATGTATCAAGAAAGATCTGTTGTACTCTGGCACGCGCAGAGGCTAGCTGGAGTGCTTCTTTTTGTACGTGCAAATCAGAAGCAGCTTGCCCTGTGTCGTCTGGTGTGGTGCCGGCTGGTGTGGCGGCTGGTGCCTCCAAAATTGCAGCGCGTGACTTTTGAAGCTGCTCTACTTTTACCTGTGCAGTGTCTGCGGCTGATCCCAGTGCGCGCAGACCGTCTGCGGCCTCTGCTGCTGCTTCTGTCCTAAGCTCTGCGTTAAGTGTTGCGTAGTGCTCTCTAAGACGGATCGCGGCTGTGACATTGCCACTGAGCGCAGTTTTTGCGATCTCTGCATACTGCACAACCTCTGCGGCCTGTACTGCAAAATCAGTAGCAAGCAGTCCAACCACACCCCGCGCGGCTGTGATCGTTGTCTCCAGTATCGATCCAAAATAAACCACACTATCAGACGCTAAAAACAACACATCAGATAACTGTGTACTGTCTGTGATCAGTAGCAGCATATTACTAGCTACACCCTGTGAGACAGTGCCAAGCTCCGCCATAGCGCGCTGAAATCTGGCAGCTTCCTCTGCAGCCTGTGGGCCTACAGACACGCCAAATTCACGCGCTAAATTTACATATGAGCTTAAATTGTCGAGCGCGCCTGTCTGAATGAGTGCGGCCCCCGCCTGCTGTCCGAAAATATCGATCGCGGCTGCGCTTTTCTCTGCGGGGTCTTTTATGCTTCCAATTTGAAATGCGATCTTTTTAAAGATTTGATCTGAGTTTGAATTAGCGACATCATCCGCACTGATCCCGATGTTGGCCAGTGCTTCTGTAGCTTGTTTTGATCCTGTCCTCACATCCTGTATGACAGAGGGCAGCTTATCTAATCCGCGCTGCAGATTCTCAAATGCAAGTCCTGATCCCTCTGCGGCCAGACGCAGGCCAGCTAAGGTATCCGTGGCCAGTCCTGATCGGGTAGCTGCGTCTGATAACTGATTATTCAGATCGGCTATGTGCTGGCCAAAGGCAACGATCCCAGCACCAGCGGCCAGTGTGCCGATCGCCAGTGCGCCCGCTACTTTTCCGGCTGCTTTAAATGCTTTACCGATCGATCGGGCGGTAATTTTGGCGCGCTTTTCTGTTTTTTTCATCCCTGCGTCAAATTCTGCCGCCATGCCCTTAGCTGCGCGCTCTGTCACTTTTGGAATCTTTTTCAGCTCATCCTGTAGATCGTCTGTGGTAGCTTCAAAATTAATACCAATTGTTTTATTTACATCAGCCATTTTCAGCCCTTCCTTTTTAAGTTTTTGACCATCTGATCAGCTATCCTGTCAGCTAGATCTGTGGCTGCATGTTTCGCAGGCCTCCACAGAAGCACATCAGCTACACGCTCCGCTGGTGGTACTGTGGTGTCAGATCTCCCATCTGCACCGGCATATATCGCCCACGCATAGGCTGCGGAGTTTTTGACAAATGCTTGTACTCTGTCAGGCGGGATCACGCGTAGACCTGTGCTAAATTGATCTCTTGAGTCTTGAGATCGTCCGTATCGTTTTTGACGGGTGGGCCAGCTTGCCCGCGCGTCACGCTCTAGCCTGTCTGTGGTCTGCTCAAATTCATCCACGATCGCACCAGCAGCACTGCGTACCGCATCTATAAAGATCTGCCTATACTCTGCAGACACAGAGACAGATCCCCGTCCAAATCCGATCCGGTAGTCCTTAAAGGCCACTTTCTGCACGCCTCCTGCGCAGAGTGTCCAGCTTGGCGCGTTCTTTCTCTGCTGTGCTCTGTCTCTTTTTTGGCTGTAGATCCTCCAGATGTACCAGATAGTCTGCTAGCAATAGCTGCCGATCTTCTGGTGTCTGGTCAAAATACCAGCTTGGGGGCTGGTGCCAGTGCCTGCAGATAGCCAGAGCTAGCCGGTGATATTTTCCGGCTGCTCTGGATTTGAAAAATTTACTTGTGCGTCTACCTCTGATTCTTTCGGCAGAGCGTCCGCCATGTCTTGGATCAAAGACATTCCAGCATTGACGATCGCACCCGCTGTCACGCCCCTTTTCAAAAGACGATCTAAACAGATATTTCCATATCCGACCACATCGAGAGAGCTGATCTTGTACACAGGTAGCTGCGTTTGGTGAGCTTGCGTACATAGGCCGATCGCAGCCGCGCACAGCCTGCCCACTTTGGCCCTGCTGGGATCGTCTCCCCAATCTGCGATTATATCGTAGCAGAGGACTAAGCTGGGCCGTGTGCATGTCAGATCACCGATCGGTTTTAAGTTTATAAATTGCATGTCTGTTTCTCTCTATTTTTATGGTGTATATCCAAGCGTCACACCGCCATAACATTCTGCGCTGATCTCGATCGAGTCTGGATCGCCCTCTGTGAGTGAGTACACACAGAGACATTTGGCAAATGTAATTGTTTGTACAGCCTCACCAGAATCTACATAATTGGAATCAATGGTAAATTTGATGTCTACTAGATACTGCTCAAACCCTGCACCGCCACTGCTAGCTACTGCTGTGGTAGCAGACGCATAGCCGCGATTATAGAGAAAATCTAACAGCACATCCGCTGTGGTGTTCGTGAGATCGCGCAGATGAGCAGAGAAGCTCATACTGAGTACGGGATCGTCGCCTTTTCGGAGGCCAACGATCGCACCGCGATCCCTGATCACCGTTCGATCGGCTTTTTCTTCTGAATAGCTAAAGTCTCCAACCTCAAAAGATACGACAAATTCGTTAGCTGTGGGGCTGGTGCCGTCAATGATCGTTATTGTTCCATCTCGTTTTGTTTTTACTAGGCTTGATGCTGCCATGATTAAGCTCCTGTGAGTGATAAATAGTGCAAAATGTCAAATTCTACAGTGGTAGTGGTATACTCTCCACTGTCCGCCATGTCTGGAATAATTCGATTGAATCGGATCTGCAGATCTGCGTGTGTTGTTGGGTTGCGGTCTGTGATCGTTCTCATGATCTCCTGTGCCGCATCAAATGATTCGTTATAGCTCGTGATCTGATCTTTTGGCCTGATACGATAGGCAAATCTCACCGCCACAGTAGATCGTACCATGACACCCTCTGGGGATCGTCTCTGGCGATCGTCTGTCACCTGTGTACAGGATGTGATCCCGACAGCATAGTTTTTGTGTGCTACGGTGTTAGGCGCGCGGCCCCATTCCTGCAGGGGATTCCTTGACAGATACCAGCCAGACAAGCCCCCGATCGCTGTGGCGATCCGTGTGCGTATAGTAGACAGTGACACAGTGGACATTTAAAACCGCCTATAGCCGATAGTCCACGGAGGGGGGGCCGATGTGTAGATCACAGGCTGCGCGGATCGTCGTGTGTTTGGGCTGTCCATTTTTCCGTCATGATCGATGTCATAACGAAAATTGATACGCTTTAAACCACCCTCAAAATTTTTGCGGTGTTCTGTGGCCAAATCCAAATATCGCCCCTCACCTAGTCCGCTGGAATCCATGTCTTTGAATATCAGATAGCATGTCAGATCTATGTGTGGCATGCGGAGAGCTTGCGGATCAAGAATCAAATATTCCAGATTCCCCAGCAGGCGCAGCCGCTCAATTATCTGATACCAAGCTTCATCAATATACTGCTGATAGCTCGTCAGGCTTGACGGCCTGATACTAGACAGATCGCTGTATTGTGCCTCTAGATCGATGTCAGAGATCACAGGGTACAGCCGCGATCGGGCTATGGCTGCAGGCTGTCTAAATGTATAGCTGTGTGTCTCACCGCCATGTGTAAACACCAAATCCCATTGTAAAATGTAGCCCTCACCAAGCTCCTGTGTGCTGCTGATGTCGGACACCTGCACCAAATACTGAGATATGTTGCCGTGTATAGACACAGCAGAGCTAAAGATCGTCACACCTGCACTATCTAAGAGAGCTACAGTGCCACTGTCTGGGCCGACCTTGTCACCATCTCTGTAGACAGGTAGCTGCAGGGTGTACGCATACGATCTGCGCAGGATCTGCACCACGCGGATCTGTGGTGCCAGTAGTCGCCACTCAGAAGCCATTACGCTTTGAAGACCTCAAACCAGCCACCAGCACCACAGACCACTAAAACCGTCTCACCATTTGCACAGGTTGCGATCGTTATAGCTGGGCTTGTCTGGTCTTTTATGACTACATCAGCAGTACCAGTGGTAGCTGTATTTTTGATAAAATAGATCAGTCCATCCTGATCGGCTGGGAGTATAATATCACGGCTTGATCCGTCTGGATCTAACATCTGGATCATGCTGTCGCGTGCTACTAGACTTTTACCACCAGCTAAAGTTTCAGAATCTGCGAATCCTTTAAGGCGCAGCGGGCGGGGGATGTTGAAATATGGTCTACCGGAATAGCTCATTTTAGCTCCTGTGTTTTTGATCGTGTTTTTCGGCTGCACGCTCTGCGACCTGTGCCGCTGCAGCGTGAGCTTGTTTTGTTGTTTTTCCAGCAGCTAGCTGCTGTCTATAAATTCGTGCTTTCATGGCCTGCACAGCCGCGAGCTTCTGCTCATATGTGTGTTCACTCACTGCGGGCCGCCTTGCGCGCTGTGCGTCGTTTGGCGGCCGCTGGTGGTGGTGTCTGCAGTTGATCTGCAGCCTGCTGCATCTGCTCAAGCTGTAGGCGCATAGAGTCTAGCCGCTTGGCTATCTCTGGTATGTGCTGCATGCTGATATTTCTTTCAATTCGTTTTTCGTGTCGCTCTACTAAAAGCTCTAAGATCTCAGGCTCCGGCGGCTGTATCATGCCGTCTGCCAGTAGCTGCCGCCGCCAATCATTATATCCGCTCTCATCAGTAGACCAAAACAGCTTAGATCCCACTTGCTTAGGGGTATCCCAGATAGATGTATAATAGTATCCGCCCGCTCTGCAGGGGTATCGCGTTTGATAACCAAGCTCTTGAGGTAGTATCGTGTACCCCTGATCCATGTAGTGGACGCGTGATAGTGTGCTATCAGTGCCACCCTGTGGGATCTGCTGTACACCGTTAACACCTGCGATCTCATACAGTGTGCTAAATGTCGGCAGCCATTCTGCTGTGTCATTTTCGACGACAAGCTCCCACTGTGCCGGATGATGCATTAAAAAGTAGCTTGCATTTGCTGATATATTTAAGCGGGCGATCGTTGTGTCTGCCGCTCCGCCTGTCCAAGGTTGTGCCATGTCTGTTTTCTCCTGTGGGGGTTATGGTGCCTGCCTCCAGAGATAGAGACAGGCACCCGAAAAATGCACACTGAAACAGACAATAAAAGCGAGCTTCAGGTGCCTGTCAAAAATTATGCGTCAGTGACGATCTTAACGATCTTCTCGTCCTCTGTGATCGCTGCGCCACAGTATAAGTGACCGACGATCTCAGTGAGAGCCTTTGATTCGTCACGCTCAAATGCAACCACTACCGGAGTACCAGCGGGTCGAATCTCAGCACCTGCGCCAGCTAGTGGGCGGGGTGTGCCGATACCATAACCAACTGCGCCCGCGCTCATCATAGCTCCGACTTTGTTGCCGGCTGGACTTGAGTTTTGGACATATGACGATCGGAAGATCTGCACACCTAAGAGCGATCCTTGGAATCCTTGACCCTTAATAGCTAGAGCTTCCTCTACTGCTGGGCTAAACGCGAGTGCGTTATTAGTTTCAGACCGTAAGCTGTTTTGTAGATCTGCGAATTGTCGCGGATGTAGTACAGCATAAAAATTGCCAAGGTTGTCATTAAGCTCAAGCTCAAAAATAGCGTCACAGAAATCGTCCACGCTCATGTCTACACCTGTAGTACCCACAGAAGTAGTAGCTGCGCTGAATGATGAACAAACGATTTCCATAATACGCGCCTCTGCAGACATTGCCATTGAATTGGCAAGCAAGAAAGGATCGAGATCACGGCCTAGACCGGTCATAACTGCAGAATCTGTAATGTCATAGCGTAAGCTGTTACGGGCTACAGTAATCGTGGTGGTAGCTGTTGAGAGTGCAGTGCTTGATACATCCGCATCCTCTGCCGCGCTGGACATAGGCGTTTTAGCTCCATAGCCAGCAAAGCGAAGTGTGATCGCATCTGAACCACTGCCAGCTACATCACCAGCAAAAAGCAGTGCGTCTGTCCCTGTACGAATAGAGGCCATATCAGCTAGCTGTGCTCTAACCTCAGCTTCAATCATGGCAGATAAACGGAGGCCGTCAGGCTCCAAACCGGCAGCAGGTGATCCCGCTGAATAGAAAATAGTGCTCATTTTGAGTACTCCTAAAATGTAATATTGTGTGTTGTGTCTGCTGGTGTTCTGCTGCTGTTACGGGTGCGACCCTCACCAATATTAGGACTCCAGAAGCTAGAGCTTCACACATCCATGATACACAAATAGCACCTAAAAACGCAATTGACAAAATGTCACAAGTACAAAAGAGCTATTTTATGCGGTTATTTTTATGTGGTGCTTAAATGCTCATAAATCGATTCTAAGCGTTTTTAATGTCTCAATGTATGAACACTTTACACCTGTTTACAAAAGTCAACCTGTCGATGGCACCTCAGATAGCCCATCATTACTGCATCTGCTGGCGGTGGGTACCTGAAAACGAAGGTCTTATAAATTGACAAAATGTCACAACTCAGCAAATGCCCGCCCATACTGGATCGTTGGTGTTTATGGACATATATTGTCAAAAGTCAACATAAACACAGTAATAAAACACACAAAAAAAACCATGCTCTGATATGCGCATAAATCGATTCTAAGCGTTTTTAAGGCTTTAATGTATGAACACTTTACACCTGTTGTCAAAACGCAACCTGTCATGGGTACCTCAGATAGCCCATCATATCTGTGTCTGCTGGCGGTGGGTACCTGAAAACGAAGGTCTTATATTTTTTTGTGATTATACACAAAACAACAAAAACACACGGCACACTGTACACCTTTACAGTGTTTTTTTTACATGGCCTGTATTAATTTATTCAGCATATCAGCTAGATCGTTGAAGACTTTTCTAGGGTTTTCTGTCACCACTAAACCATAAAAACAGCATAAATATTTTAGGCTCACATAAGCTGATTCTGTCGATATTTGATTTTCATTTATGGCACTAATCAAAATTCGATTTACTATTTTTTGCTGCTCTAAAAAAATATCAGACACAGAAGCTAGCTGTTTTTCATAAGCAGCTAGCTCTGCAAATGTATATTTTTGATTAGATCCGACGATCGAAAAATTCATAACATTTAGCTGGATCTGGTTGTTTTGAACATAGCTCAATAATCGTTTTTTTGTTCGACACATTCCGGATAGCTTCACACTCTACCCCGCTGGTCTTACTTTCGATCCCTCTGGTGGTCATGCTGCAAAAAAGCTCACGGCATAACAGATCACCATGTGCAGCTATGTGCTCCGCACTACAGGCCACAGAGATCAGATCGGGCTGTGTCAAATTCTCTGCTGGTTTATATTGTGCCATAGTCGCATGTATGATCTCCGCTGTGTCTACTGGTGGCGGCTGGTTTTTTCGCTCTACTGCCAGCCATGCACCACCAACTAAAACAGCACCACCTAGCACACTGGCTACTATTGTAGGGATCATATTCATCTGCTCACAATAGAATAGTATAAATTGAAATCCATTGATTTAGATAAGCCCGCACCAACGACACGCTGTCCAAACATGGCACCGAGGATCACAGGCCCTGTGCCTGTGGGTGTGGTGGCGCGTTGATTCATCGATCGATCTCCTGCTAGTGCTCCTGCGCTTGGCTCGTACTGATAGCCAATACTGATCCCCTGTGGCCCGCTGTCGCTGCTGGTGCCCAGCCTGATAGATGCGTCTAAAAACATACCTTTGAAAACTTGACCACTACCATAATTATAATCTGAAAATGAATTCACGCCTAATCCTGTGGTTGTGTCGTTTGTAAATCTTCCAACTGCAGCCGCTGGTTTTATTCCTGTATTTAAAAACACAGCACCAGCCCACCCACCGATCGCACCACTAGCTAGTGTTGCGTTATCGGTTATATACAATCCAAAATTAAAAAAACACTGACTATCTGCGGCCTGCGGGTGTGTGTTGTCTAAGCTTGTCTCCATAGCAAAACCGATCACTGTGTTTTTATACGCGGCTAGATCTGCATAAGTCAGGCCAGTATCAAAATACACAGACGCGCATGTAGTCACATCTAAATAGTAGCTGCTTGCTGCTGTGTCTACGGTGATCGCGTGTGCGAATCCAGCCGCTGCACTAGCTGAGTGTGTGAAGCCATAGCTGCCGCTGTCTGCTGCTGTGTCACTGTATCCGATCTCAGTCCATGTAGCGGCACCACCACCACCACCTGATAATAAAAAGCGCGCCATGTCTATGCCTCCAAAATAACAGAAATAGTAGCTGTGCCGCTCTGCGCGGCTACTGCTATTTTTTCAATGCGCTGGTTTTTGCCCTGTGGTAGCTGTACCTCTAAGATCTGATCGGCTGGTATGCTGATTTTGTTGGTGGGCACTGCTGCACCATCTGCCACGCTGTCCAGCACCAGCCAGATCGCGGCATTGCCTCCAGCAGACACGGTGCGCGCTGTGTCTGGTAGTGTGATCTCTTGTTGTGTGGTGCCTACAGAAGCTGTGGTACTCACTGCGGGGTACTCGTTTGTACCGGATAGATCGATAATTGCCATGGTTATAACCTCTCAAATTTTAAAATTGTTGTGTGTTGTGTGTGTGATAGTACGCAGGATCAAAATTTTGTGGGTGTCTGTAGGCCCATAGCTTTCCGCGCGTGCTGCTGTACAAGCTCGCGGTTGGCTCTATAAAATTCGTAGTCACTTGAAGCTCTGCGCAGTATGTCTGCAGATGTAGCTGCGTCTGGTGCATGTACCACAGATGCATTTGAGCTTGGTGCCTGTATCGCCTGCGCCATCTGTGGGGACACTGTAGCTTCGATCATGCCCTGTGCCGCCTGTGCCTGTGCTGTGGCCGGCTGTGCTGCTGCTGGCTGTGCTGTGGCTGTCAGTGCCTGCAGATGTGGACGCAGGACAGCTGGCGCGCTCTCAGGTGCAGCCATGTGGCCCTGCAACCAATCCCCGATCGAGGTTCGATCTTTCTTTGGTATGTTCTGCTGTGCTCTATCAAATGCCCACTCCACAGCATCACGCAGATCGGGATCTGTTATGCCTGTCTGGGCGATCGTGCTGTGGCGATCATACCTTGAATTGGCACCCTCAAGCTGTGCGCGCAGATCGGCCACTGTGCCTGTCATGGCTTCTGCTTCTGTTATCCTGCTGGCGTTCTGTTCTATCTGAGCTTTAAGCGTGGCCGCTGTCTCTTCAGATGTGCGCAGTTTCTCAGCCAGCTTGGTTAGTCTGCTGCTGACTATCTGATCTACTGCTGTTTTTTCGATGTACTCGACACCCTCAATTATTTTCGTTGTCATGGTCTGTTTTCTCCTGTTTAAAATCCAAATTCTGCACGCTGTCTGCGTATGTCTCTCAGATACTCTGCAGCTTCTAAATCGGTCATGTTTACATGCAAATCTTTTACAGCGTCAATAGGTGTCATCAGTCCACTGTCTAGTTTTTCGATGAGATCTTGACGCTGTGCTTTTTGTTCCTCTGGTGACAGCGGGATCGCTTGATACTCGATCGTGTATCCAGACTCTGGAAAGCTCTGCCCCAAAAACCGATTAGCCATCACAGCAGCTAGCTCTATGGTCTGCAGATCGCCATATCGAAACATAGGTGCGTATTTTCTCTGCGCGTCTCGTTTGCTAGATCTACTTATTGATATCGCATATCCAGATCGCGGATCACCTGTCATTTTTTGCACATCAGACGGATCGATCCCCATAATCTGGCCGATCCGTCTCTCGTATGTTGTCACACTCTCCAGCACTGAGACAGGATCCGCGCCCGCCTGAAACTGGCCGATCATTGGCTGCCCTACGCCTGCGATCTCTGTGTCGATCTGGAATACCAGAATAGACGCGGGATCAGTCGCTATTGAAGCTCTGCGGGCTGTCAGGTCTGTATCATACACAGACAGCCCCGCAGGCTGTAGACCCGCTACATATCGCTGTGGGTGGCTGCAGTCGCGCAGCACATGGACTGCGAATGTATACAAACACGCACTGGTCAAGCTGCCATAGACAGCTTCACTGAGATCGTACGGGCTGAATAAATGACCTGTCATAGATGCATGATACAGCGAATACGGGATCACAGGGGATCCGTCTGTGCGCCTGTACGGATACGCGGCCCCGCTGTAATTGCTCTGCTCTAGATACTCACCGGTAACATCTGCACCAAGCTCACCGTCTGCGCCCACCTCCTGCACCCTGTAGATCGGATTCTGTGGATCGCGGATGTCGAAAACATCAGCCGTCCAAACCTGATCACCGGTTTTTGTGTGTCGCAGGCGTAGCTCGTACAGATAATCTGGCCTCATAGGATCACCAGCGGGAGCACGTGCAAATATCATATCAGGTGTGACAGGTCGAAATAGCAGACCATCTGCGGAGCTATTGACATCGATCCTAATAAACATTTCACGCATGCCCAGACACATAGCCTGTAGCCGCTGCATGAGTGGCCACAGGCCAGCTCGATCCAGATACCCACCAGATCCCAGCAGCACAGATGCGTCTGGTGATCCTGTTGGCAGACCGATCGCGGGCTGATCATTGTACAGAGCACTGAGAGCTTCAACAGAAGATTTGAAAATGTTAGACGATAGATCTGATACACCCCACGCGCTGCGCCTGTCACTGGGTATGTGTTGCGCTAAAGTATTCTCTAGATCTTGCACCCAATCACCAATTAAAAGTCTTCTCCTCAGTGCGCTGTGTTCCCACCTGCGCTGTGTGTACATGTCAGAGGCTGCAGGTTTAGCTGGTATGCCATAACTGTATGTTTTCATTAATTCCTCAAGCTGAATTTAGCGGTTTTTGGTGCTCTGTATTGCTGATCTATGATCGGCATAGTTGCATATCTGAGAGCGTCGATCAAGTGCTTCCATTCAGACATAACATCCAGCCGGCCTGTCCGTGTCATGCTCCAAAATTTTAGACTTTTGATCGTCCGTTCACATTTTGGGTGTATCTGAAAACGGCTGAGAGCCATAAGCTCATGTAGTGCCTGACAGCCATAATACACACTATACGCTGGTTTATGTGCCATGCGAATAGCGAACGGCAGACGGCCACGCGGATAGCCCAGCACATGGCACATGGCAGCGGTGAGCATATTATTTGACATGCGCCCCCCGTATTTATCACCACCATGTGAGCGATCCCCGATCCAGTATCTGATCTGTTTTAGTTCCAGCTTGTTTCGCCTGATCATGGTTATGATCCCGCGTGCGTGAACCTCTGCAGAGCTAGCTCCTGCTGTGTACTCATCTATGACATACACATACGGCTTCCCGTTTTTCTTCATCTCAGATGTATCTACGGCTACCAATAGAGCTACCTCAGAATTCACTTGTGATCCGTGGTCTATACCGATCGCAAATATCCACTGTGATCCCTTAGTCTGTGCCGCCACATCAGATATAAGCTCTTCTTTGAAGTGCTCAAATATTCGCCCTTCTGGGATCCCAGCCTCCCAGCTTCCCTCCATACGCGCAGCCCGATCGATCGGCAGATAAGCTGCCGCTACATCATCGATCTCCTGCTGTGTCATGAGAGCTTCACATCCTGCTGGTGTTACATTTTCAAGGTTTAGCGGTGCAGGGTGATCAGATATGATACGAGACTCTACAAGCTGTTTTATGTGGTCGCACGGTATCCCGATCGGTGTCATGGTGATCCCCATACGGCCCCGCGTGCGAACTAATCGACCTAACAATTCATTGAGAACATCTGGCGGGGGTGGCTCGTCTACCCAAACATAATCGACAGTTCCAGAAGCTAAACCCAATGTCCCTTGATTAGTCGTTTTAATCCGCATGATCGATCCATTGTCAAACCTGACAACGGGGGCACCTGTGCCCCTAAATCCTTTACCAGTAGAAAACTCTACGCTGCTGTGTAGCGTGGCGGGGGGTATCAGATCATAGATCTTTTTTTGAATGATTCGACTCTGCTCCCAACTATGGCAAATCACCCACACCTCAACGGGTGGCGGGGGTGTGTTTAAAAATGGATGCTTGCCAAGACAGTAGCTGATAGCCTCCACACTACCGCACACAGATTTTCCGATCTGGTTGCCACCTCTCAACAGCTTGATCTTGCTTTCGTCTTTTAAATATCGCTCCTGCACTGGTGTAGGCGACCAGAAGCGCAGAGGATCTGCACACGCCACACCCTGCAGCCCTTTGGCCAGCTTATGAAGCGCAGCTAGTGTCATGCTGATCCCTCTTTGACTGTGTGCAGTTTTACAACATTATGAGCCTGTAGCTGCTTATCAAGCTGATGTTTTAACAGTGGCGGCAGGCTATGCACAGCGGCCACGATACTAGCCAGTAGCTCGTCTGGTGACATGTCATCTGTGTCCTGCTGTTCTTCTCTTAAATGTCTAATCTCATCATGCAAATTGATATGCAGCCGGTGCAAAGTTGGTAGCACCTGCATCTGTCCGCGCTGTCTGGTCTGCATGATGTCAGACTCAAGCTCGGATAGCTTGGCGTGTCTAAAAGCGATCGGATCTGTCGGGCTGCTGCTGGGTGTCTGTGGGATCTGTGGCTGTGGTGTGGTCTGGGCTGGTGGAATATGTGCAGGTTGTATGCTGTCCACCTGCGGGCCGGCTTTATAAATATTTCTGCACGTGCTCTGCGGGATCCCTGTCTCAGCTTGTATCGCACGCCATGACAAGCCGCGATCTCTTAGAGTCCGCACCTGTGCCTTTTCTTCTGGTGTCCAGATATATTTTCCCATGATTAATCTTTAGCCTGAAAATGTGCAGTGTGTGCAGCATGTGTGCAATAG
>UEXM01000338.1_pt1 | contig 30453 bp, 39 predicted proteins | sample 1796661 | NCBI WGS metagenome assembly UEXM01 (sample SAMEA4772469, study PRJEB27181) | metagenome
GCAATGATAATGGGTAGCACAGTAATGGTAGTGGCTATGGTCGTTACAGTATTTATGGGAATGAACTAATATGGCAGAAGCTCCAAAAACTGGAACTAAACCAGTAGACCAATATATGGGCGAACAGGCAGTAAATCCGCTGATTCCTGAACAGGGTTTATATAAGCCTGAAAATCAGGTTGTAGGACAAAATGAGTTAATTACAGAAGGCGCTGGCCAAGTAGCGGATACTCTTCCTGATACAACTGTGTCTACATCCCAAGCCGTAACAGCTGGTGTAGCAGGACATAGTGGGTATCGTCCTGTAGCTGCCCAACTTACAGGACCAGTACAGGGTGTTGCGGATACCACGGGCACCGTATCACAGCAAGCACAAGCACAAGCCGCTCAAGGTGCTATTGGACAACAAGCACAAGCGGCACAAGGCACTGTGCAAGGTACAATAGACCCTATGACAGGGCGTACAGTGTCTGCGCAAGAACAGGCTACAGCGGCTACTGCAGATTCTCAATTCCTTGACCCTTACCAAGCGGCACAATCTGGATTTGTAAGCACCGTACAAGGTGCAACCATGCAGGTAACACCTGACATGACTGTGGAAGGGCAGCTTACTAGGCTGTCTCAGCAGTTTTCTAACGGGCAGGTTCCGTCTTGGGCGGCGGGGGCAATTCGTAATGCCAACGCGCAGATGGCCGCACGCGGTCTCTCTGCTTCTTCTATGGCTGGCGCGGCACTTACGCAAGCCGCTATGGAGTCTGCCCTTCCTATTGCTACACAAGATTCCCAGACATACTATAAAACTGCTGTGCAGATTATGTCTAACGAACAACAAGCACGTCTAGCAAATTCCCAAAATAATATGAATGTAGATTTGGCTAACACGTCAAATCGTCAACAAATGGCACTTGCAAAAATGCAAGTCAATGCTTCTTTGGCAGGTCAAGAACTCAGCAACCAACAGCAGACTAACATCCTCAACGCTGAAAGATTTGCCGAAGCCGCAAACATGACGTTCACACAAGAACAACAACGCATGTTTGCAAACTCTAAGATGGTGGAAACACTAAATCTTAGCAATCTGTCTAACTCGCAAGCTACCGCACTCGCTAACGCGGCTAGTCTAGCACAGATGGATATGGCGAATCTCAACGCTCGCCAACAAGTAGCTGTACAAAATGCACAAGCATTTCTACAGATGGATATGGCAAACATGTCTAATGCACAGCAATCCGCAGTTATTGAGCAACAAGCAAAACAACAAGCAATGCTTTCCGACCAAGCGGCAAAAAATGCAGCACAGCAGTTTAATGCTACATCACAGAATCAGGTTGACCAATTTTATTCTAATCTAAATGTTGACCTTAAGAAGTATAATGCTACAGCACAGAATGCATCTAATCAGTTTAACGCTGGACAAGCCAACGCTATGCAACAATTTGGCGCAACAATGGCTAATCAAAGAGAGCAGTTTAATGCAACTAATGCTTTAGCTATTGAGCAAAGTAATGTACAATGGCGTCGTGAGGTTAATACGGCAAACACTGCAACACAAAATGCCGCTAACCAAGTTAACGCTGCAAACTATTTAAACATATCAAACCAAGCATTGAATAATGTATGGCAACAGTTTCGTGATGAGGCGGATTACGCGTATTCATCTGCAGAAAATGCCGCTGACCGTTCATTTAACATGGCTATGGCAATTTTAGAAGCAGACGTTAACAGAGAAAATTATGAAAAATACTTAGACCAGCAGACTGCAGAATCTATTGGTAACTTTTTAACAACGATTGCAGGTTCGTACGCGGCTGCATACGGGCAATCAGGGGGCTAGTAATGAGTTTTTGGGCAGCATTTGGAGCAAATTTAGCACTTAACCTTTTGGACAAAGGGCAAAAAGGGCCGAAACAAATTGCAAAACCTGAAAGGTTTAGCACCGCTGGCTATCGCCGTGGCACAGGGCGTAGAGGCTCGCAAGCAACACAATCTCGTGCAGCACAGGTAGAAGTGGGTTCTGGAACTAATCAAGCAGACAGCATTAAAAGCGCTGTACTCAAGCGTATGTTACGCGAAACGGCAGATACAATTAAGCAAGCTAAAGCAACAAGGGCGTAATAATGTTACAAGGTATATCAGAAGATTTAACAATGCCTTCTGGAAAGAAGCGTTCACGCTTTGATGTGACGATTCCTGGGCAATCATTAACTAAACCTCCTAAGCAATATCCTTGGGAGAACCCTCCTCAGTACACAAATCAGGATGAAGTTATTGATTTCTACATGAACAAGTTTGAAAATGATGAAACATTGTTTGGTTTATTTGCAATGTTAGAGTCTGGTATTCCTGTAACTACAATTGTTACCTCTATGGTAATGCATGGATTCTCAGAGGGTTTGTACACCCCCGACCTTGGCGTATTGGTAGGAGAAGATATAGCCCGTATTATTATGCTAATCGCTGATGAAGCAGATATAGATTATAAAGTTGGTGAAAAAGGCGGCGTTAGTCAGGCTATCAAGAGTGCTGTAAAACTAAAAGAATCTATTGCCGAACGTGAGGCCACCTTCATGCCAAAAGTAGATGAAAAGATTGAAGAGCTAAAAGACGACCAGCCAAAAGGTGGACTTATGGCGCCTACAGCAGAACCGATGGAGACAGAATAATGGCATTTCTTGGTGGATTAATGAGCGGAACAAAGGGTGCTTTCTTGCGTGGCAGTCTAGATGCGGCTTCCGATATGATTCAAGCAAGAGCACAGAGTGACCAAGAAGAAATTGCGGAAAAGGTAAAAGGGTTTGGTGTTAAAAAAGCTGCGTATGATACCGGTATGGGAAATTACCAAAAAGAAACACGTAAGATTAATGATATTGCTTCTGCCATTTCTGGAGACCCCTCCCTTAAAGACAAAAGCCCAGAAGAAATTAAAGGTCTGGCCCAACAGTTAATAACAATTGATTCTGCTAATCCAGTTAAATACTTTTTAGATAATCGTGATAAACTAACAATAACCAAAATAGAAACACCCGATGTATCTGCACAGACTGATGAAGCCCTTGCTACCACATTGGAAAAAACCTCCCCTACTGTTAAAGAACCTGCATCCGGTCTCAAGGCATTTGCTGGTAGACTCTTTGCTGGGGCAAGCGAGGATGAACAGATAAAGAGAGCAGCAGAACAATTAGGTATCACGCCTGATATGTACAATCGTATTATGGCAAGTAGATTACCTACACGCTCGCAATCTAATGTACAGGTTACCGTTGGTACAGAGGACCCATACCAAAAGATTATTCAAGATAATAATACTGCTGTGCTATCAGCCATTAAACCTGACCAACCAATATATAAAACAGAAGAAGGGGCTTCGCTGGCTAAACTGTATTTGAGAGCGTATGCTAACTATGGCGCTAAAAAAGAAGGTGCAATGACTGCAGAACAGTTACTTAACTTACAAAGTGACATTTTAACGAAAGCAGCTCCAGAAGAAGCTCAAGAATTCTTTGCTACTTACGACGATATTTTGACTTCAGCTAATACAATTATTCATGGTGATAAAATATCAAAGAAGCTACGGGACAAAGCCTTACCTCTGTATAAACAAGTACTGCAGATGAAAATGAAAGCTGTAGACCCTGCATACGGCAGTGATGTAGACAACGCTACTTTGTACTCTAATAAAGTTTTTGAACTTTCGGGAATGCTAGACATCTCTGGTAACAATGAGTCATTTAAAACAATCTCGACTATGTACGAAAGAATGGTCAATAATTCTGTAGATAAACCTAATATGTACGGCGCAGAAAACCTTAAAATGCTGTTTGCGCTAGAGCCAGTAATTAGAGAAGCGCGTGAAGCAGGGGATATTGAAGTGCTTCCTTCCATACTTGATGCTCTTACTCAAATTCAACTTAACCTTCCTGAAACGGAAAAATCACAGACAGATTATGATAAAAAAAGAGAAAATGTTATCACTTTCCTTATGTCAGAACAAGGAGGTGGCCTCGACAGGACCGCCGCAGAACTGGCTGCTACTCAACAAATAGACCTTGATAAAGTAATTATAGACCAGCAAACACCAAGCATAATTGTAACAATAGATGGTCAAAAAGTCTTAAAGCCACTACCAAGAATGTCTGCTATAACAGGTAAAATTGGAGCACCTGGTCCAAAAATTGAGAAGCTAAACGTTGAAAAAATGGGTAAAAACAACACATCTATTATGTCAATAGGGGGTGCCATTGTTGGCCTAGAAACAGAGCCAGATGCCTTTAACGTTTTTGGAGATTTTTATTTAAAAGGGACAGATATTGGTGATATGCTTACCAGCCCTGAATACATGAAAGCAAACTACCCAGGTTTTGTAGAAAGTGCTGTAACCATTCAAAGAATGCGTCAAGATACAATTCCGTTAATTTCTGCAGCTAAAGACAGACTATTTGAAGACCCTCGTCTATCTGACCAAGATTTACGTCTTGTTTTAGACTATGTTGCAGTAATTAACGATAAAACAATTGGTGGAACACGCGCTATGGCTGCACTTATTAATCTACAAGCTGCAATAGCACAAGACCAAGCAATGAGGATGTATCAAAATGACCCAAGTAGAAAATTGGGTACATTTGTAAATGGCGTTTTAGATATAGAAGATACAAACACCATTGCTGGAACCATTGCTAAAAATCTTGCTGAGTCACAAGGATTTAAGTTACTAAGTATGGAAGAAAACGAAAGCTTAACGCGTAGCGCAAGAACAAAATATCAAGCGCAATACAATAGAGTTGCAGCAATGACTAACCGAACAATGAAGCGTGTACAAGCTTTACGCGACCTAAATGGCGATACAGAGGCGTATAGACGTACATATGCTGGGCAATCAAGTCTTGCAAGCGTTGGTGGTGCTTCCTTAACACCTGATAATTATGATGGAAATATTTCTGTTGGAAGCTTACAACAAGAGTTGGATTCTGGAAGAAAGCGTGTGTTAGCCATAGACCCTGCATTCTACGGAGAATCCTAATATGACTACCGATTTTTACACCCAAAAATATGGTGCTATTCCTGAAGAAAACGACACCATTACGGAAAACCCCTTTGCAGAAGATGCAAACACGTTGCCCGGTCCCATTGAGGTAAGACCTGGATTCACATTTGACCCTTCAGTGGCAGCTACAGAGGAACCCACTAGTGTATTTGGTATGACCGTCCCCTCGCCCAAAGCCTATTCTGCTACACAAGTTGTTGAAACTGGAAACTTAACACCAATTGGAAAAGCTGCAGAATTTATAGGAATTGAAGACCCAGACTTTTTTGGTGCTAGGGAAAAAGTTTCAGTAAATAGGCAAGCTTTCATAGATGCTAGAAATACACGTATGCAAGAAAAAGCTAATAATTTGCAGGGTAATTTTAATGCAGAAGGCGAGGAGGTATCTAGCCTAATAAATGAAAAAGCTGCGCTTGGACAATCTCAACTATACTTAGCGGATAATGATGAGCAATACCTTAATGCATTAGAGAATGTGTTTGGTGAAAATAACGTCCGAATGATTAAAGACGATGGTCCTGCTATTAGTATGTTTGATGCGCAGAATTATGTTTCTGTGCGGCGAGACGACAACAGCTTTACAGACTTTGAACCTGTTTCATCTGGATTCACAGACTATGCTCGTCGTGTGGCTCCCGGACTTATGGCAGAAGTAGCCGCATCTACTGCTATTCTAGGCCCTGCATTTGCGGCAGGAACAGTCGGCGGTAGCATTCCTGTTGTAGGTATTGTTCTTGGTCCTGCTTTGTTTACTTACACTTTGTATGTAGGAGGAAAAAGTGTAGAAACAGGTAGACAGTATCTCCAAGATGAACTTGGATTAAACGATGAACAGGTGGTTGAGTTTGAGAGTCTTGCTGACGCAGCCCAAGAAATATTTAAATTTCGTCCAGACCAAGCAGGGTTTGATACGCCAGAGGCACAGCGGGAAGCCGCAGCAAGTCTTGAAGCAGTATTTGCTGGACTGCCCGGCTTAAAAGCTGGCCTACGCTTGATGACATCTAAGTTTAAAAGTAAAGGAACCCTGACTCCCAGAACATATGATTCTGCACGTAATGCCCTTGATACAAAGCGGGCTACACAAGTAGGTGGGGATTTAGATATCGGGGTACCCTTAGAAGGTCTTTCTCTTCCTCAAATGACTTCTAATAGAATTATAATGCGTTTAGCTGCCTTAGCCGAACAAACTTCAACTCTTATTCCAGAAAAAATGCAAAGACAGGCACAAAGCCTTGTTAAATACTTGCAACAATATGGAGATAACGTAGGTGAGGGTAATTTCAAAGCGTTTCAAGACGCTCGTGCTAATTTAGCTCAAACACTTGAAACTGTAAAACAAGGCGACCCAACTGTTACCAAAAATCTTTCTGAAATAGGAGAAAATTTAGGTACGTCAGAAGACTTATTTTTACGTCTGCGTGCTATAGAATCTCGTGGTAGATATGCGCAAGTATTTGACAGCCTTGGTAATGCCTCATATGATTTAGCAGATATACGCAAGTTACTTCCTGGAAAAAGAACAATATTGCCCACTACACCTGATAAAAAGGTAGAAGGGGTGCTACCAACTGAAGCAGTTGGAGAAAAATTAATTGATAATGTTGTTGGAGATTTGCTTGCTTTGGGACGCGAACAAGCGGATGGTACTTTAATATTAACTCCTGCACAAGTTCGGGCAGCAGCAAAAGATTTTGCAGAAAAGAATCCTGATTATGCTATTGATGTGACCAGTATCGACACACCTGCAAAAATACTGCAGCTGTACGCGACACGTTTAGGTCAAATGGCTTCAGAACGTTTTGGAGAGTTTGGTACCACTCCCAGCAAACCCTTACTTGGGCAAGCCATGTCTATTCGCAACGCTTTGTTAGACAAAATAGGAAACCCTAGAGAAAAATTAGATAATATTAATGAGATTCGTAGTAATTTAACAGAAGCAAATGACTTTTATAGGGAGACTATTAAAAAGTCTAATCAATCACTGCTAGTTCAGGCACGACAAGGCAGACGTTCAGATGTAGGACAAGAACCTGCTAATTTATCAGAAGCAGTAGCTACAACTCCTTCAGCCCTTGCACGGACTGCACCAGCATCTGCTACACTAGAGTCAATAGCTGAGCAAGAAAGTTACATTAAGACTTTTCTTAATGACCCAAATAACATTGAAACTTTAGTAAAATCAGACTCACTAGGAGAGATGGTTGACCAAGGTGCTCCTGCTGTACAGCAACTCCGTCAGTATTTTGCAAATACCTTTGCTCACCATCTTTCTAAGTCTATGGGAACAGATGCGGCGGATATAACAGATATACCTTCAGTCATAAAGTATTTAGATTCATTTGAACCTAGACAGCTTCGTGCACTAGGTATAGATGAAGCTACAGAAGCTCAAATACGAAATGATGCTACATATGTTGCAAATGTTTTAAAAACGGGCATAACTAAAACAGTCATTGATTTACCTGCAGGACAAGCTAAAGTAGCTGACATTTTTGAAAGAGTTTTAAAAGGCGACAGCGCAGACATCAATATGCAGTTGAATGAATTGATGATGCCTATACGTCGTATGGGAAAAGATGCGGCAGCACAAGCAACCTTAGATATGCGTGCAGGACTGTTAAATCACATTTTCTCTGTTGATAAAGGTATTTTAAAAACTGTTACATCTAACAGTGCCTACGGAGAAACAGGACAGCTTGTTGTAGATGCTGATAAATTTTACAAGTTAATGTCCCAGTTAAAAAGAGCCAAGATGTTTGATGGCCCTAATGCAATATTAACTAAGCAAGATGAAAAAGTTTTAGATGCAATGGTTGAGTACGCAGGTGTAATAAACAGACAAGGGGCAGATGCAGGTTCTGCTCTAGCGGGTGCTCAAATTATCGGTGAAATGTTTACTCTAGACCCTGCTAAGTTTCTATCAGGTGTGGGACGACTTGCGTCTCAAGGTAGAATATCTAGGTTGTTTACAAATGATGAATTTGTACAAGCTGCTACTCGTACGTCGGCCCCTATGTCTACTAAAGAAAAGTTAAAATTAATGTTTGCTGGTAAAACAGCTTTTGGGAGTTTAGTAGCAAGAATTTCTATGGAAGATGGAAGAGAGACTGACGCAGAACAAACATCTAGAATGCTACAAGAATCAGGAACGGACTACTACTCTCTTCGTTACGCTAATTAGAATCTAGCTCAACACAAAAGCACCTATCTGACGGATGGTCAAATAAGTGCTCTGTGAGTTCAACGTGGCATGTAGATAGCCACTCTGTTTTTTCCATAGACTGTATTTTAATTTCATCGGGTGTGTATAATACTACACAAAACAACAGCCAGCCTGACTTAACCAATATCTATAATATCCATATTAGTAATGCGCTGTACCAGCTCTCGTGCTGCGGAGCGCATTTTTTGTGAGGCATCTACAATAAAGTTAGCGCTATCTTTGCTAATTTTGTAATCATTGCTGGCAAGAACAGGAATAGAATGCTGTTCAACCATATCGTCTAGTAGCTCATCCCAATTGTATTCGCTAAAAGAAGTTTCTGCATCATCTGCAGATATTACAACGGCAATGCCATTTTTAGTTATACTTAAGTGTACGTCTAGCTCACTTAGTACAGACAGTGTTTTTGTCGAAGACATCTGTTTCTTTCTTAAATGCTTTAATTACGTCTGATGAAAACAGCTTCTGTATGTTAAGCAAATACATCTGAGAAGCAAAGTTATCTCCACCCTTTACGGATTTTTTATAGTCAAGGTTATCAATAATCTTTTTAAGGGACTCTACGGGAAATACAAGTGTAGCAAATACTTCATCACCGATACAAAGATTGTGGAACCAGTAGTCTGCTTCCGTGGCTTTAATACCACTAGGCTTACCGTATGATGTATGTTCAATAGCAATATTGCCTGTACGTGCCCACATATCTCGCTCTGACTTCACCTCAATCTTTTTATCTTGAAGCATATCAACGATAAGTTGCTCACGTACTTTTCCATATTGCAAATCAATATCAAACTTCTTACGGTCTTTGACCTCTGGTTCCAGATGTTCCATGCTACTTGCTTTCTATTTCTTTAACAGATGCTAATAGCATCTTAGAAAACATATCTTGTGCCGCAGATAGCTGGTCTAATTCAAACTTAGCGTTAGAAATTTTTGAATTTACATTCCGCAGTTGTCTTACTAAGTACTGTTGGCCATCTTCTAGCTCAACAAAGTCGTATTCTTTACCATCTATGGTAACGGTTTGGCTTTCTTCTGACATTATATCTCCTCTAGAATAGCTCTAATTGTTTAGCTACTAAGTCATTAAGTACAGGGGGTGCATAGTTTGGCCCCTTGAGTACTTTGCCTTCTGTGTTTTTAAGGGGCTTTCCATCAACCATTTTGCTCATGTTTGATTTATGTATTCTACTAAATGCTTCGTCTACTGGCAAGCCAAAAGTTACAGAAAAGCCAGATATTACGTACATAACATCACAAAGTTCTTTAATAATCTGCGTGTGAATAGGTTGGGATACTCTGTCAGACTCTGTCAACTGCTCTATTGCGTTCATCACTTCTTCACGTAGCTCTGACACTTCTTCATCTATTAATGACATACGTAGCATTAATTGGTGCTTAGTAAAATTTATATCTATGGGTTGGTCCATAGCTACTTGAAATTCTTGCACAGACATTTCTCTAATGCTCATCTTATAGCCTTTTTAAATTTTCAAAATAACATGAGTTATATCCGCGTTGCCATTCCTTACCCCGAAAGGAGCTAGTGGAGTAAGGGTTTGACAATATATGGAAATACTTCTTACGTCTTTCTACTCTATAGAAAGCCTTGCGACCCTCATGGTAGAATCTTTCCACCGCAGAATTCTTAGCCATTTTTAGATTCCTTGTTTAACTTTTGATTCTTAGCGGCATGCTTTTCTTTTTCTTTAATCCATTCATCCCACTGCTCAGACTTGCGGGGTGGATTGTGTATTAACCAACCGTCACCCCGTTTCCATACTAACTCTTTACTCATTGAAGTAGTCGGTAAGAATAGTAAGCCTATCTTCGTGCCCTGCAATTTTATCTAGTTCACCTTGCATAGCTTCCATTATATCTGAATGTTCTCCAATCCCTACTGGGTTACGCAAATAACATTCTATATTAGCAACGTGTAGTGCTATATTAGCCTCTGCATGTTTTTGTAATACTTCTAACATCTGTTTTCTCATATTAACGTCTCCTAAGCCGCTGTCAAGTCTACAATTTCACATACACCCGCTGTACAGGCAAGTTCTCTACCGCCAGATGTATTATCTTCTTTTTCATACGCAGGTAACCCACTCCAATCAATGCTAGTTGGCATTTTCTTAATCATTTCGTTGTACTCATCTTCTGTACAATCTTGGTAAGGGGCTTGCTTATAGGTGTGGTCGTTAAAAGGTAAGAAGCTAATTCCAGACACTTCATCAAAGTGCTCGTAAACCCATGAACCCACGTGCATCCACTCAGACTCCTTAACAGAAATTGTTACCGATGGCTTATGTTCGCACCAATTTCTTTGGTAGAGTAGCCATAGTTCCAATTGCTCTATAGCAGTCATAGTGGTACGTGTCACAGCTTTATTAGGGGATTTCATAGGGAAACTAAACACTGTAGTGCTGTCAGGCTTCATAACGTCTGGCTCACTAGGAATACCAGCATCGCTCATGAACTGTGTGAGAGGGTCTTTATTATCTCCACGCACAGTACGTATGTAGTAGGGGTTGTGACGTGCGTGAATACCTGATGCACTGTCGACTAGCTGGGATACTGTGCCGCTAGGCTTAACACATGTAATTGCCGTAGATTGTGGAATGCCCAACTGTAGTGAGTATTCTGCATTTGTATCCACTGCTGTACGGCGTAGCTCACTAAGTATTCCGGCTATATTCATACCGTGCGTTGCACTGGTACCACTTAGTAATTCATTATCCATGATTCCTGTTAAGGATACACCGAGCAATCTTTCTTCCTCTGTGTTGCTTTTCCATATCTTGCGAAGATATTTAAAATTTGTAAGTGTAGATTGGAAAGTTCCCAGTATGGTGGCTAGCTGCACTTTACGAGAAAGTGTCTTCTTTGTATCTGACGCACGCGCAACTACCTCTGACAAATTACAAAACTGGTATGGGCGTAAGACTATCTCACTGCAAGGATTGCAACCGAAGTCATGGTCTGTATCACGTCTGCCATTCTTTGCGGCCTGTACTTTAGCGGCTTTACGGTTAAAGATACCACGTTCACCTGACTTACTTTCGTACAGTGACACCCACTCACGCATGAATGTGCCCATCTCAGGCTTACCCTTGTACGCTACAGAGTTGTTAGCCAGCGCACGTTGCCCTTCATTCTCCCACCACATACCTGACTTAGCGTGTGCCATCTGGTCATCATTAAGATTAGACAGGGAAATCAATGCACTGCGGCGTACACCACCAACTACAACAACCTCACCAATCTTGCACATGATGTCATGACATTCGATAGGAAATAGTCTACGACCTGCTGCCGCTTTAAACTTATCAATTACAAACTGAAACAGTTCTTCCAATGGTGCTGGGCCTGATGCTCTACCACCAAATGTTTTAAGGCGCTCACCTGCGGCACGTACCTCTGACACATCCCACTTAGGTATCTGACCTGCGTACAGTAGGAATATCAGCTCTCTCAAAGATTTAGACCAACCAGGACGAGAGTCACCAACTTTGATTATTGTATCTGTTTCATGCATATGCTCATTAATAACGGGCATTTTTTCAATACAGTGGCGTTCTACGGAAAAGCCTACACCGGTACCACACATTAAGATATACATAGTCTCATCAAACGCTCTAGGGCTATCCACAGGCACATAAGAACAGTTGTAGCCACCTACATGGCAGCGGTCTAGTGCAGGGCCAGATGTCATCAAGGCTCTCATGCTAGGCATAATTTCTTGATTAAGGACTGCTTCTTCTAGCTCGGTACGTAGTTTACTACCCAAATCATAATTGTGATTATCGCGCAGATGCTTTGACATGTAATCAAAGTAACGTGAAACAGTCTCTGACCACGTCTCACGTCTTTGCTCATCTTCTTTCCATCTTGCGTATCTAGAAAGTGCTATAAAATTTTGATAATCAGTAGGTAGTATGTTATTCATTGTGTGTCCTTACTTGGATTCTTAACGGTTCTATTCCCTCAACATCGTAGAATAAGTCGTCGAGGTACTCCTTAACGGTGTCTGAAACTTCATCGACATCTACGTTAAATTCATCTAGATTTATCTTTGCAGTAACTATGATATTCGTTTTAATCTTCCTGCTTGCCATTTTTCATTACACCAACTAATCGGTCTAGGTAGTACCCAGCCTTCTGCAAGTCCTCTAGGGATTTGCCCTTGTAGCGTTCCCGCCACACGTATTTGAGGCTGTTGCCTTTGCAATACCCCCTAAATTCTTCGGGAGTGAGTGCGGCTTCAATTGCTTCTATGCACTCAATCTCACTTAGTTTGTAATGAGCAGGACTATTTACCATATCTACAACAGGCGCTTCAAATGTATCCTCAACAGGATGCACTCTTACGTCGCCTGTGTACATAACGGTGTCTAAGTTAGACTTCTTAATTCGTTTTTCTGCCTTCTTCATGTATTCTTCATGTCTCATAAGAGTCCCTTAATCACAGGACGACATACGTGATACATATGCAACATACTTAGCGTCTTCCTGTGTTGTTTTAATTACGCGCGTATCATACGCTAATGGGTGATAAGACTCCTTATAGCGCAGGATAGCATTCTGTAGTTCGTGTGAACTGTCGGCTTCTATTCTATATCTAACATCTTTTGGCATTTTCTACAACCTTTATTGATTCAGCAATTTGTTGTGCAATTTTAGGAACTATGGCGTTGCCTAGTCCTTTAAGTCTGTCCACCCTTTTGGGTATCCCATTAGCCACTCTACCCACATCGGGTTCAGCGTTCCAGTCCCACTGTTCCGTACTTCTGGATGATTGCCTAGCATCTTTTGCATTTTGTCGCCCGGCAGACCCGCCTTGTGTTCGCTGGCTGAGGGTGTCGGCCACATCTTCACCTGTGCACACAGGTACTTCCTGTCGTACATGTGCGTGTGACTCTTGCTCCCCACTGGTCCGCAATCCTTCCACTCCGATGCTCGGGGTGTCGGCCACATCCGTACTTGGTCCGCTAGATTCGCCCCGAACTTCAAGTCCGGATTCGTCTTGCTGATTCTCCGACCCTGCTCGTCCAGTTGCCTCGGTCCGCCCGTCACGTCCGTTGTCCTCGGTGTAGCCCACAATCCAGACCCTGTCTCTTCTGTGGGGTGCGCCGACGCCGCTAGCTGGAACAATAAACGTCCTTGTGGCGTAGCCTTCGGTTTCCAAGTCAAGGAGCACTTGGTCGAGGCCCAAGCTGACGTGGCCATAAACGTTTTCGAGAACAACCCAAGAGGGTCTTTTGGATGCAACAATTTTGCGGATGTACGGCCAGATGTGGCGGTCATCCTCCGCTCCTTCGCGGCGACCTGCTTGGCTGAACGGCTGACAGGGATATCCTGCTGTGAGGATGTCGCAATCGGGAACAAGTCTTTCTGGGTCATTAGCTAATTCCTTTACATCAGATTTAATAGGTACATTATTCCAGTGTTGTTTTAATATGTCTCGACACCATTCCTCAATGTCGCAGAACAATACAGGGGTTGAAAGTCCAGCCCACTCAAATCCAAGAGCAAAGCCACCGATACCACTACACAAATCTACATGTTTCATTAGATTATCCTTTCTATGATTCCAGTTATTGCGTGGTAGGCCATCCAACCTAGGGAGCCGAGCATACACGATAACAATAACATTTCAATGTCATCATGTGTAAGGCAGTAGTGCTTTACTTTGTGCCATATCTTACTCATGCTCACCCCCTTTGCCTCTGCCCAGCCCACCAAAATACTGTGGTCGCCTGTTGGCAGTTTCAAACACGCCAACGGTTACAGCTATACCTGCTATCAAAATGGCATGCACAAGTGTTGTTATGCCAAACACGACTATTGAACCAAGGTACATAGAAAATATAATACACCACATCCATGCTAATACTTGCATAATTAGATGTCGTGTATTTGTATCCGGTATATTACGTAAGGGGTTATGCTTATAATCCATCAGCACGTTCCAACTACTGTGAATAAACTTCATTAAAGTCTCCTTAGTGGTGTGTTAATACAATATCTTCTTCGTCTCCATAACTTTCTTCGCCCATATCTAACAGGCTCTGTACATCTTGGGTGGCAGAGTACGCCATTCCCCTAGTTAGTAATGCATAGAATACCACATCTTCTTCACTAAGACTATCGTCAGCATGGTGGTATATCTCAATACCGAATCCATCTTTTATGTTCGACTCATGTCTGATTATAAGTGCGGAGTCACCTGGATTTAGCTTTAGTTCTTCTGACATGTGGCTACCTTTATAAAATGCTCTGCGTCTACAACGACTAGAGGCTTCTTGTGGTTCATCTTAACCACCAGTAAGGGTTCTCCACCGGAGTCATGACTGATGGCTTGCTCATAGTAATTATACAGCGTTGTCATACGCTCTGTATTCTTGCATTCTATATCATACGGAAATTGATTGTACGCGGCAGTAGACATCTGCACATCTACACCATTGACACCCATAGGTGTAGACCGCACGTCAAGCGGGGTCAATCCCTTTAAAATACTTAACAGTTGCTCAGCAACCCAATTCTGTAGTTTACGCCCTTTGGCTTTAGCTGAGCGGGGGGACATCCGTTTTTTCGACACGGACTTCTGTGATGTTTTTTGCTGAGAAGGCACAGATTTGGCCTTCGCAGTAGAGCGTGGGGAAGGGGATGCCTTCCTTGAGTTCCGTGATGAAGTCGTAGGCTTCCGCCTCATTTGCTTTAAAGATTTTGGCTGACGACTCGTCATTACTATTCCTGTACTGTATTGTCAGTGTCACGCCACTCATCTGTAATGTGGGTGTACCAGATGAACTTCGGATTCTTTCCTTTGCTGGGTAACTGCCTTCTGAATTCAAGGTTTTTCCAGCAATGTTTTTTGTAGTCGCACCATGAGCACTCAATCCCCAGTACCCTATTTCCTGTTTCTTTTTTGTAGAAAGATTCTGGAACATCAGAAAACTGTCGTTCAAACGGCTTAGAGGTGTCTGTTGCAGAAATAGATTCCTGTATTTTCTCATTTACTTCTTCCTTCTCCGGCTCGTTATCGGGCGCCTCGGTAAAAGCAATCTCACCAGTAGATTTGTTTAGCGCAATCCATCCTTTAAAAGGTTTTCCTGCACCCATGCCGTATCCAATTCCCTGTGCTACATACCCAAAGGAATCATTGGCTTTAATTTTATTGTAACCTTCTGATGAATTAAATTTATGTTCAAAGGCGAAAGGGGATGCTGTCTTTATATCCCAAATGCCATCGTCAAGCTCTACATCATACTCCCCATTGATGGTGGTATCATCTACTGTGTGGGATACTTTAGTATGCTTAGACTTTATTTCTATGTCTGCCGCTTCCATCAATGTGAACATGGCAGCTTCCATTAGGTCACCCATAATCATACGCATTTTAAAATCATATGTAGGTGCTTCTGGTTGTAATCCTTTAGCCTGTAAATGCAATTGACAAGCTGGTCTACCGATATTGCTCATACGTAACGTAAAGTCTTTATCACGTTTAGTGAACTGCTTTTCCATTGCATCACGAGCATACTGCGCAAACCTATCAAGGGTGCGGGGAGACATTTCTGCCTCCCCACGAGCCGCCTTTGAAAGGAACGAAAGTAGGCGACTTTGATTTACATTCATGATGCCATAGACTCCGGCAAATCATCATTAAGCACATCATCCATTGAAACGGTTCTGGCATCGCCATCAACTACCGTTCCTTGTGAACGTAACGCTTTATCATACTCTTGCATAACGCCTTTGTTTTCCGTATCTATAAAGGCATCAAAGTCTTGCAATAACTGCTCGTCATCTTTTGTAAAATCTAGTGGACCATCACCTAATGAAAAGTTTCCGACGTAGTAAATTACAGAACCATTCTTTTCTTTCTTTAAAGAAACATCCAAAGAATAGAATAAGAAAGGCTTGCGTTGTGCAGTTAGGGCATCTAAAGGAACGCTTATGGGCATAAAGTTAGCACCGCGTGCTTTCCATTGCACAGGAACGCCTTCTACATCCCGCTTTTCTCCGCCAGCAGTTACTGCATCAACAAACGTTGCCTTACCAAATAACATGCGGAAACACTTAATATCCTTTTGTTTGGTAAGCTGGTCTGCATTTAAAGTATCTCGTTTAGATACTGGTACAGAACCACAACGCATAGTACCTATAGTATCGGGTACTTCTGTCTGTGGATACAAGTTGTTAGCCATAATAGATTTAGCAACAAACTCACCTTCTGCTTGGTCATAGTGAATATATTGATAGCGTTGCATAAACAATTGAAACTTAATTGTTTTAGCGTATACGTTTTCCCCATTGTAGTTAACCATAAAATGGCCAGATGGTAGTGGGTTACCATCGTCGTCTTCAAAGTCACGATTAATCTTAAGCACGGCAAGCGAAGAGCTTGCTTTAGTTGGTTGTTCTTGTCCAGTTATCTGGGCAATTTGTTCAAACGATAAGTTGTTTGTAACGGTCGGTAATGAAGTCATAACCTCTCCTTTTGAGTTAAGTGCAATTTATATCATATCGCCTGACGGTAGTCAAACGAAAAATCGTCCATGTCGAGCCAATTTTTTCCTATCTCAACATCAACCTCAAGCGGCACTAGCCACTTTGTATTGTACATTTCTTCAAACGTTTCTGTAACCTTTGTCATAGCGTCATACGTAATCTTAGCTACTTTATCCTCCTCTCCTGGAAATATATCAAGCACTATTGAGTCGTGAACTGTATTGATAACAAGAGATTTACAGCCCGAATTCTTAAGTGCATTGTGTAGCGAAAGCAATGCGAGCGGCACCACGCAACCACCAGCCATGCCCTGCACAGGGTAGTTCTTGATGGAGGGCGCGTTGGATGCATTGCCAGAAGCAAGGCGTTTAGTGTCAGGAAAAGCAAATTGCTGACCTGTGAGCAGAGTAACATTATTATGTATAATAGCTTCAGTCTGCAAATCCGCATGCCACTTAGCAAGCTTTGGATACTTATCAGTAAAGGCTTTATAATAAGCCATTTCGTTAGGCGTACCAGAGGTGCCCCCGTAGAGGGGTTTAAAAGTATGCGCTTTTGCCGCTGTCCTTTCATCTTTTGAAATCTCACTTTCTGGTTTTTCAAAAATAACTGACGCTGTGTACTTGTGAACATCTACACCATCCATAATATCTTTAATCATTTGTTCATCACCACTCATCTGCGCGGCAATACGAAATTCCAACTGACTGTAGTCAGCCTGTAGTATAGAACCGTTATCAAATCTTGAAATGACGACACGGCGAACAGGAAATGTGTTACCCCGTGGTTGGTTCTGGAAGTTAGGGTCAGATGACGATAGGCGAGTTGTACGTGTAATGCATTGGTTAAACTTAGGGTGTAGTATCCCATTGGGTTTTACATTACGCGCTATACCCCCTATAAAACTAGATAGGTACACGTCAACCGCATTAAGGCGTACAGAAGACTTTAGAAACTTTTCTGCGTTAGCGTTACCCTTGTTAGTGGCAGCCTTGTACAGGCGTAGTAACGTTAGCTTATCTGTAGAAAAGCCACTGGCGGATACATCCATAACCCCTTGTGGGTTCATTGTGAGTCCCCCAATCTTAGGTAGGGGTATCTGCATGAATCCATCACCTGCACATACCTTACATTTAGTGGGCTTCTTCCAAAGGTTGCCATCTACTTTTCTTTTGTAGTACTCCCCACGGCCTTTACAATACGTGCATTGCTCGGCACGTGTCTTGTGAACTCTAGTAGTTAGTTGTCTTATAGTATCGGCAAACTTGGTAACACCCATGTGAGGGCGGTGTAGGGGCTTACCCTTTTCATCTAAACCGATGTTAAATGCTTCAGCCCACTTCTTCTTATCAGTTATACGTCTAGAGTATATTAATTCGCTTAGCTGTGCAGGTGATGCAAAGTTAATTAGGCGGTCACCCATAACTTCGTGGCATACATCTTCTAGCTTTATCTGAAGGTCGGCCTTCTCAATCTGATAATCTGAACGTACCTTGTGTAATTCTTTAAAGTCAATCTTAATGCCATTTTGTTCTAATGTTGCTAAAACAGGCAAGAATTTGTTCATAAGTTTCAAATGTTTTTTTAGTGGTGCATTTCTGTCAGCACTATATAGCTCTTGTTGTGCAAAATGTAGCTCACGTGTAGATACAATATCGGCAATGCCATACTCTTCAACGGTATCCATAGGCATTTTATCAAAGCCTATCCCAGACTTTATGTAGTCTTCGATAAGGTCACCCTTCTTCTGTGCAACTTTACGGCGGATGCAGCTATCGGCAAGACTCACGCCCCAGTTCTGACATCTTAGCAAAAGATACTCGGCAATCATAGTATCATACACATCCCCATCGTAGGTAAAGCCAGACTCCCAGAGCCATACCAAGTCAAACTTAATGTTGTGGCCTACAAGGAGTGTAGTATTATCTAGAACGCGTTGTACATCCGCATGTTGTACATGGGTGTCGACTTGCTTTGTGTCGTGGTGAAACCAATGAAACACAGGCTCGTCATCACCGCAAGCATACTGCACGGATACAAGCTTATTGTCCCTGTGAAATGGGGAAGGGTCAGTGCGCTTTGTCTCAGGGTTAGTCTGAAACATTGTTTCAACATCAAGTGTAGTAATCATGCTGTGTACCTACTCGTTGTTGACTCAAGGTTGACAGGTATGTTGCCGTGAAAGCCTGTGAGTTTGTTTTTGGATATGGTTAGATAGCGGCGTGTGTCACTGCTATCGGCTACATCGGACTTACCAATACCAATAATCAGGTCAGCCTCCGCGGCCTTACCAGTCTTACTATTCTCCATCATAGCATAGGTTACGTGCGTCCTACCCTCGGCGTCCGCCGATGCCTGACTTATGCCAATACCGAATACATTATGCCGCTTACAGACTTCACGAAACTTCAAGTAAATCTGCCGTAGCTTTTCATCGGTACGTGCAAATGTACCACCAACGTTGACCTTATCCAACTGGTCTATAATAAGTACATCAGGCTTGTGGCGCTCACAGTATTTGTTTAGCCACTCAATGCTAGCATCTACATTGTCAAGCATACGCAGGTTCGGTGCTATCTCTATGAATTTGCCCTTAGCTTGTGGACGGTGGGTGTACAGTTGGTCTTCTGTGTAGCCGGTGTACGCAGACATAGCACGCATCATTGTGCGCTCCGCTGGCTCCTCATTGGTAACAATGTGAACATCAGCGCCTTGTGCACAGAATCCGTTGGGGGCTGTAGCCAGTGATATGTAAAATCCCGTCTTACCTGCTTCGGGTCGAGCGAACGCAATCATGAATTCACCGCCACGCCCACCACGTACGACTTTAGACAGGGACGGTATGTTAAATTCCCAACGGTCAGCATTTTCCCGTAAGGCAAGTAGTTCATCAAGGTCAGTGGTGACAGGCACAATCTCATCATCAGGTAGAAAGCCTTCTTCTGACTTATCTACTAACTCCTTGATTTCGTGTATCTTTTCAGCATCTCCCTCCATCATGGCCAGGCCAAGGTCTGCAATACGACGACCAATTTCTTGCTGCCACATCTTAGTCAGCACATCAGTGGCTACGTCACTACCAAGAGGTGGGTACGCTTTAAGGTCTTCAATGATTTCGGCAATCAGTTCACGTTTAGCACGCGTTGCTGTAGGATTGTGAACCCGGAAAAGTTCCCGAAGCTCTGCCTCTGTTAAATCCCTTTCATATTTTTCATGTCCATGTACAATAGTGTCATATAAATCAGCTAGCTCGGACGGAAACATAGAGCGAAGGACACGAGTTTTATTTTCAGTAAAGAAGTCTTTACATAAAAGAAGCTTTATAAGCTGTTGCTCTGTAGTAATTTTTTAATCTCCTGCGCATTTGAATATTTAAGGTCATCTTCAATTCTTATTATTGTTGTTGACACAAAGTACGATAGGTACTTCTGTATGTCAAGTGCCTTACGTGTGGCATCTGGGTCTAGGCATACGAACACATGCTTGTATTGTCGCAACTGTGTTAGGTCAGCCTCTTTCATGTTTGTGCCTAGCAAAGCAACGCCAGTTGCAACAGGGGATATAGCACAGGCAGATGCTGCGTCCTCTACAAGTACGGCATGTGAATGGTCACCTGCTGTAAATAGCTTTTGGGATTTACCATATCTATACCATTTTGGTATGGTCTTTTTATCTAGACTACGGCCTATAGCATCATACGTTGTGAAATTGTCCTTTACTAGAAAAACGACTCTATCCTGCTTCGGGTCGTACAGTATTCTTGCTCGGTTGTTCTTGTACGCATCCATACAATTGTTACGCTCCAGGTAGTACAAGGCTCGGGCGTTATCTGTAAAAGGTGTGAAGTGTGTCGGAACTAAAAAATTTTCATTGCCGTGATAGTGGGTGATAGTGCTTCGCACTTTTGACGCGATTTCTGATTTTGTCCGTTCCATTTGGTCAGAACCTTTTGTAGGACAGCTTGCCTTAAAGCAATTCCAAAGTAATCGTCCATGAATTTTTGATATGGTAAGAGTTCTACTGTTGCAAGAAGGACATCCTACACGGACGGAACTCCCTTCTGCTGGTGCATTTTTTAGTATGTAATTTTTCATCGCGCTAGTCCCTCTATAAGTAGTACCTCGGGGAGTGGAGACCCCTTATATCATTTATAAAAAGTGTTGTCAATATAAAAAATGCAAAAAAAAAGCCCCCCACCGAAGTGAGGGGCAGTTGCGCGAGGGCAATGATTAGAATTTAGGATTATGCCAGAAGTCGTCTTCACGCCAGTCACCACCAGAAAGCGGTAAGGAGCGATGTTCACCTCGTTGCTGACCATAGTAATCTGCATCAACAACCATTTCTGCCATATCCTGAAGGGACATCTCATCATTGATGAATGTATATAGCACGCGGTCTCTTTGCTGTAAAGCGGTCTCTTCTGCAAAGAACCCAATGTCAGGACAATACGACTCAATGTTACTAAGCACGTTGGATGCCTTGTCTAGGTTCGATTGTCTTTTTCTTTCGCGTGTTGTAGTCCCCCTTGCTGGAACCACAGATTTCGGACTCGTATACGAGCCTCGGTTATACCCGTAGTTTCTTGAGTACGATTCCTTACCCATCTGAAAGCCAGATGCAGGAGGGGCAGCGGCCTCCCTCACCACGGGTAGCTCTGACCAGTTGACTTTTAGAATGGCAGGAATGAAGTGGTGTTCCAGCCAATGAAGGTCAAAGTTTTCGTTAGCAGTGTGCTGTCCGAAGTAGCCAACTGAAACGTTTGTACACTCGGGTATCAATGACGTGTAGCTTGCGCTGTCAGTAAATGAACCATTTGGACTACCCTTCATCTGTTGCATCGGAGGTAGACTTGCATTCATCTGGTCTGCGAGTGCGTCGGCAAACTCATCAGAACAACAACGACCACCTGATTGATGCGTGATGATATCGCCGTAGTTCATGCGGTCAAAGGCAACACAATGGTCATAATCACGGAACATATCTGGGTGATTTTTTGCAAGCCACCTAGAACCGATACCGCCGACCTCTTCGCCTACGTGGAAGACGTACAAGCCCTCTACACCAGCCTCAATCAATTTGCACATGGTATAGATGCCTAGCTTGTCATCCGCGCCCAGTATGCAGGATACGGGCTTTACCAGCATCTTTGTGTCATACTCTAGGTCTGTGTTGTTCCACCCATCAAAAGCACTGTTTGAACCATGAAGAAAACGCGTAGTGCTACGACCTTCTCTGGTCTCAGCAGGTGGCAAGGTGTAGTGTGTATAGCTATGTCCAGCGGCACGTGCCTCTGTTTTCATATCTAGTTCACTGACCGCTTTGCCATCTTTGTTGAAGTATTGTTGCACAGACTTACTTACGGAAGCACTGACAAATAGCTCAGGGGACAGATGTAAAGTAGTCTTGTCACCGAGAGTGGCTTTCTGTACAGTGTCCATATGAGAGCTGAACATAGTTCTTGAGTCTTTACCGAGTTTGATATGCAGATTACCTTCGGTGTCAAAATTGTGTGTTGCATCTGGGGATACTTTTTTGACATAGTCAATAATAATTTTGGCAACTTTTTCTTCTGTACCATAGGGTGACACTGTGGTAAGCAGGTCATACAAAAGCACATTGATATCCTCGCCGCGTTTAGCCACAGGGATTTCCGAGATATCGGCAACAGGTGTTGCCATTTTAGAAAAGTAAGATGTAGTCATGACATTCTCCATTAAAAGTCAGAGTGATAAAGGTAGGCGTGATTGTCCAGCGGAGCTGGGGTATTGAACATCCCTTGAACATGGGAATCAAAGAGGGAATCACAAAACTCTAGATTACCCTCAGTTGAGGCACAAGGATGCGTGACAGTACTTACAGTACTTTTATATACAGAATACTTGAGTATGCCCATAGTAAGAAACTCAAGTTTGTCATCATCCCTACGCACGCATTTCCAGTTTTCGTTGTTCTGGACACGGACATGTTCGCAAGAAGTGTATAGGGTTTGACGCATATAGTCATTGGGGGACACCTCCATTTCAGCCCTTGCAACATACTGACAGTAATTTCCAAAGTCTGTTGCATCGTTAAGTGCCACAAACAAGTCACCTTCTGTAGCTGCCCACGGAACAGGATGAAACCTCATGCTACGTCTAAGAGCCGCATGACGATTACTGAAGTAGGTACAGTTTGTCCAGCCTTGTATTGCAGTATCGGGTATATCGTCTGCATGACGCAACTCTTCATCCACGGATGTGTAGTAGAAAGAACAATCCCTGTCCGTAGCACACCCAACAGAACAATACATACTCCCAGCGACATTGTGGTATTCATCATCCGAATCTATGGTACTTCCACAGTTATCACATTCATGGTATTCAGAAGGAGCAAAAAAACCAGATGTAGAAGTTAAGTTAGGCAGTAGATAATTGTTTGTAGACTCCGTGTTTTTCCCCATCTTGACCAACCAACCATTTTCTGAATGTTTAAGTCCCACCCAATTAGATGGAAAAAAGTCAAAGTATGGCATAGGACAAGTGTGGGAACTATAGTCGGTGTCATGGTAAGGTATATTGAACTCACAATACGACCTGATACGAGAACCACTTTCGTGACTCTTGATACCTTCTTTGTTTAGAAATTCTATTAGCTCTTTAGCATTAGCACCACGCGCACTGTACACACGAGTATAGTGCCACATTTTGGTTTTAGAGTCTAGCCAACACATTGTACGAGCCAACACTGTACCACCACGAGTTATGTATGCACCGCGAGAATTAGGGCAGTAGCCATAGAAATCAACGGGGCGTGCAGAATCTCGCAGGGCAAAACCGTGTTTAGAATCCATACAAGAACTTGGCGTTTCTGAAGAGACTCGTGTGTACATAGTCCGTATCTCTTCCACAGTATCTGCAAATACAAACGTAGATGGGGCATTTAGTTCAATAAGATGCTGAGAAGTGTTGTCAATATACTGCGCATCTTCTATAGGCTTGCCATCAAATGTAATTGCACGCGCTAGCGCACGAGATACAGACACTGTATTGCGAGAATTCAAACGCTTTATACCGCGAGAAACAGGTGTCCATGCTTGAGAACGTTTTTCATCAGTAAGGGCTGTTGTAATGCTGTCTACGATATCACGCGAATACCTAGGAAACCAAGGGTTTTCTTCTGTTAGGTATCTACTAGACGTATCCCCACTAAAATGCGTAAGAGGAAGATTAGGATACATAATACAACCAGATTTATCTGCATTCCATATCACAGGATATTTTAGAGCTAGTCTACTCATTGAGTAATAGCCAGCATCATTAGGATACCCATGATTGGACATAACAGTTTTGACATCTAGCATAAATTCAAGCATGGCAGATTGCAGTATTATAATCTTACGCACCGCAGACTTGGCCACTGGGTGGACTTTTAGCGGTGGGTACTTAAAGTGTTCCAGTGGAACATTATGTTCACCAGCGAAAGTGTCAATATCGGAATGCAGAGATGATATACTACTTTCTATTTGAGCAAATTGTGTTCTGGGCATACCTTCCTCCTAGTTAGGTTCGTGACGTTCAAGAGAAACAAATGCTTTACCACGTATGGCAACAATGCCATTGTGTGATACGCTGTGAAACGCGTAGTTAGAATTGGTAGTATCCGAGTTGGCTTTAGTAAGACGCAACAAAAGATGACGGTCTGGTTCTACAGGCGCAGTACCACACATCATATACAGATGTGACAAACCTTGCTCGTTCGTATCGTTAGGTAACGATATGACAGTTCCAAAGGAATGCTGGTGACTTTCTGTGAGTGTGCAAATTTCAGCGGTGTCATGCATATGCAATCGGTGCTGAAATGTCCCGAGTATTTTGCAATCACGAGCCACTGTGCTAGAGCTGCTAGGTGTACACGTCAGGTTAATGTTATTAGCCCCATGACCACGAAGTTTGCCACCCATATAAAAGTCGTCAATCCTACCGAAGCAAAGATACTCAAAGCCATTGCCATCTACATAACGATACAAAGAGCCGCGAGGTACTTCTTGTCGCCTCACTATACTTCCTAGGTGTTCAACAGTTGTTTCAATAAACATAGTCACTTCTCCCATGTTGTGTGGTGATTGGAAATTTACGATGCCACGCCATATCTTCAAATCGTTTAACGGCGAATGACGTCCATAGTACATAGTCTTTGTTGCAATTGCCCATACGCAAATTACGTAGTTCGGAACTACGCTTCATTATGCTTTGGTATGAATCCATAAGCTCTTTCTCAAAGTCATCAACCTCATAGGAGGTTGGTTGCCTAAGTTCTTTTGTGCGACACTCAAACACTACGTCATTGCTGAACCTAGGACTTGAACTTAAGCACCGAACATAATACTTTGAGTCTTTGAATGATTCGACCATGCCTAGAAATTTTCTGTAGGTATGTCGAGTTGAGTATTCTACTCTGACGAGTTGCCCGTCAGTATATTTTCTAGGCATGGGGTACTCCTTGATTAGTGATTAGTAAGTATAACAAATAAATAGCCCTTATCGAAATATTCTATTGAGTATAGAAAATATGATAAGGGCTATTAGTGCTATGACAAGTGAGGTACTAAAGAATCCTCGCATACTAACGCTTACTGCGATAGCAAGCTACGGAGTTGGTCACCATTTATTGTGACTGTGAGAGTGAGGTCACCAATCGGCGCTTTGGCTTTCTTGGATGCCACCATACGAGTAGTGGCAGTTTTGACCACATTTTTGTCAACAGGTGTACGCAAGGCATTAACAGCACGAGTGTGACCACCATACTGCTGACGAGAGATACCAGACACAGCCATTAGCTTTTGAATGGTCTTGGCATGTGGCTCACGTGTTTTGCCATTTGCAATATTCTCAACATTACTCCACGCAAGGCCACTAGACTTGGCAACCTTACCTGTTGAATTGAGACCATTTGCACACAACGCACGTGTGAGCGGTGAAGAAACCCAGCTTTTGGGCATGGTAGGCTTTTTAGATACTTTACGCATTTTTCATTCCTTTCAAGAATGTGAGATAAAGGCAACATCTTCAATGATGCTACCCTTGAAGTTTGGAGCGGAAGTATGTTCTTTCAACTGATACTTTGCCGCTGCCAAATCACTGTGCGACTCAATGAGCCGCCAATTTTCTGTAAGGCAGTTGTAGACAAACACCTTATATGTTGTTACTTGTTTCATGACTTGCTCCATTGCTGTGGTAAGGACACTTCCTAACCACTTATATATAATAGCAAAAAAGACCCCCTTATCAAAATGATAAGGAGGCCAGTGGGGAGGAAGATGTGAATGTGAATTAGGATAAGAGATGCTTTCGCACGTTAGCGCGTGTGCTACTTTCCATAGGTACAGCGCGTTCAATCGCCGCAACAAAAAGTTCTTTGTTGAACCTAGGATTATCCTGGGCAAAATAGTGCATCAAGTCCAGAACAAATTGTGAAGATACGCCATCCCAATTACGCCCAATCACTGCCGCAAATACAGTGTATGTATTTCGTGTTAGCATGACAATTTTTCCGCGTACGTATGGTCATAGTTCTTGGGACTGCACGTGGCTTCATACAAACCACGTCTGCTAGTCACAGGTTGATACGCACCTTTGTGAGTGGGTACGAGCGTTGGCCGAATTTTGATGACGTTATCAAAGCTGGAGGCACACTCAATACATAAATTTGGAAAAAATTCGGCGGTGGTTTTACGCGCTTCTGGCACGTCTGTCCCGCAGTCTTCGCATTGGTAAAACATTATTGTATGCTCCTTTATCTGAATGTACTTTGTCCCAAAGGTTGTGAATGTGAACATTGTGAATGAGTGACGGCCTTTGCGGCGTGATAGAAAGTTGATAGTACAACGCGCACGAGGCACAAAAGAAGTCGCTATCCCGAAAGACAGCGACCGCTAATGCGTCACAATTTTGACATCTATGCTGTGTCATTTTACTGACGACTCGTCAACATTCTGACAGCATAGTATGAAAACCACATGAAGGACATGGCTGACATAACAAGACCACCAGTGAGTGCCCACCCAAAATAGTAGACGCCCTCTGTAAAGAAATAAGCCAGCGCGAGAATACTGACACCGAAAGAGAACAGAACGCCGACGCGCTCAATTTGATTAGAAACAGACATTTACTTAACCTCCAAATATTTGATTGATTCGTTCTTGTACAGCTCAGGTGAGCAATCATGCTCGACAACCTCACTGTTCATATCCATGATACAGAACGGATGAAACTCTTGACCAAACAGCTTTATGACTTGATACATAGCGTCAGAGGCTCTCTGAAATGAAGAATACAGCATCATAGGCTTTGTCCCGCCATCGCGAGTAACACGGCAAACAGCCCAGCACTCCAGCTGCGCGTCGTTATTTGTTTCGATATTGTTCATGGGGATACCTCCTCAAAATAAATGTTTTGTAAATCCATCCAAGAATTTGAACGGGTGCAAGCATCACAACGAAGTGTGTCGATTTTGCGGAATGGGTAACTTTTGCTATGAATAGCTGTACCGCAAGAAACTTCATCGCGCTTTAGTCCCCCAAACGAAGGAATAAAGATTTCAATAGTGTTCTGGCACATACGCACCTCCTGTAGTTGTGTTGATTTCTAATTTCTTTAACTATTGTAGTACAAACTAAGCTATTATCAAAACCAGGTCGATGCCTGGAAAAAAGTGTGAATGGCGCAGATTGTGTCCATAGGCCGCTGGCCGCGTGATAGTGCTGTATGCAGATACATATATGATAGTTATGCCGTAGGCATTCCTTATGATAGAAATTTGCAGCCCTCGTATCATAGGCAAAAAAAAAGGCCAGCTTGAAAGCTGACCAGTTGGGAGGTATTGGGGATTTAGAATTTTGAAATAGGCAATAGCGTTTTGATGGCGGCAATTTCAGCTAGAAACCAATCTTTCGTTTTCTGGTCTACATCCCCGCGCCTACCTCTAAACTCTAATTTTTCAAACGCGGATAATGTTTCAAAAATTGCGGTTTCTGGATTGCGTCCAGCTCTGCGAATTTTTTTATATTCGCGTCTGTTTTCCGCGCCTTTGGTCAGTTCTTCAAAATGTTTCTTATTCATGGTTTCGCTTCCTCTCAAAAAATGGACGCGCCCATTATGGACGCGCCTTATTTATTTATGCCGCGTCTGCCGCTTTGGTTGTAGCTTGGCTGACCGCGTTTTGGTCTATTGCCTTGTCGATGACATCAGCAAGTTCCTTGGCAATCTTCAGCGTTGCGCCATCCAATGCCTTGATTTCATCGGATTGTTCTGCGGCCATGATGCCACCATTGGCAAGCCAGATTTCTAACGCCTTCATCATCTTGCGTGCTTGTGCTGGCGTATTAATAACGCCTTCCGTATCAGGTGCTTTTACAGTCTTGATTTTATAACCACCTTCAAGGTCAGCACCTTGCAATTGTACACGATAAGCATTAGCGATATTAAATTCTGCCGCTGGCATAAAATGCGTATCGTTATTGGCAACGATGTTTGGATTATTTTCAGAACCTACATTTTTATTCGGGAATGTTTCGCGCTCAACATGAAAGACTGCTGGTATCATGGCATCTTTCAGCTTGCCATTTTTGGTATGAGCCGTCGCAAAATCGCAATAACCAGTATTGCCATCAAGATGCCATCCAGCCACAAAACCGCGTCCACCTACGATTAAACGTGCCGCTTTATTAGCCACACTAAATGCAGACATGATTCTTTTCTCATTCGCGTCATTACCATTGGCGGCAAGTTTTGCCATGCGTGATGCCTCTTTGCGTGTCTCGGCCTCACTTGGCATAATGCCATCAGATGCAGACAAGGCAAGCCAGTCTGCAAGCTGGATAGCCAGTACATCGCGCACCTTGGCGGTACGGTCTGCCTGTATCGCATAATTAGCCATTGTTGCGACTATGGCGGTTTCGGCGTCTGTTACGTTTGCGAAAGTTGCTACAAAATCGTTCTTAATTGCTACATTAGATAAAGTCATTTTTTTGTCCTTTCAAAGACTATGTGGCATTTTTACCACAGTGTGACAAAATTGTCACAGGTGTCAGAACTTCCTGACCCATTTAAGATAGCAATTTCTGACATGAAATCAAACTAAAAATATACCTAGTAAGTTATTGATAACATTCAATAAAGTCACTCAGTACTGTAAGACATTGTATAATGTTATCAATGACTTATACCTATTTGCTGCCAAGTGCTTGATTTTATTATATTATCCTGGCGTTGTAATTATATTACCCAGCTGCCCCCGTGTCGCGTAACATTATTACCTAGTACTATCAAATTTTCCCTGCGGGGCAAAGACTATCATGCTAAAGCATGCTAGACTTCTATCATTTTTGTGCTTCGCACTATCACGCGGCGCGTCACTGTCAAGCATTGGGTATGGTTTCAGGTGATGCTATTTTGTACACAAAACACCATGCCTGCACCAATTCGCGCATCATGTTATAGCCAAACCGCCAGAGAATTATTGCGCTGGTGCGCCAGGTTACGCAACAAAATTACCCGCAGGTCTTCCTGGCCGCAACATAGTTGCGCTGCAAAGCAATATTATTACAATATCAGGAAAACCTAATAAAAACAACGGCTTGCCTGTGTGACGCAGACGGGTACGCATGGGCCAGGGCCCCCTTACCAGTTACATGTACATGAGTCCGACACAAAATTAGGAAAATAGATTCTATATACCAGTCGGCGGCAACTTGTCTAAGGAGACGCCCTAGTCAGAATTTTGACAAAAATAAAGGCTGGCAAGGATTTTAACCCTAAACCAGCCGTAAAAATAAAATAAAATAGATAATTTCTTAAGATTTGCTTTAAACTAAGACTTGTGCTTTTGTTTTCTTGGTATAATTTTCTTTTTATTCGGTATTATTGAGTATTTATTTTTCCATAGTTCTTTTGCTATGGGATTTACTTGTATTATTTGTCTTATTCTTTTTATCATGGCGTATTACCATTCTACTATTCCAATAAACTACAGGACATTTGTATCTATTTCTTTGTATCTTGTTTCTCATAAAGAAATTTCTACGTTTTATAGTCATTTTCTCTATCTCGGCTACTTATCTAGGGTGTTACTGAAAAAGAAAAAAAGGGAAAAAAGAAAAACAAGTAATTTATAGTTGATTTTAGACCCCTTGTCAACCCATATAATGCACCTGTGCAATAATCTTTCAATATTACTTTTATACAGCAATAAAATACTAAGGAATAGCGTATTCGTTAGAATAATAATTTACCAATATTGAAGGGGGTACTGGTAACGTTAAGGATGTCAAGATAAACCTTCACATCTTACTACATTTGTGGTACAATATATATAGAATGGCTAAAAAACGGAAATACGGCTCATTGTTGGAGCAGATATCTGCTGAATATGAGCGGTATGGACACTATAGGGCACACATACCCAGTCACCACGTGTACTACATTCGTGCTGCCCTTAAAGAACGTACTGGTAAAGACTTTAGTGTTGAGGATGTTGAAAAAGCGTTGGTTGCTGAAGGACATTTACAGTATGCATCGGGGAAACCCGGCACCTAAGACCTGATGCTGTACTTATTCCTGCGGGGTTCGTTACAGCCACTCCAAGGCACAATGGACGGAGTTTTGACAACGTGGATTCCGTCCATCTTTTTTGA
>UEXM01000751.1_pt1 | contig 30376 bp, 34 predicted proteins | sample 1796661 | NCBI WGS metagenome assembly UEXM01 (sample SAMEA4772469, study PRJEB27181) | metagenome
GCAACGATGCAACAGGTCAATTTGATTCGGACAATGACGGAACAGATAATCATTTAGACCTTGACGATGATGGCGACGGTATTCTTGACGAATTAGAAGGCTGAAACATGAAGTCATTTTTTGAGTTAATTGGTGGCTTATTGACATTTATTATGAATGTATTGATGTTTCCGTTTTATCTATTGTTTGAATAAATAACTTAATATAGGTCATACTGATTCGTTCATATCATGGCGACCCCTACTAAGACAATGAAAGGCGAATGGTGTGAAACGACATGGGATTCATACCCATTAGATACATTGGTTCGGTTTGAAGGCGACAATTACTACAAAATGCTCAACGGTCATGTTGCTCACATTACGCATGGAAACACAGGCGTAGCCGATATATACCATGATTGGAATAACGCTATCGGTATTGATGAAACAATCGTTTTTTACACGGTTAAAATCGCCCCTAAAGCGAAGGAATTTCAAGGTGATGCACATGACCGCCTATTCTCCCCTTCAATCCGACAGGACAAGCGAGGGCATAGCAAACCGACTACATTAAAAGACATTGTAGCCTACTTGAACAATTCTTATGTTGGCGAAACCGTTGTTGAAAACAAAAGGGGTAAAACCTACATCACCCTTTACAAAGAATGAACCTATCGTTTAGATAGCAATACCGACAATCTATTGCTATGTCAGTTCGTCGGCAAGGCTTTGAATGGTCTGTTGAAGATATAGGGCAATTACCACCTAAGAGGTTATCCTTGTTAAGTGAATCCCCTCAATCTATTTTCTATTCGGGAATAGGAAATGCAACGATTGACGCAAGACTTAGGACTAAGGAAACCGAATTTATTGTCATTAAATACTTCGGAAGCACACCCGGTATTTACGGAACAGGTAATGATTGGGTTCCCGCAGGTTATGTTAATTTTAGTATAGGAACGACTTCTTATTTTACAGACCCCGATGGATTACCTGCAAGGGGTTTATCGGGAACTGCCGCCCCATATCCTGTTTCAATTAAGTTCGGTCCTACTTTCAAGTCCGAATTTGACATTGAAATACCACCGGGAACTGAATGGGACATTAACTATTTTGTAGCAAATGCTTTCATAGACCCTGTGGAGTTATTTCCTTCAAGTCCTAAATATACATGGTTAGGCGGTTTTTGAGGTTTTATTATGGCGGTTGCTTATGATTTAGATGTTGAGAACATCAACAGTATAATAAATTTATCGGGTGCATTAGTATCAGTAGGAACGCAAGGTTTAGTGGGAGGGATATTTAGGCAAATAGCGCAATTCCGATTAATTGGCTTGACGGGTTTGCCACAAATTTTTCCTACGGGTGAATACATAATTAGGAAAGGAATGTATATCAATGGTATGTTTTACCTTGTAGGCAGTTATAAGGCGTATTGTAGGGATTTATTCGGGGCAGGTAATGATGGCTACGCATGGGATGGTTTTTTAATAGCGTTGCGAGGCTACAACCTTACTCAATTTGATTTAATTGACAAAAATAATACGCCAAGTGGAACGCTTTTTGCATTTTCCGAACAAGCAGGTTTCCTTCCATTTAGGATGATGTATGAGGTCAATCCCGGTCCTATTGGTTCGGCTACGGCTATTGCTAATGATTCCGAAGTAGGTTTGTATGGAATGGATATTTATAAGAATTTTGAAGATTTCACCGTAACTCCGACAAACGAAGGCAACATTAATTTGATATTATGTGGTTTTCAAAGAATAGACCCTACTGTTGAAGGAGTTCCTACGGGTTCGGATTATGTCGGCAACATTTATATGGGTCAATTCTCTAAATTTTTCGGCATGGTTGAATACTCCAATGGAATTACTATGCCCGAATATAGAACTCAAAGAGGTGATGCGGGAAAGTATGATACCATATTACAAGTAACATGGAAAGCGACTGTTGCAGGGCATACAGATAAGACAAATACAGAAGGTCGTTTTGGAAAGATTGCAGACTTGAATGAATGGTGTGGTATCATTGAACCTGTTTCTCAATTGGGAGGCAACATTTGGAATTTTTCAAGATGGATTGCGGGATTAGGAGCAAAGCCCGATACGGAAAAGAATGCTGTTGATACTAATTTTTTCCCTCGCAGGTTTTATGATATTTCTTGTATTTCTCAAGAACCATATTCAATTAACGCTTTGGCAGAAAGTCCATTTATCATAGTAGGTGATGTCGCACTTGACACTAATGATGATGGGGCAATTGATAAAACCGTTCCTATGAGTCTATTTGGTTGTTATCCTCTTAACCAATTTTTGAATGAAAAAGACATACCTTTTTCGCAGGGACCTTATTTGAATATGAATCCTTCGGGTGCAACATCTAAATCAATTGATTCTTCTTATGTTTGGTCAAGCGACGGAGGGGGGACCCTTGATGGTTCAGTAGCCGTCTTTTGTTCGTTGCCCTATGAGGCGACTGATTTAGTATTCCCTTATGATATAGACGAAACGCCCGCTACACTTATTGCGTTAAATGGTGTTCCTTACGGTGGTAATACCTACGGTGCTTTTTTTGCATTTCAAGAGTCACTTCTCAATGAAGGTCAATTTATTTATGCTGTTGCTATGGAGGGTGGAAATATGACTACGGCGACAGGAGTTCAAATGCCGAATAAGTGGTATGGAAAGGCAGTTCAACAAAGGACATTCACTATTTTAGAAGAGGATGCTTCTAAGCAAGGAACATTCAATACTGAAACAGGAGAATTTACTCCTAATATCTATGACGGGTTGCCTTCAAAAACGCCAAGTGTTTTTGATACAGATTCTCAAGAATACATTGGTTATTATGGAAATTTTCAACGATATGGGGCATTTTCTATTGACCAAACGATAGCCGACCAAGTTCCTAATAAAAAAGTAGGTGATTTGTCGGGTGCAGGTTATGGATTTTTAGGAATACGGGATGGTGTAGGTGCTATTGCCGTAATGTTTGATTCGGGTTCACCAATAAACACTTTTGTTGGCGGTCAAAATCTTGTATCAATGGTTGTAAGGGCGGAGGGTGCAAATATCTCCGCTAATTGTGTTACAAATCCATCTTCATTAACGAGAAAAATTGTTAATTGCGGTTGGGATAATGACCGTGACCAATGGGTATTTATTGCATCCGATACAAACCAAGTATCAGTTATTTCGGTATCAAGTGATTTTAATACAGATACAAACAATCTCGGATTCTTAGACCAAACGGACAATTTCTTAGGAATAGAAGCAAATACGGATTCCGCTATGTATTTTCCTATCTCTATGAGTAATTCATTAGATGGTTGGGTTTGGTTTGGAGATTTAGAGTCTAATGGCTTTGGTATTCAACCTACAAATTATGGAACGGTTCAATCTATTACTGCATTTCCCGGAAAATCCTACGAAGTAACATATAATGCTTACCCAAATGCGAAAACGCAGGTAATGAGAATTACGGGGACTTCGGGGAGAACAGCGAGGGTATGGGTGGACTATATACTTTTTGACGGTGCTGATGCTATTATTGCTAATAAAATTAAAGAAAGGGGTATGAAAGTATCTATTGAAGCGGTTGAATGGTTTAAGCGAACAATTATTCAAACAGGTGATTTGAACATTACTGATGAAGAGATTGAAATGTGGATGCGTGACCAACAAGATGAATATAAGCAAACATTGAAAGAAATTGAGCGTCAAGGAAGAGTCCGATTAAAGAAAAAGCAAGTTAGTGCATTTACAGAAGGTATTGAGGAACAAATTAACCCCGATTTCATGGATACGGAAGTGCAAGAATTCATGGGGACATTTACGCCCGAAACAAGACCTCCGACACCCGAAGAAGCAAGAATTGAAAGAAAGAAAAAGGGCGGTTATAGTCCCGAACAAGGTTCTTATTATGATGAAGTATTTGAAGATTAGAGAAATCCTTTTATACTACTGTCTTTTCGTCTTGAATAGTGTGAGGGTGCGTGTCCCTCCTTCTTCTTTTGCTAATTAGGGATATGGCGAGGGTTGAAGGGCGCATCCCTCATACTACTTTTTAGATAGTTAAGCCATCAAGTAAATAATATGTTTGGAATAGACATATTAAATTCTGTCCCTGTATCTCATTTATTGATGGGTGAATCAATCACTTTCAATGCAACCGAATTTGACCGTGAGCCAAGTGCAGGTTATGAAGGAAAATATGCTACTGTAAATTGGGATGCTTCTATTGGAAAATATCAAGTTACTGTTGATGGTGAAACAAAATCAACAAGTTATGGCGACGGCAGGGCGGATTTTTTAAGGGATTTCGGGCAATTTATTCACGGATTCAAAGATTACGGAGTTAAATATGATTCTTTATCTCCTTCGGATTCAACGGGAACAGAAGTTCCTACTATTAATACTCCCGAAGTAACGGAGGATGGAACAGGAAATGGAGGAACTGCAAAGGATTGTTCTTTAGAAAACCGTGAAGCCGTTGCGGGCGATACTGATTCTTGCGGTTCTTGCTTAAGTGGTTATACAGAAGATGAAACAGGTGTTTGTGTTGCTGATGAGGTATCAAGTGAAGATTCTAATTGGTTATTGCCTGTTGGAGTTATTTCGGTTGCAGTAGTAGGATTTATGATAATGAGGTGATTCAATGTTTGGAATCAATTCTTTTAACACCACTCCAATTTTACCTACATTAAATATGCCTTCGCATTCATTCACTTTGCATACTGAAAATGCAAAGACTTTCTTAGCAAGCACCGAAGCGGAATTGCTTGAGGGATATGTCCCTGCAACCGATGAAGATGGTTATGCTTACAATTTAATGGCGATTCAGCAAAATTACTGTCCCGATGTAGGGGCTGATGAAGTATGTAGTGCAGGTCCTTTCAGTCAATTTACTATTAGAGGTAATGAAGGTCTTGATGATTCGGGGCGTTGGAATTGGGGTGCGAATGGAAATTCTCTTATATTGCATGATTTTGATAATTCATCTTCTAATTCGGGTGCTGTTGAAATTGATATTAGAAACGGCTACATGGTTAAATTACAAATAGAATTAACAGACCCATTACAAGGTAAAGACTTCAAAGACAATCATTGGGGTGGTTGGGGAACTAATGATACAGACGGTGTTCTCTCCAAAGGTGAATTAACGACTACTGTTTTGATGAAGGGTGGCGACAAATTATCTATTGACATTGATGAAGATTGGCCGGGAACTACTAATTTTTACTTGAAGGTTCAAGGAGAAGAAGTGGCTTATTCCTCTTCGGGTGATGATTTGGTAAATGATGATGTTAAGATTACTTTGCTTGGTGTTTGGGAAGAAGGCACAGGCGGAAGCAACGGTGGCGGAAGCGACAACGGCGGAAGCGACAACGGCGGTAACAATACTACGGATAGTGGCGGAATCGGTATGGGAACAATCGCAATTGTTGGCGCAGGTGTTGTCGGATTAGTGCTATTATTGAAGTAAAGATTGCACTATATCGGTGTAATTACTACACTAATGATGCAAAAAGACATCATCTTTAGATAATAAGACCCTTAAAACAGTAATAAATGGACTTAGATATTGAGATACCTTTTGATTTAGAAATGTGTATTAAGGGAGTATGCACACCTCTAAAAATTCCTATCAATTCCGATTTTAAGATTTCTTCTTTAGAAGTGGACTCAAGCGGAAGTCCATTATCTCATGCTTGTAAAATAAACATTAAGTTCGGAAATGAAATTGTTTATAACGGTATGATGGGTAATGATGGATTTATATTAACTATTATGGATATTGACGAAGAGGCGGATTTTGAGATTTCACTTTTTACTGATTGTAGCCTTTTGGTTGATTTAACAGAAGTTATTGACCCTATCAAAGTTATTCTCAAGGGCGCAATTAAGGAAAAACAAACCTTTAACACTTCTTTTAAGGATGATTGGTCATGAAGTTAAGGTTGAAAGTATTTTTAGAAACGGGTGTATTCACCTTTTGCATATTATTTCTTTTATCATGGACTTGGTTATTAACTATTTATTTGAGAGCAGGTTTTCTTCATCCTCTTGAAACGATAGAATACTTATCCTCCGACTTATCAAATATAGGTCCTTATGCGTTTTTATTAGATATTTTAGTCTTTTCGGTTATATTTGTTGCTTACAAGCGGGCAAAATCAAAACAATTAGATAAGGCGACCCATAATGGCTAAGTATGCTGTATCTATTTACGGGGAAGGGCGGAGTAGGAAAAACAACGGTTTCTTCCGCTACGGCTTTGCATCATGCAGGTCTTGGTAAGAGGACTTTATTAGTATCATCCGACCCTGCACATTCAACAGACGATGTATTACAATGCAAAGTAGGCAACACGCCAACAAAGATTACTGATAATTTGGATGCTATGAACATCAACGCTGAAACACAGGCAAAAGAGTTCATGTCTTTAATCAATGATGAAGTCAAAGGTATGATGGGTAATGTTCCCGGTTTTGACCCCGATATGTTTATGGATATGGCGGGTTTTCCCGGTATGGATGAATACTTTGGAATGGAATTAATTCATAGGTATATGAAATCGGAAGATTATGAAGTTATTGTTTTTGATACTGCGCCGACAGGCCATACTATGAAAATGCTAACTGCGCCCGACGCAATCCGTTCCTTTATTTTAAGGATTCTAAGGATGAAAACAAAAATAGAAAACATTAAAGGATTCATATTTAGGAAGAAGTCGCAAACAGAACAAATTGTCAAGGAATTAGAAGCAATTTGCGAAAGGATTGATGAGTTCAAAGAATTATTGTCTTCAAGCGGTGTAAGTATTAACTTAGTATCAATTGCTACGGAGGCAGGTTATCAAGAATGTGCGAGGACTTTGAAATTCCTCAATCATATAAACATTCCTGTCCGTCAAATTATTATCAACAACATTATTCCCGACTTTGGAGAAGAGGTGTGGGCTTCGGTGGATAAAAACCCTGCAAGTGCATTAACGCATAGGAATTTTACAATTCAGCAACCTTACATTGAAAAGTATAGAAATCTCGTTAAAGAAAATAAATTAAGGATGATTGGATTAACGGTTGTTCCTTTTGAGCCTATTGGTATTATTCCTTTGACTAAATTTGCTACGCTTGTTTGGAAAGAAGGTTCGGGAATGAAGTAGGTGAAGAATTATGGAAGGTTTTACTGTATGGTTGTCAATTTTAACAATTATTCTTGTTATTCAAGGAGGATTGTCAGTATATTTTGTTAATTGGGTTCTTTGGCGTTGGAATACTTTGCTAACAAGAATGAACCTTAGCCATATTCATGAGGAAAGTATAAATACAGATTCCGAAGAATAAAGAATTGGTGTTTCTTTGAGGCTCACATTTGATTGGGATGATATTGTCTTTGAGGATGCAAAAGCCCAAGAAGGAATTGTTGAATTAAGAAAACGGTTTCCCGACAAATACATTTATTGTAGGGTCAGCAGTAGTGGAGAAGGATTGCATTTAATTATTTCGGATTCCAACGAATCAATTGTCCCTTCTCAATTTGAGGATGATGTAGTGATAGCGCATCGTCAAGACTTCTTAGAAATGGGTTTAGAATGTGGTGGGCGATTAAGAACCGATTTAAGGCGCAAAGCCGTAGGCACTAAATGGGGTCGTTTGTTTTCACATAAAGATGGAAGGGCTTGCGGAGATTGGTTTTTATGTTAAACCCTTCGGAAAAGTATGTTTTTGCAGAAGTATTGAAATTCAAAGCCATAAATGAAAATAGTGTTTGGCATATAGACGGAGAGCCAACCGATGATACCGTAAAAGTTATAGATGCTTTATTTGAACAAAAGAGAGTATCTTTGATTCCCAAAAGTTAAAGGTTTAGATACATAGACCCTCAATTAAATAATATGACCGAGCAAGAATTGAGATATTGGGATAGATTAGGATTTTATGTTACAAGAGCCGACGCAGATGATTTTATCAACAAAGCAGGTAATATCGGTGCAGTTCTTGATGAGGATTTGGAAGAGTTCACACCAAGAAGCGGTGTTTCTCAAGAAATGCTAAAGAAAGAAATTGATAATTTATTCAGTAAGCCTTTTGTTTCAGTAGCCCTTTCATCGGAAAACAATTCTATTCTTCTCGCACTTGAGTTTGAAAAGACCCGACCTGCAAGAGTTAAGGAATTGAAGAAGGAAGGACATACTACTGAAGAAGCAAAGGAAATTTTCAAGCAAGAATTGGATAATATCGTTAGAGAATCGCTTGGACTTCCCGATGAAACCCCGCAAGAAAAAGAGTATAGGGAAAGAGCAATTGCTATTCAAGAAGGAAACCCCGACCCTGCTTTCGTTGAAGAAGAGTAATGGGGATATACCTTTGGCAACAAACAATCAATTGGGAATGACTGAAACATTAGTCTTTATCATAGTGGATTACCTTTTAGATAATGAAGGCTATGGTTATTCAACGCAAATTAGTGAATTTGTAGTAAATAAATACCCAAGACGCTATACAAGCCGTGAAGTGGTCGGCATTCTTAGAAACAGACCTATGTTTTGTCATGCTCAAACAAAAGAGCGCAGGGCAGGTAAGAAATGGCGTTTAGATTTATTAGGTTGGGAACGATATGTTCAAAATTCAAAGAATAAGAGCCTTCATGATAAGGCGGTTGATTGGGGACTTGAGGAAAAAGTGCAAAAATTAAAAATGAGTCAAATAAGCAAAACGCTTACAGCACTTGAACAATTAGAACCCGAAACACTTGATGATGTTTATTCAGTAATTTCTCAAGTATGGGCTTAGATAGTAAAACAATTAAGGTATTTGTATGTCCTCAAAGGCATTTGTAGTTATAGAGGTCAAAGATAAAAAGGCTGTTCGGATGATAAAATGGACTCGCAATAAGGATGGCGAGTTACAATACAAGGTTACTAAACCGAAACCCATTAAAGATTCTAATAATCCCGATACAATTTCAGCATTTTGGACTTCTTTAGCCGTAGCACACCAATTTTATGATTTAGAAACCAAAAGATTCTTTGACAGTTATATTTCATTTGCCACCGAAAACGCAAATTAGGGTTATGTTTTAGATAACAAGACCGATAATCAATATCTATGTTCTTTATCCGAAGGTATGTCAAGGGCAACCATCAATCGGGGACAAAGAATGTTTTTGAATGGGATGAACGCCCTTCCATTATGGATTTCATTAACACTTGTGAATCCGTAGGTGAAGGAAAATATGTCTTATTTGAAAGGGGCGCAGGTATTAGAGGGATGCGTAAAATCAACGAATATACGGTAAATTTGTCCGAAAATGTTGTAAATAGTCATTTTGTAGGTTCCGAAAACAACGGCTACACAGTTCGTCATAAAGAAAATCATGAGCCGAGTATTGCTGAAATGGTTGTTTTTGCGGCTGAAGAAATGGGTGTTGATTCCGATACAATTTTAGCAGTCAAGAAAAACATGAAGATGAGCGATTTATCCGATGATGAATTAGTCGGAATGTTAGACCAAATTAGTGATACAGAAGTCGCTTCGGCTGAAGGATTTGGAAAGTATCAAGGTGATTTGAAAGCATTATTGAAAGAATTTAGAAAGCGTTCATCGGATATGTCTTTAACAAAAGAAGCCCCAAAAAGTAATAGTAAATTAAATATGGTTTCTATGTTTGCCGCAGGTGGTATTGTAGGTTCTTTGGCTACGGCAGGTATTTACAAAAAGAAAATTACTGATATGGAAGAACGATTTGGCGCACTTGAGGCAAGCATGGCCGAAACGGAAAAGACTGTTAAGAAGCAAGCAAAAGAAATGGAGAATGAAAAGAAGGCGGCTGAAGCAGTCCGTCAATTTGATAGCCGAATGGGTATGGATGCAACATTTCTAAATACTTTCAATAATAACAATGGTCCTCATTATTAAGGTGAATAAAATGGAAACCGAAATGGATATGCCTAATCTTGACCTTTTGGCTTCGTTTAAGAAAATCATTCAAAGTGAAAAGAACGATTTAACGAAGGCTCAAATTGAATCCTTTATTTCTAATTATGACATTAGGCTAACGAAGGCACTTGAAAAGAGTTATTTTACTTTGGTTTCTAAATTGGATGATGAAACCTGTCGGACTGATGATATTTATACCGACCAATTCATTATCAAGTTATTGAAGGCAAGTGGTTTCAAGAAAGAAAAGGAATTGAAGAGAATTACAATGGCTTTTTGCGATTTTTTGATATGTGCGGGGACTAAGAATACAACGCAACAACAATTGCTTAAGCAAGATTACTCTTTGAAATTGAAAAATGCTGTTGGTGTAATAGAATCCCAAAATTCTATTGAATGGATAGGTCTTTTGAAAGAACGATTAGATACTAAGAATTACAATTGATTACTATGTCGGACTACAATACTTCAAGCGAAGAGAACTCGTTTAAGGATTTATATGAGCGAGATGGCGACAATCGTTTTGAAAGAAGGGATTCTTTGATTCAAAAGGAAGAACGGGAAATTCCTAAAAAAGAAGAACCTAAAAAGAAAGGTAAGTCATTTGTTGAAATGCTGACGGGTGATGAGGACATTGGTAATTTTGCCCGTCAATTAAATCTTGACCCTGAATTATCGGAGAAATTACTTGTTCCTTTATTGTCATTATTGGATAAATATAACATTGGTGAAAATGTAACTGCAAATCCGAGAATTGAGTCGGCAGTAAGCACTTTTGAAGTTATCCGTGATGTAGCCCCTGTAATCAAAGGTGCGGCTGAATTTGTTTCGGGAAAGAAGGCTGAATTAGAGGCCGATGATATGGCTTACCTTGAAGCAATTCGTCAATCGCAAAGTGTAACTGATGCTTCTTTATTTGAAGATGAAGAATTATTTATGATGAGCGAAGAAGAAGAAGAGGTCTATGAAGCCCCTGCGCCTGTCCCTCAAGCCCCTGCACCTGCTTTTAATACTTTTGGTGCTAATGATTGGAGTTCTTTCTTTAGCGAAGCAACAGGACAAGTAACAAAAGACCCATTAGATAATTCATTGACAAGAGAATTAGAAGGAATAAATAATGCGGTCAATGCGTGGGCTAATGAGCAAACGGGCGGTATAAATGTTGCTAAAGAAAACACTAACGAATATGCTGATGCTTTGAGTATTCCTTCCTTAGAAGATATGACTACGGGTATGCCGAATACAATTGCCGAAATGATTGATACTCAATTTGCTATTGTTGATGTAGGACAATTAGCGCAAGAGTCGGGATTATCGGTTAATGATGTGATGGAAGGCGATTCTCAAAGAAAAATTAACAATCAATCTCAAGAAGATTTCAACGATGAACCTTTTGATTTAACAGAATTACAACCCAAAGAAAAGGATTTTGAAGTGGACTATTCTATTGTTCCCGAAGATGCTGAAGAGTATGACCCTTTCACCGTAGCAGGTTTTGACATACCTGCATTTAGCGCAACAGACATAGAAGAAGTTAATGAATTGGTGGAGGAATGAAGCCTTGCCTTCAAATCCTGTATGGAAGCGTTATGTTGGTGAAAATGTTGAAACATGGCTAAAATGGTTGAAAAATGTTCATTTGCCGAGTTATATTGACTTAACTCAACGGTTTATCAATCTCAATGTTGCATACAGACCTCCGCCCGAAAGCCTACATGATGAGCAAGATTTATTGCGTCAAATGCTATGGAATGAGGCATTTATTATGACTTTATCGCAAAAAGGATTACTTGTTTGGGCGAATGGGACTGTTGCTGATTTAGTGGATGAATTAAGGTCATATCAAAATATAAAAGAAATAAAAATTGTTTGCGATTTCATGGATAGTAACCTTCTTTGGTTTGAAAGGGTTTATGCTTTTACAAGAGCCGACATCATTTCATACTTAAGGAGTATAGGAAAACCTATCTAAAATAGAAGGGATTAGATAGTCGTTTAGGGTATTGGTAATCATGGTGAATGATAATTTGGAGAGGCGGGGTCTTTACAAAGATGTATTCCCTGTTAATTCTAAAACGATTGAGGCCGAGTGGATGAGCGCATTTAGGAGTTCTAATCCATTCCATGCGACCATGCCGATTCCTTTTGACACGGCAATAACACCAACGAGAGGATTGAAAAAGCAATACAGCCTCAACGATGGCAAAGCCTTAACGATAAAAGACTACGGTTTTAATTTCGTAATCCGCATGACAAGTGATGATGGATTCGCTAATCTTTATGCTCATATAATAGTAGGCGAACCTATAATTTTCAGCCATAAAATAGATAGCAACGATACCTTCACATATCCTTTTTCTAATGAAATTGCTAAAGTAACGGTGAGCAATTCTCAAATCTCATTTGACTTATTATGTAAAGAGGTATATTCTTATGATTCATTTATTACAACATTTACTATTAAAAACAGTAGTAAAGACTTTAGTAATGGTATTGAGGGCAAGGTTTCGGTTGAGGCTCAAAATTATTTTAAGGATGATACAAAGGGAGGTAATGTTCGTTGTCCTATGTATGTGAATAAGACTTCAAAAGTTCTCATCTTGAATTTCACAGGTATTAAGGACTTAGATGATGATAAACAACCTCAAGAAAGAATAAGAGCCTTCATGAAAGGGTCTGCGAAAATGAATCAGTCTGTAACTTATTACTTCAATGAAAATTCGTTCTTAAATATAGAAAATCCCGATACATATTTACTACAAGAGGGTATTAAATGGAAAAGTGTGAACGATTTCTCCGATAAAGAATATGTTGAATTGACATTATCTCTTGATAGTGCGACTGATGCAACGGACAATTATACAGGCGTTAATGAAACGAATAATCTTATTGTAAAAATTATTCTCCCCGATGAGTTTAGGAGTCTAAGTCCAATGACGCAAGAAGCGGATGGTCTTGCTTTTAGTAAAGGGAGAATTACAAGTAAGAGATTTTCAAAGGGCGTATCATTGTTTTCATTTGCTGATTCAACGGAATGTGTTATTCCTAATCCCGAAGACAATACCTTTACGGCCAAAGACAAGAACGGACAAATTTTGAAAGGAAAGGTTGTAGGTTTAGAACTCAAGACAGGGAACTCGGCTGAAGCCTTGAGAGAACAATTAGCATCTCGTAAATTGAATAATACAAATAAAGAATACTCATTTGACATTGAAGGTGAAATAGAACTTGATTCAATCGCTTGGATAACAGGAAAGAAAAATGATTTCATTAAAATGATTGTTCCGACTCAAGATTCAACGGGCAAAGAAGTGTTCAAAGTAGTAAATATAAATATAGGTGAATTGTAATGGCGAGAAAGTGTGGAAATTGCGGCGAAAGCGGAGGACATAATAGGGCTACTTGTCCGAACCCACCGAAAGGTCTTGAGAAGAAGGAAATTCAAGTGAAAGGAACTGCGGGTGATGTAGGAGGAAGCCCTCCAATCAACCCACCTGCTGTGCCTCCAATGTCCGATGCACCAATGAGTAAGAAAGAAGAAGAATTGATTGGTCTTATTGGATTAAATGCGACTCTAAAATTAAAAGAATTGGGTTTGATTGAAAAAGTATCAATTGAAACCTTATCAAAGAGCAACATTGAAATCGTTGATGGTCGCTATGGAGAACCCTACAAGGTTGAATATGCAGGTAAAACGGATAAAATCAGCCGAATTATTGTTAATTCTAACATGACTCTTGGAGATTCCGTTTCTAAATTCAGTCCCGACCAAATGGGTGATGCACTTAGCGTATTCTTAAATGAAAGATTACAAAAGCAAATCTCAACAGATTCAAAGGGAGAGCGTGTGAAATTTTTGTATGAGATTCAAAAGCACATGGATAGTCTTTCTAAAGCCTTCGGTTTTGACGACCAAAGACAATTAGAAGCCTTCTTTGCCGCTTGGTTAATGAAGGACTCCACCTGCCGATTAACAGGTATTCCCGGAACAGGTAAGACCACAGTTATTGAAGCGGCGGCTACATTACTTGCGAACTCTTATGGTTTTAATTCTTTGACAAGAACTTTCTTGAATACTGAACAATACAAAAATTACAAAAAGGGAGATGAAGTAGTTCCTATTATTTTCCCTAATGGTCAAAAGTATGCTTTAGATTATGGCTACAATGAATCCCTAAGAAGTCTTTGGGAAAATTGGCGATTTAGTGAATGGAGTAGCAAATCTAAGACATCGGGCAGTTATTTGTATGATGTTAGATACCTAAGAAGAGTTAGAGGAAGCAAAAAGAAGGAAAGTCTTAATCCGAATACTTTTGCTGATGTATTATTTGCTAAGTTAAAAGCCACACAAGGTAAAGATGAATTAGGAAACACTAAAACAAATTATACTATTGAGTCCAAGCCTGTTGATGAAATTACTCTTTCGGGTTTATTCAAGAACGGAAGGTTGCCCGACGCAATTAAGAAAACAAAGAAAGGAACAGACACGATTCTTCAATATCAAGGCAAAGACCTATACAAAGATACAGGCGCAAATGAAGGTTATTACTTAAGAGAATTTTTGATTGATTATTTTTATGATTCAAGACTTGACGACGAAAATGTAGGTATGGATTTAATTTCAAAGGAAATGCTTGAAGAAATCGGTATTGCTAAAATAGATTATGACAAGCGAGCCGAAGAAATTCTTTACGGTATTGAAATCCGTCAAGAAACAAGCGACAATCCCGTTACAGGAAAGACGGTTTCCGAGTATAAGTTTGACCCATCACCCCGACCAATTGTTACGCAACCAATTAAGTTCTTCAACGAAGCAAACAGAAGCGGAAGTGGTGTTGAAGACGCAGTTCTTGGTCTAATTGCGGAAAAGACTGTTGAATATAGAGGACAGACTTTCAAATCACCTTCTTTCGTCGCTTGGATGGATACGAACCCTCACCAAAAAGGAAACGATTTAGCGTTTGTTGATAGAATTGACATGGAATTATATTTCGGAACTTTGAATCTCGGAAGTAGGTTCAATGCTTTAACAGAACGATATTCTCAAAGAAAAGGAAGCGACCCAAAGTTACAATTAGTTAATAAAATCTCCGAAGGTGTTATTAAGCCAATGAAATTCAAGGATTTAAGAACTGTTTGGGGATTGACGAATGGTATTTTCTTCAATGCTTCGGGTAAGCCCGATTCGGAAGGTGGTGCATTACTTGATATTTCTTTGCTATCGGTTCTCTTTACTCAACGATATATGCCTAAGCAAGACAAGGTGAAGGTAAATTACAACAACAATGAAACAGAACACACATATTCGGATGCAAGCCACACTTACTTTACACCGCTTGTTGATATTTCAAGGACTACAAACCTTTCTTATGAGAAGCAACATGAAGTGGACTTGAATAAGTATTTAGGAAAGGACAAGGCTCAAGCCCCCGCACTTATTGAGCGTATGCTTGGTTTCCGATTTACCAATTCATTGATTAAAATGACAAGAGCATTAGCATTCTTGAGAGGAAAAGACTATGTTACTCGTCAAGAAGTCATTGATGCGTTGCCTTTCACCGTAGGACACCGACTCGGCCCTGCAAGAGAAGGAGAAGACCCTAAAGGCCGTGATATTGGAATTAACAGGGATGCTATGACATTGACTAACGAGCAAGAATGGATTAAAGAATTAATTCTTGAAGGATATGTGTTGAAAAAGACGAATACCTTAATGGGTGCGGCATCGGAAGTAACTTTGTTTGATGATTGGGATTCATTTATGAAGAAGTGTAAGAACACTATTGAAGCAAACGATGAGTTATGGATTTATGAAAAGGAAATTCTAAATAGTATGAAGCAAGCGGTTGTTAGCGGCACAGGTATTACTCCTGTTCATTATCATATTGCAGTTATGATTATTGAAAATGTGCGTAATTCTAAAATCTATCAAGACAAGTATAAGACATTGTTTAATAGAATTTCAAGACCTCAAGCCGTTGCAGGTGATGAGGATATGGATTCATTGATGAAGGCAAAACAAATTAGCAGTAGTAAAACACTTTATCAATACTACAATGTTCGGGGCGACATTATCAATGATACATACCTTTTCGCTGACGACAAAATGCGTTTGTTGGACTTAATCAATTCAAAGATTGAAGGTATCGCAGGTGTTAAAATGCCTTCGGAGGCGAGTTTTAAGGGTTCAATTTATCCAACCGCAAACAGCAATTATGATAAGATGTGTGCTGAATACAGTTCACATGGATTCGGAGATTTAACGAAGTATGTTTGGAACTCTTATAATGATGGTCTTGGGGCATGGGGATTCCTTGCTTCAAATGGAAAAAACAAAACACCTCAAATCACATTAGGCCAAGACTTATTAGGAAAGAAAGATTACATTTATGAAGCCAATCAAGAATTAGCAATTGTTGGCGGATTTTATCAAGTGGAAAATTCTTCCGATTTCGTTATGCCTGTTGAGTTCGTTAGAAAATTAGATAGTATGGTTGAAGCACTTAGCGACGACATTTTACAAGGAACTTCTTATGTATATGCTTCAAGTGGAGTTCCGAATGCAATAAAAGAACAAATTAAGTTAAATACTTTCAAAGAAAACATTAGGACTGCGATTACAAATTACTACTGCAAGGATGCTACGCAAACGGTTGATTTGAAGAATGGACTTTTCGCTTGTTTTGAAGTAAAACACCAAAATGATAAAAATTATATCAAGAATACATTGGTTTCTCAAGGCAAGGACAATTTGCTACTATGGTTTAGACTGCATAGAAGAAGTGAGAATACTATGAAATTGAATCAAATAGATTATCTCGCATTAGAAATTGGTATTACAAGTAAATTAGCAAAGGCGGAAAATCCGAAGGTAAATAATGATGTAAAAACCAATCCCGATGGAACGCAATATGAGGTCTTTTCGGTTTATAGTTATATTGATGTAGGGATTGAAATGCTTGCGAAGGACAAGTATAATCCTTTCCCAATATACATTGATAGCGGAAACCTTACTGAAATGGATTATGGTTATTATACCAATACAATTCTCAATGCGATTACAAGGAAATGATTAAGTAGTCGTTAAGAGAATGATGTATTGGTGAGGCTATGGAAGAAGAAGGCGTAGGGAATGTTCCGCAAAATATGTGGAATGCTTTCAAGACCTTACAAAATCTGTATAAAGAACCTCTTGTTCCTATGAATTTAGGTGTTGAATTACATGGTGCTTCAACAGACATGAACTCAATTACCGTAGGTCTTGACAACATGATAAAGACAATTTTAGAAAATTATCATGAAGTTCCCGACGAATACAAAGCAGGTTCTTCATTTTTTACAGTAGGTCATGAGTTCGGTCATATTACTACACATCCCGGAAAGGATAGCGATTATTGGATGAATGGTGCGAATAATTTTCCTATTGAAGCGGCCAATCGTCAAAGGTGGTTAAATGTATTATCCGATATTATGGTTAATTGGTCTGTTATGACAGGTTCTAATATCCGTGAAAGAGGTGGTATGGAAAAAGTTACCAAAGAATTGAGAAACGGTTTTATGTCGGGTCAATTTAATCAAAAGTGTGATAATTTAGAAGGTCATAAAAGGCTATTGAAAACGGGAAAGAATGCTTATGGTTTGCCGATGAAAGATAATCGTTTCAAGCCCAAAGGTATGAAAATCGGACAATTTACTAATGGCGACCCCGATAAGGATTATGAAACGCCAACAGTTAATACTCCTTTCTTTGAAAAATTTGTAGGGCATGGGCGAGGAACTCAATTTTACCCACCAATTAGTCAATCATTGGGTAATGTCAATAAAAAAGGGTATAATGAAGTTAGAATTTCTAAATCTGTAAATGGACTAAGTAAAGGTTCAAAGCATAAGGTAAAAGAAACAATTACTTTTGATGGTCGCAAGAATATACCTTATGAGCCAATTCATTATTATGTTTTAGAAAATGGAAAGAAAGTTAATGCAAGGTATGTTCAAACGCTATGTCCCGATTGTAAAAAGCCTACAAGGTCAATTTGGGATGCTTGGTGGGGTTATGACGATAACACGCTATCTATTGATGAGCAAGCGCAAGGAAACGGTTCATACATTTACTTAATGACTCAATTATTTGTTTATCAATGGGCGGCAATATATTCAACATATTTGCCTTATAACAATAAAATAAGTAGGAAGAATGCTAAGGATTTCTTAAAAGACATAGCAAAAACAATGGATTTAGTTATGGGTGATGATTGATGGGTTGGAAACAAAACAAATTTGATTCCGATAGAGGTCAAGAATACATTGGTAAAATCTTTGATATGATATTTGCCGAACCTATGTTTGAGTCTAATAAAATAGAAACGGAGGATTTAGACCGCCAAGTAAATCATTTCAAAAATAATATGCTATCCATTGTCAATTTAATGAAGAAATTCGTTGTGGGTTATTCCGAAGTCCCTATGTCGGAAGCCGTTTCATCGGGTATTCAAATATGCCCCCATTGTAGGCGAAGAGATTTTATTTGGAATTGGGATATACTTGATGTAGGACATTACGCAAGTCCCGAAGATTGGGTTTCTTCTGTTGAGCCTAAAGAATGGAAATTAGGATTATCTCATGAAAAAGACCGTTATTTGTTTATGGCTCGCTACAAATGCAACCATGTTACTACTTGTAATAAGTGTAAGGCTACTACAATAGGCCATCATAGTAAATGTGGTAATACCGAATGCAATTCAACCGATGTGGTCAAAGTAGGTTGTAATAAAGAGTCCTATGGAAAACATTTCATTAGAGAATATAAGGCTGAAAACAATCATCCAACAAACCTCAAAGCCCGACAAAATGTGGTGTTGAATAATAAAACAGTTAAAAATCCCGCAAATCGGAAAGAAAGAAAGGAAGGCGAAATCATCGGTTATGAATATGTGAGAAAAAGACCACTTAAAGGGACTACAATTCTTGATTATGAAGATGCGGAAAAATATATGCCTTATGTCAAATTTACTTATGGTGCAACCTTTGATGATGGAAAATTAGCAACAAAAGGAGTTCACTATCCACTTAGCGAATTAAATTTCGCATTATCTAAGGAAAGGGTCAAGGTTTGTAGGAACGGGCTAAACAATTGCCATCAAGGAAGTCCAAAAGAATTAAGTGAAGGAAAATATGTATGCACATCTCAACATTATAGAGTCGGCTCAAACGGCTTCTTAAGAAAAACAGGTGGAAGATGCGGTGCATCAATGCCTCCTACAATCGTTGAAGAGAATTTTTATTACTATCCTTCTTTAATGAGTATAATGGCTGAACAACCTTTAGGGCGAGCCGCCATGTCGGGGAGAACAAAAAATGGAGAACCTGTTTATTTTATTCATCTTCAATCACCCGTTGAAAATTCGGATTACAAAATCCTTTTACCGTTACCAATGATTGAAAGTCTTGGTAAAATTCCCGAATCGCCCGAACCTATCATAAATTCAAGTAGCCCACCTTCTTGTCCTAATGATGTAGGAATGGCTACAATGCTTGAAGATTTAACGAAAACGGCTAAAGAGTCAATGGAAGATACAAAAAGTCAATTAAGTGAACAATTGAAGAAATACATGGATTTAGGACCTGCTGACGGCAATACATCTCAAGGATTTTCATTTGTAATTTGCGAAGGGAGAAGTCGCCATGCAATTTTAGAAGATGGTAATTGGATTGACAAATCGCCTAAATGTGAAGTGGATGGTAAGACTTATGCAAGGTGGAATCAAGTTCCAAATTATGCTGACCCCGATTCAACCGAAACCGAGTATTTAGGACCGAATCCTAATTCACATTTTGTTCAAGATTGGTTAAAAGCCTCCGACCAAATCGTTTCTTTTGTAACGAGTCCTCCTGTTTATCATTTTGTTGAAGGTATTGGTGAAATGGTTCGGGAAACCGAAGGCGTTATTATAGACATTATGGAATGTGAAACCTGTAAAGGCATTGTTGAAGCAAAAGGAATTATCCCTTATAGAAGTAACTTAAATCAATGTGATGAAAATGGTGTAGCCATCAATGGTTTCCCTCAAGAAGTCCTTGATGCTGAAATTAATTATCAAGCATCTTATCCTATGGAGAATGAAAAAGGTGAAGTAGTGCCTACTGCATGGGGTATTATAGCAACACAGAACCATGATGGTAAGGATATGTTGAGAAGAATAACAAAGTATAGATTTGATTAGGTGATATTATGGGTGATTTTAGCACAGGTGATGTATTAGTAAAAAATAATCCTTTTATATTTTATATTGAAAATGAAAAGAAAATTGAAACAGGAAAGAAACAAGAATATCCAAATCCACTAAGGGCAATTTTTGATGATTTAGCCCCGTTATTGTTTGAAAGCGAACCTTCAACCCGTTATCCTCAAGAATTTTCGGGTGTTAAAGGTTTTGATATTCTCAATGACCCTTTAAGTGCTTTAATGGTTACTTCATCCGTTCCCGACCCTGTTATTGGATTAACTACTCAAAGAAGGTATAGGCCAACCGTTCAAGGTGAAATGGGTTTGGCTACGCACATGAACTTGTTGGTTGATGCTTCGGGCAGTATGAAGGCTTCTTCAATGGTTTATGGTCATGCGAAAGACGGAACTCCATTAGGAGGTGTTGATGTAGCCACTATTGCCGCAGGTTTGATGGTTGCTCAATGTGCGATTGCTAAAGATACATTTAGCGTTTTTGATTTTGAAAATAGTGGTCACATAGTATGGGAAGGTCCTTCGGGCGACCATAAAGGTTTCCTTGATTTTATATTTGCTGATTATACGGAATCATCTCGCCCATTTGCACCAAGAGGCTCAACGAATCTTTACGATGGTTTGAAAACGACTTATGATTCATTAGAAACCTATGACTTTGACCAAACAGTTACTTGCGTTATCATAGATGCTACGAATATAGATTGGGAAAGTGAAATTAGTGTGTATGACCCTAAGTTAAGAGCATTAGGTCCGTTATTTTACATTATTATAGGTTCAAGTATTGGTGCATTAGGAAAGCAATTAAAAAATGCAAGACAAAAATTAGAAGATGTATTATATGATATGTATAAAACCGACATGAGCCGTTTCGCACTTGACTTCGGTATTTTGGTTGGCGAGGATGGAAACATTACAGATTTCGCAGGTAAGTTAATTGAAATTGCTTCAATGAATCAAAAGAAGAAAATTGGCGAGGATGATGAAGACCATACCTTAACGCTTGCCGAAGATTAAATCCTCATCCTTTAGATAACAAGAGGAATAAAGGTATAATATGACTGAATGGAACTCGGAGTCAAAAGGCGGAGGTTCTTTACCTGCTGACAAAATCGTTTTTGCTCAAATGTCAAAAGGCCAACCTGCCGATTTAGAGTTCCCTTTAGATTTCGTTAGAGATAAGTCATTTTTCACAGGAATGACAGGAAGTGGTAAATCATGGTCGGCAGGGCTTATGATGGAAGAAATCAACCGTGTAGGGCTACAATTCGTCTGTTTTGATGTATTAGGCGCACATGATGGTTTGGCTACTTTGAATAATGTTGAAGCATTGAGTCCTAAGAATGGTGAAACCGTAAATATGCGAGGTCTTGTTGAAAGATTAGGAAAAGAGCCTACTTCATTCGTCATTGATATTTCGGGATTGCCATTAGATAAACAACAAGTGTTAATTTCCGATTATTGCGAAGCCTTGATTGCGGCTCAATTAAACAAAGGTATTTTGACTGTTTTTGAAGAATGTCAAGACTTCGTTCCGCAACAAGGTAAGCCTGTTTCTTCCGAAGGCATTATTAGGCTTTGTAAATTAGGCCGTCAATATGGCTACGGTGTTTGTTTAATTTCTCAAAGACCCGCTTCTGTTTCAAAAGACGCATTAAGCCAATGTAGCGTATATATGATTCATAATCTCGTCAATCATCGGGATTTGAAAGCCGTTGAAGACCAAATGGGATTCGGTGCTGACAGGACTCAAGTTAAGAAGTTATCAAGTGGAATCGCAAGTGCTACGCAAGGAGAAGTGGTATGTTATTCTCCAAGTTATTTCCGAGATGAAGGTTTCTTTAGGGCGAGTAAAATTAGAGAGGATAGAAAGGTTACTCATTCGGGAAGCAACATTGAATTAAAACCTGCAACATTTTCTTCTCCAAATACGGATTTTTCAAAGAACCCAAGTATGGATATTGGTTCAATGCCTAATTGGGGTTCGGAGTCTGTAACTTCTGTCAATTTTGACACTAATTCGGCTTCTCCAACGCCTGACAGCGAAGAGATAAAGGAAAAAGAAGAAAAAATGGACTCTTTAGCCAAATTATCAAGTGCTTCATTGAAAGAAGATTTCCCCGATTTAGAATATGTTGCGCCCGATGAAACATTAAAAATAGAATTAAATGAGCCAAAATTAGATTTAGCCAACGAGAGCCAACAAGCGAATCCGTTAATGGGTATCGGTATCGTTTTAGGCGTAGCGGGTTTTTCTTACTTGACCATTAGCACCATTCTTAAGTGAAGTATTAAATATGGGTTTAGCAAATGTTAAGTATATGATATGCGAAGGCGATTGGGTTTTAACCGATGAAGCCATTCAATTCATTGATAATGACAATCCTCCGTTAGTGGAATTTTTATTCTTAAATGATGAGGATTCTTGGGAACGGAAGGTTGGTCGTGCGAGAAAGTATTGTATGGAAAATTACCTCCGTGAAACAGGAGTCCATAAAGTAGTCCATAAGGTGAAGGGTAATAAGGTTTCCTATAAAGAAAAGGGTAAAATCCATTGGTTAGATTCTAAAGAAATCTTGTTAATTCTTAGATTTGAATATGAAATAAATCTTTGGTATTCGGCTAAAAAAGTAGGCAAAAAGTATAGATTAAGCGACAATCCCTATTCTCAATATCCTACAAGTATTGCTAAGAAAAATGCCGAATTTTTATACCTTTCAACAGTTAAGAAAGAGCAACATAAGATTTACAGGGTTAAGAAGTCTTATGATACCATAGATGAATTGAATACACCTACATTTGGTGATATGCCGCATGAAGAAAACGGTTATCGTTATTATGCCCTTCCTGTAAATGTAAATAAAAATAAAGTATCAAGTCTAAAAGTATATCGGACAAGAAATGATTATTTCCCATATCCGTTTTTGAATATGCCGAATATATATCCTAATTTCTTATATCAACCTTTAGATAACGGAACAATCAAGGTATCAGTATGAAGTCCGACCCCATCATTAGAGATGTCAAAACAGGAACAGATAGTGTTTTTGGAAACATTGTAGGTAATCCAACACCTGCTAATCTAATGTCCGACCCATTAGGAACAGAATTGGTCGCAGGTTTGACAGGACCTACTTCTTCTCAAAGCCTCCCTACTGATTCAACAGAAGTCATGGGACAACCACCACAGGTTGAGTTCACAGGCGGAGATGGGAATGCCGCAAGTTATACCCCTGCTGATGAAGATTCTTCCGAAGTTAAGGGTGCTGAATCCGATATGGCTTCAATGATGCTTCAATTAAAATCAGTTCTTTCAAAGAATTGGAAATGGTTAGTCGGAAGTGGTGTCGTTATCGGCGGAGTTCTTATTGCTCGGAGAAAGTGAGTCTTTAGATAACAAAACGGATAATGTGATAGTATGTCAAGAACAATTGGTTCGCAAACAGTCTTACCCGACCTCCCTCATGCACCAAGAATGCCCGAATTTCCTCAAGTGAAGATTGCGGCTGATACTCTCCCTGCATTTAACGCTATGGGTCAAGGTCTTGCGCCAAACACCCCACTACCTGCACCTCCGCAAATGCCTAAGAGTCCTTCATATACTGTCCCTGCGGGAAGAGGAATTGGTATGGAGTCGGCAGTTATGGGTGGCGGATTCGGACAAGGTATTGTTCCAAACGCCCCACGCCCTGCCGCACCCGAAGTTAAGTTCGCTGAATTTAGTATTCCTCTTGATTCATCCCCTTCTCAAAATCTCGGAAATTACAATCTCCGAAGCCAAAACATTACGCCCGAAGCACAGTATCTAAGACCTTCACATACTCTTGAAGTCTATGGAAGCGGTCAGCAGTTCAATGTTTCTCATCTAAACCGTGTGAAGCCCGAAACCCATATCCCTAATACATTAATTCACAGCGTTACTGAAACATTTGGAAACAACCCTGCACATGAAGTAAATCGTGCCTCTTTGAGTCGCCCACCAAACCCAAGAGCATTATTCCATGCGCCAAGCGTAAATGTTGCACCAACCACCAAGAGTATTCCTCTTCGTCAAGCCCCGATTTTGCCTAAAGCAAACCTCCCTCACCAAAAGAATCTTGCAGGTCTAATTCCTCCAAGTAGCGGTGTTCGTCTTGAGTCGGAATATATTGCACCTCCTGTTAGAGCAAGCGACTTAGGCGGTTTGACTCCTTCTCGCCACCGACAAATCGGTATCAATGCGGGAAGAACCTTCGGTGCTGAAGGCCACCTTCTATGAAAGTGAAGTCTTTAGATAACAAGACCCCCCATTACTAAGTATGGTGTCTGTTCAATCAGTATGTTCTCAAGGGATTCATGCTTACCTTGCTGAACAACATAATTCTTTTCGCAAAGGAAAATTAAGCAAAGGATTAATTGTAGGCGGTTTAACTTCGGGATTATTGATTGGTATTAATCAAACTTTGAAATTAGATATTCCGACTCCTTTTTTGTTTATTCCTTTACTAATGATTGGTGCAGTTAGCGCAGGTGAAGGGATTATGCTACAAAATGCTGAAGACTTAGACCATAAGGAAGCATTTGATTTCATGTGTAAAGAAAAAGAAGGTGAAGATGATGAAGGGAATTGACACTTTTACTGAACCTTTTGAAGAATTAAAAGGAAAATCAATCGTTATTGGTATAATTATCGGTATCGTTGCACTTATTGGATTGAAAAAGGTGATTTAATATGGCTAATGACGATATGTTAAAAAGAATCCAAAAACGCTTGCGTAATGCAGGTTATGAATTAGAAACAATACTTACTGATGATATTAAAGAAGATTACATCAATAACGCCTTTAATTCGGCAGGTGTATTCAAACCTAAAATTGATATTTTGGGAGATATGGGTTATTTTGAGATTGAAAACACAGGCGATATTGAAGACCAAGAAGGTTTTGTAGGGGAAAATAGATATTATTTAACCCTCAATTTTAACCCGCATATTTGGCCTCAAAATGAAGAAACAAAAGATTTACTTTTTAACGATGAAGTGAGCCGACAACAACGATTTGAAAATAACATCAAATTTGAATTAAAAGTGCTTGAGATATTGAAGAAAAAAGGCATTCTTAAAAGTTCATGGACTGTTGGAGAATACGGGGTGGATAGCGCAGTAAATTTTAATCCTCTATATGAAGGAAGCGCATTTATTTACATTAACGATTTTACCCCCCGTATTGATGCTTGTTCACATGAAAACCTTTCAATCAAAACAATGGAGGTCTTGAATGGTGAATTATTATTGACTCTTGATTGCGATAAATGCGGTAAAAGGACTTCAACAAGTGCTTCATTAAATCAAGGTTGGGAAGCGGAGGACTTAAATACTTGGGCGCAACAAGAACTTTCTTCACACGGTAAAAATGTTTCTTTCAAGGACTTCATTAAAAAAGAAATCAAATCTCATGGAAACATAGACTTAGTGGATTGGGCGAAACATGAAAAACAAAGTCATACTAAAAAGTATGGTGCTGAATATGAAAATATAGGAACTATGCAATCATCCCCTGCTTCGGGCTACAATGGTTATATGAATATGATGAGTTCCGCCCGAAGGATTGTTGAAATCGGAAATGAAACAGGTCTTGACCAAAAATTAGGTGAAGCATACCAAGACGAAAGCGGAAGGTGGTTTTTACCTATTCTTCAAAGAAAGGCTTCGGAATCGTTTTCTTTAGATAGCAAGAAAGCGGATAGTATAAACATGGAAGAACCTGTTATTGAAGAACCTTCATTTATCCCCGATGGCGACGGCAGGGCAATAGGCCAACAAAACAGTTCTATTAACCTTTCTCCACTTCATGCCGAATCTAAATCAATGTTTGGAAAGGATAAAAACGGCAAAATGTATGCCCGACGACGAAACGGAAGAATTATTACACATAATGCCGAAACCATCCATGAAAAAGGCGATTACAGAATTATTGCGGAAGATGATGATACATGGGATAAAAATTGGACTGATAGTGCTAAGGAGATGGCGGAAGAATACGGAGTATATACACTTAAAGTTCAAAAGAAAGTTATGGGTGGTTGGGAAACAATTGATGGCCTAAGTGGAGTTATCGCCTCCGATTATGGGGCAGATTCACTTAAAGATTTTGCCCTATCGGACATGATTATTCCCGAAGGCGTAAATTTTGATGCTGAATCATTTAATGCTGAAACCTTTGATGCAAGCAAAGGAATGTATATGACAGGACATCAGGTGGATAACTACTTGAATATGCAAAAGGAAATTGAGGAATTGCGAGCATTTAAGAAATTAGTGAGCGACACAGTTAAACAACAGCAAGGTCCTCATCTAAGAGCCATGTTGAAGGAGTTATTGACTATGGATTTTAATGCTGAAAGAGAAGATATATCGTCTTGGTTTGCTGTTTGTCCTTCATGTGGTTCGGATAATTGGGGTGAACAAGAAGGGTATGAATGCCGAGATTGTAACCATGTTTTTAATCCATATAATGCTGAATCCGAAGCGGCTACTTATTCGCCTTCAAGTAGTCCCGATATGGTAAATGAAATCCAAACAAGCCCTACAAATGAGAGTCCTCAATTATTCAATGCAAGTAATACTTTTAATGTTACTTCGGCATTAGGAATTAGCGGTCTTGTTGTTGCGGCACTTTCTTTGCCTATGCTTTATTCGTCGGCAAAATCTCGTTTAGGAAAGTCGGCTGAAGAAAAGCGCAAGGCAAGCGGAAGTGTTAGAAGGAATCATACTCAAGTAAAGAACTCCGAATACTCCGTAGGTCAAGTGAACCCTGTTGAAGCGGAAGGACAGCAAGACATTCATGGTGCTGAAGGAATTACTAATCCTCGCCATGCCCCAAGTGCTTCACCTGCGGGTTATCCTTCTAAGTCTTTGAAAATGTGGTGATTTTATGACTCAAATGCGAAATAATTTTGTTGAGAAGGATTCTAATTCATCTAATAATTGGTTATCAAAGATTCAACCTGTTGATAATTTAATGCGTATGGGTGATGGAACGGCTATGGAGTCCGAAGCATTTTCCGAAAGTATTCCTATGATGAGTTATACACCCGAAGAATTAGGAATTAACATGGATGCTACACCTCAAGCGACTGCAATTGCGGCAACAAATCCTTATCCTTATACAGACCGTCAAGAAGTGGCAGTTCAGTCTTCTAATTCTCCCCAATTAAATGTAGTTAAGCAAGATTTCTTTGATGGTGGCGTTGAGTTCTCGGCTGAAGGCAAGCCTCAAAACACTATGATTTCTCAAATTAGTGGGGAAGTTAAAGATTTAATTACAGATAATCCACTTATCATTTTTGGATTAGGAATTATTACTGTTTTTGCTTATCAAAGATTCATTCAACCTTCGCTTCCGTCTAAGTGAGGCTTTAGATAACGAAACCGATAATTATTTATTGGTGAATGTTCTTGTTGCATGATTGGAGAGTCGGTGATAGGGTTGCTTCTATTGCAGTTCGGGAATCCGTAGGCAAAACAGGATTAGGAACTATTCAAAGAATCCTTTTAGAAAAAGCAATTATTGTTTGGGATGATGGCTACCAATCCGAAGAAAGGCTTAAGGATTTAATTTTAGCAGGTTTCAATTCAAGTAAAGTATTAGAATCGGAAACATTAAGTATGACAGGCAACATTACTACTGAATTAAAGAATCCTAAAGAAAGAACCAATGTCAATGCGAAATTAATATCGGGTTTGCCTTTGACATTAGAAGATGGTATAGAATGGGGAATCTAAATGAGCGAATATCAAAGAGTTAAGAAATCTTTGCGACAATTCGCAGGTATTAACTTAGATGATGGGCGAACAATTCCTTCTAATTGGGTAACTATCCGTGAAGAAATAGTATCGGGTGATAATTCTAATTTTAAGGTTACTATGGGTGTATTTCCCGAAACATTTAGTGGTTTTGCTAAAGGAAGGGGGCAACAATCTTCGGGTGGATATTTGGGAACGGGGACTAAGAATCTCGGTGTTGAAATTCAAGTGGAGGAATTAGGAACTAAGAATATAGGAAGTGATAGGACTTTTGAAGATATTACTTTTGAAAGACAAAATGAGTTCTTTGATGATGCTATCGCAGTAATTTCAAGAACCATTAATAGTGTATCAAGTATTTCTTCACCGCAAGAAAGACAAGGAAGCCTTTCGCAAGTAGGGACTTTAAGAAATCCGACTGATTGGTTAGTAGGAGATAAAGTAAATGTTTCAAGACCCGAATTAGATTCGGGAGGATTAACCGTAGGAATTATTGTTAGGGTTTATCCGACTACTGTTGATGTTTTATTCCCTGCTGATGAATACCATAACAAAGGTTGGATAAATGAAGAAGACAAAAACGAATTGATTTATGCAGGTCATGACGACAATTGGCGAGAAACGGCTAATAAATGGCTAAAAAAGGAGTTCTATGCTGAATATGTAGGAATAGAAGCCAATGCACCTGTTCCCGATTGGATTAGATTAATACCTCAAGACCCCAAAGGGAGATTCACTACAAATCCTTCTCCAATACCTAATACTTCAAATGTTTGGGATGAGTCCGAAAAGGTAAAAGAAAACCTTGATGATTTGTTAATTTCTTATAGATTATACAATGACCCCATAACTGAAAAAGACTTAATAGACAATTCAGCGATAAATGGTTTTGAACCCTACACAGGTATTCTTAGGCGTGGGCTTTAGATAACAAGACGAATAAATAAAATACATGGGTCGGTCTTGGGACAGGTATGATGCTTCTTTAGAAGACATTAAGAGATGCCGAAGGGCAATTATTTCTCAATTTCCTAATGCTACGGATATTTTCTATGATGAATACCTTGTTGATAGACACCAAAACGAATCATGTAATGCAAACAAATTCTATTATGGTGCAGTCATGGAAACCAAAGACGGGCGATTTCAAGCCGCTACAAGTTATGGGAGAATTGGCGAACATTTAGACAGCCGAAAAGCCTTCGGTGGAATTAAAGCCTTTGATGAAGGGGTATTCACCAATTTTGATTCAGCAAAGCGTAAGTTAAACGAAAAATTAGATAAGAAAAAGAGAGGGAAGCGTTGTAGTAAATGTAAGACTCGTCAAAGTTATTCTCCTTTTGCACCAAAGAATGCTGAAGAATATGGTGCTGATTCGGTTGCTGAAAGTGATTTAGATTACATTAAAAAATTAACTGATTCTTTTATGAGCAAAAATCCAACCGTTATGGGCGAATATGGTCCTTTTGGATATTACAAATTATATGAACACCCTGTTCGGGGACAATCGGATTTCCTTTATTTTTATACCCCTGCTATGGGTGGATTGCTTGTTCAGTCAGCCCTGCATCATAAAGACCAAATGAATGATAAAGATGCCGCTATTGTTTCAAATAACTTAGTGAAATTGTTAAAACAAGACAATTTATACCATACAGATTCTTTCGGAGATACAGACCAATTGAATACAGACGCACTTTATGAAGGAACAGAAAATGTTTATTTTGCTGAAGAATATGGTGCTGAAGCCATGAGTCCTCAAGTCTTTGGAAAATTAGCGGGTCAATATCCGCAACCACCTAATAATCCTTTGCCTGTTGGCGGATTTATGGATGAAGGTTTTGAATGGACTGTTAATCAAGCCGAAGAAGACGAAATCCGATACCGATTGGAAGTCAAATACAATGAGGGTGATGGTTGGGAACAAGTAGGTTGGATTTGGAAGAATGAGGAAGAGGCCATAAGTGCTTACTATGACATTCGTTTGGAACAACCCGAAGTGCGATTACTTGAGGTTGATGAGGATGGCGATATTGAAGAAATTATGAGTCAAAGAAATTTTGATTTACAAAAAGAAGATTATTACTGCACCAAATGTGATGAAGGTTTCAGTTCAATTACTCCTACTGATGAGGGGCAATTTTGTAATAATTGTTTGCCCGACTCGGCCACACCACATAATGAAATGGATGCGACTACTCAAAAAGAAGAATTCGGTTCTTCAAATATCGTTTCAAAAGTCAAGAATAATTGGCTAAATAGTCTTATTGGATTAGGAGTCGGCCTTGTAGCGTTTGATTTATTGAAAAAGAAAGGATATGTTGCTAATGCTGATACTTTAATTGAGAGTCCTAATACGGGCGACTTAACCCCTGCTGATTATGAAGAAATTGTAGTGGAGTCCACAGGATATGCCGTTCCTATTATTC